>Ga0208123_100225_pt1 | contig 28070 bp, 20 predicted proteins | sample LakWasMe92_HOW11_2_FD_183914 | JGI IMG/M metagenome (GOLD analysis project Ga0208123, IMG submission 183914) | Freshwater sediment methanotrophic microbial communities from Lake Washington under simulated oxygen tension - Sediment Metagenome... | ecosystem: Environmental > Aquatic > Freshwater >... | reverse complement strand
CAATGCAAACCTGCGTCGCTGCGCTCCGACTGCCTGTCCAAATGGGCGTGGATCAGGTGTCCAAGTGAGCGTGGAACGAGTGTCCAAATGATCGTGGACTGGGTGTCCAAGTGTCGTGGAATCCGCATCGTGTATCACTTCGCGGGCAAATATCCGCTCACCAAAACGCCGGCGGACATGATCCACCAACTCGTCGTAGTGCCGAACCAATGCTGCCAGCAGTGTGGGTTTGGGAGGGTCGACCTGCACGATGACCTGCGCAATGAGAGAAGCCGATGCCCTGGAGAGAGGGCAATTGCGCGCAGTATAAATGCGAATACTTTACATTTGAAGCAAAGATCCTGACCCCTGCGCTGCGTCACTGGGTAGCCCGGTAATGAAAGATGGGGCAAGGCCGCCCACCAGCCTTCAAGCGCAGAAACTACGGCCGCAAGTAGGCGAACATATGCTGTACGTAATCGGCTTTACCAAGGGGCACGCCGTTATGACGCAGGATGTTGTAGGCCGTAACCAGGTGAAAGTAGAACTGTGGAATAGCCCAGTTCACAGCGTACTCACTGCCGGTCATATCGAAGGCCATGCCATTGGGTAACTCAATAGCGATTTCGCGCGCTGCCCCTTCCTCTATTTGAGCGCGGTCCGCTGCATCAAGAATGGCCAACGTATGCTCGATCAATACCTGCGCTGCTGCCAGGCTTTCGGGAGGCGTGAGCAATAGCACCGGCTGCCGTGTCAGTCGCTGAACCGCCTCCTGCGCTTGCGTACACGCGTACTGAATCTGACGGGCCAGATCATGCATATCAGGCGCCAGTCGAGCCCCCAACAAAATTTCCGGGTCATACCCGCGCTCCAGGGCAGAGGCTTGACCCTTGGACAAAAGAGACACTAACGCGCGCAGCATTTGCGCGAAGCAGGGAATGGTAATGGAGTAGACCGACATAGCTTTTCCCCAAGTAATCATTCAATGCGGGTAAAAGGACCAGCCTTTCTCCCAGGAGGCTGAAGCCTAGCAGACGGTTGCATGCCTTCTACCCTGCTTCTATTGCATCAGCATTCGCCTATCGGGAGGCAGGAGTATTGATGTAGGTAGGCGCGAGACTGGCATTTTGAATGAAGGTTTTGCAAATCACAGACAACAAAAAAGGGCCCACCTTTCGGTGAGCCCTTCTAGACCGCCCAGCAGAGCGGATTTTGTTTGGTAGGCGCGATTGGACTCGAACCAACGACCCCCACCATGTCAAGGTGGTGCTCTAACCAACTGAGCTACGTGCCTGCTGTGAGGCGGCATTCTACGGAATTCCCAAGGGGTGTCAACACCTTTTTTGCAGCTAAGCCTATGAATATGCGAATTTTTTATTTTTTATCAGCCATGCTGATTTTTTCGGGTGGCTGGCAGGGTATTTTCAACTCAGGTAGGATCGGCGCACTCGTAAAAAATATAAAACAGAGGTTCCAGTATGGCGAACACCCCCTACCCCCAGTCCTATTACGCCGCTTCCGCCAATGCGGCTCCTCCCCGGCCCGCGCTACAAGGTGAAATCGAAACCGACGTGTGCGTGATCGGCGCCGGCTATACCGGACTGTCGAGTGCGCTGTTCCTGCTGGAGAACGGCTTTCGCGTGACGGTACTGGAAGCCGCCAAGGTGGGTTTCGGTGCGTCTGGGCGCAATGGTGGCCAGATCGTCAACAGCTACAGCCGTGATATCGACGTGATCGAGCGCAGCGTCGGCCCTCAGCAGGCACAACTGTTGGGGCAAATGGCGTTCGAGGGCGGCAGGATCATTCGTGAGCGGGTCGCCAAATACCAGATCCAGTGCGACTTGAAAGATGGCGGTGTCTTTGCCGCGCTCAATAGCAAGCACATGGGCCACCTGGAGTCGCAGAAGCGTTTGTGGGAACGCTACGGCCATACCCAACTGGAGCTGCTCGACGAGCGGCGCATCCGCGAGGTGGTGGCCTGTGAGAACTACGTGGGCGGCCTGCTGGACATGAGTGGCGGGCATATCCATCCGCTCAACCTGGCCCTGGGTGAAGCGGCGGCCGTGGAATCCCTGGGTGGCACGATCTACGAACAGTCCGCCGCCGTGCGTATCGAGCGTGGCGCCAACCCTGTGGTCCACACCGCCCAAGGCAAGGTGAAGGCTAAATTCATCATCGTCGCCGGCAACGCCTACCTGGGCAACCTGGTGCCCGAACTGGCGGCCAAGTCGATGCCCTGCGGCACACAAGTGATTACCACGGCGCCCCTGGGCGATGAACTGGCCAAAACTCTGCTGCCCCAGGATTTTTGTGTCGAAGATTGCAACTACTTGCTCGACTACTACCGACTGACCAGCGACAAGCGCCTGATCTTCGGCGGTGGCGTGGTGTATGGCGCGCGGGATCCGGCGAACATCGAAGCCATCATCCGGCCGAAGATGCTCAAGGCCTTCCCACAACTCAAGGATGTAAAAATCGACTACGCCTGGACCGGCAACTTCCTGCTGACCCTGTCGCGCCTGCCCCAGGTCGGTCGCATCGGCGACAACATCTACTACTCCCAGGGCTGCAGCGGCCATGGCGTGACGTACACCCACCTGGCAGGCAAGGTACTGGCCGAAGCCCTCAGGGGCCAGGCAGAGCGTTTTGATGCGTTTGCCGACTTGCCGCACTACCCGTTCCCGGGCGGCCAACTGCTGCGCACGCCATTTGCGGCGCTGGGCGCGTGGTACTACGGGCTGCGGGACAAGCTGGGCTTCTGACACAGGCATTGCAGGCGCCGGTTTGCCGGCGCCTGCAAGTCGCCTTATCAAATCGCAGACACAAAAAACCCCGGTCTTTCGACCAGGGCCTTTGCTATCGATCCAATCAAGCCTAAAGCTTGTCTTGGCGCTCTCAGGGTGTTCAGTGGACCCTGGAACAGATATGGCGCAGCGGACGGGACTCGAACCCGCGACCCCCGGCGTGACAGGCCGGTATTCTAACCGACTGAACTACCGCTGCGTATCGCTCAGACTGCCGAAGTGTCACCTTCAACCGCCTTCAAACATCTGACTGATCAGCCTTGGCTGTTCAATCTCAAATCCGAAACATCGGACCTGGAAAATATGGCGCAGCGGACGGGACTCGAACCCGCGACCCCCGGCGTGACAGGCCGGTATTCTAACCGACTGAACTACCGCTGCGCGTCGGTGCAACCTTTAGCGTTGCGTCTTGCCCGAAGGCAAAACTCTCAAGAAGTGGTGGGTGATGACGGGATCGAACCGCCGACCCTCTGCTTGTAAGGCAGATGCTCTCCCAGCTGAGCTAATCACCCTTTGCTTCGTTGAGGCCGCGAAATTTACGCAGATGGCGGACCTAAGTCAATAGCCTGCTTGAAGTTTTTCTGAAAAAGAGTAAATAACGTCAAGCACGGGACCCGCCCTACTCGCTGTAAATCATCTTCTTGCTCATCCCACCATCCACCACGAACTCCTGCCCCGTCACAAACCCGGCGCTGCGCGACAGCAGCCACGCCACCATGGCTGCCACGTCCTCAACCGTGCCTACCCGGCCCGCAGGATGCTGCGCATGATCGGCGTCGCTCAACGGCTCGGCACGGCGCGTTGCGGGGTCACGGGCGTCGATCCAGCCAGGGCTGACGGCGTTGACCCGCACCTCCGGCCCCAGGCTGATGGCCAGCGCGTGCGTCAGGGCCAACAGGCCGCCCTTGCTCGCCGCGTAGGCCTCGGTATCCGGCTCCGACTGTCGGGCCCGGGTCGAGGCCAGGTTGACGATGGAACCGCCGTGGGCGCGCAGGTAGGGCGCACAGTGCTTGGCCAGCAGCATCGGCCCACTGAGGTTTACCGCCAGCACCCGGTTCCAGTAGGCCAGGTCCAGGCTATCCAATGTGATATTGCGCGGATCGGCCACCGCGGCATTGCACACCAGGGCATCCAGGCGCCCGAACTGGCCAAGCACTTCAGCCACCCCAAGGGCCACCTGCTGCTCATCGGCCACGTCCATGGTGATAAACCAGGCGTTATCGCCCAACACCTTGGACACCTTGGCGCCCCGCTCGCGATCCAGGTCGGCCAATACTACTTGCCAACCTTCGCTGACCAGCCAGGCCGCGATCCCCAGGCCGATGCCCCGGGCCGCGCCTGTTACCAACGCGACCCGGCCATTAGTAGCGCCAGCCGCCTCCAGGGACCACTCGATCACAAGGCCGCCAGCCCGCGAGCCAGGTCGGCCTGCAAGTCAGCCACGTCTTCCAGGCCCACCGCCACGCGGATCAGGCTGTCGCGGATACCGGCCGCCTCACGCTCCTGCGGGGCAAGGCGACCATGGGAGGTGGTGCCTGGATGGGTAATGGTGGTTTTGCTATCACCCAGGTTGGCGGTGATGGAAATCAGGCGCGTGGCATCGATAAAGCGCCATGCGCCGTCTTTGCCGCCCTTGACCTCGAAACTGACCACCGCCCCGAACCCGCGTTGCTGACGCTGGGCCAGTTCGTGTTGCGGGTGGCTCTTCAAGCCGGCGTAGTGGACTTTCTCGATGCCGTCCTGCTGCTCCAGCCACTCGGCCAAGGCCTGGGCGTTGGCGCAATGGGCTTTCATCCGCAGGCTCAGGGTTTCCAGGCCCTTGAGGAAAACCCAGGCATTGAACGGGCTCAGGGTCGGGCCAGCGGTGCGCAAGAAGCCCACCACTTCCTTCATCTGCTCGCCACGGCCGGCCACTACGCCGCCCATGCAACGGCCCTGGCCATCGATGAACTTGGTAGCCGAATGCACCACGATATCTGCGCCCAGCTTCAGCGGCTGCTGCAGGGCTGGCGTGCAGAAGCAGTTATCCACCACCAGCATCGCGCCCTTGGCGTGGGCCACTGCGGCGAGGGCCGTGATGTCCACCAGTTCTGCCAACGGGTTGGACGGCGACTCGACGAACAGCAATTTGGTATTGGCCTTGATCGCCCCATCCCAGCCCGACAGGTCTGCCAGCGGCACGTAGTCGACTTCAATGCCAAAGCGCTTGAAGTACTTCTCGAACAGGCTGATGGTCGAGCCAAACACGCTGCGCGACACCAATACATGGTCGCCAGCACTGCACAGGCTCATCACCACCGCAAGGATCGCCGCCATGCCGGTTGCCGTGGCGACGGCCTGCTCTGCCCCTTCCAGCGCCGCAATGCGCTCTTCAAAGGCGCGCACCGTCGGGTTGGTGTAACGGGAGTAGACATTACCCGGCACTTCGCCAGCAAAGCGCGCCGCCGCGTCCGCCGCAGTGCGGAACACGTAGCTGGAGGTGAAGAACATCGGGTCGCCGTGCTCACCTTCCGGCGTGCGGTGCTGGCCGGCGCGCACAGCCAGGGTATCGAAAGCCACACCATCGAGGTCGCTGTCCAACCGACCGGCATCCCATTCCTGACTCATGCTGCCACTCCTTCACTCAATTCTTTATTTAAGATACAAAACCGGCCCCTCAGGGCCGGTGATTACTCAGTTGTTGTACAGATCGATGATCGCGCTGACCGCCTGGGTCTTGATCTTCGAGGAGTCGTTACGCGCCTGCTCGATCTTGTTCAGGTAAGCCTCGTCGACATCACCGGTCACGTACTTGCCATCGAAGACCGCGCAATCGAACTGCTCGATCTTGATCTTGCCGCCGCCCACCGCTTCGATCAGGTCAGGAAGATCTTGGTAAATCAGCCAATCAGCGCCGATCAGGTCAGCCACATCCTGGGTCGAACGATTGTGTGCGATCAGTTCGTGGGCGCTCGGCATGTCGATACCGTACACATTCGGGTACCGCACGGCAGGTGCGGCAGAACAGAAGTACACGTTCTTCGCCCCGGCCTCACGGGCCATCTGGATGATCTGCTTGCACGTAGTGCCGCGCACAATGGAGTCATCCACCAGCATCACGTTCTTGCCGCGGAATTCCAGCTCGATGGCGTTGAGCTTCTGGCGTACCGACTTCTTGCGAGCCGCCTGGCCCGGCATGATGAAGGTGCGGCCGATGTAGCGGTTCTTGACGAAACCTTCGCGGAACTTGACGCCCAGGCGGGTGGCCAGTTCCAGCGCGGCGGTGCGGCTGGTGTCCGGGATCGGGATCACCACGTCGATGTCGTGCTCCGGGCGCTCGCGCAGGATTTTTTCGGCGAGCTTCTCGCCCATGCGCAGACGCGCCTTGTACACCGAGACACCGTCGATGATCGAATCCGGGCGCGCCAGGTAGACGTGCTCGAAGATGCAGGGGGTGAGTTTCGGGTTGATCGCGCACTGACGGGTGTGCAGCTTGCCGTCTTCGGTGATGTACACCGCTTCGCCCGGCGCCAGGTCGCGCACCAGGGTGAAGCCCAGCACGTCCAGGGACACGCTTTCGGAGGCAATCATGTACTCGACGCCTTCGTCGGTATGACGCTGGCCGAACACGATCGGGCGGATGCCGTGGGGGTCGCGGAAACCGACGATCCCGTAGCCGGTGATCATTGCCACGACCGCGTAGCCACCCACGCAGCGGTTGTGCACATCGGTCACGGCCGCGAACACATCTTCTTCAGTCGGCTGCAGCTTGCCGCGCTGGGCCAGTTCGTGGGCGAACACGTTGAGCAGCACTTCCGAGTCGGAATTGGTGTTGACATGGCGCAGGTCAGATTCGTAGATCTCCTTGGCCAGTTGCTCAACGTTGGTCAGGTTGCCGTTATGCGCCAAGGTAATGCCGTAGGGCGAGTTGACGTAAAACGGCTGAGCTTCGGCCGAAGTCGAGCTACCGGCAGTCGGATAACGCACATGGCCAATGCCCATGTGCCCGACCAGGCGCTGCATGTGACGCTGATGGAACACGTCACGTACCAGGCCATTGTCCTTGCGCAGGAATAACCGGCCGTCGTGGCTGGTCACAATACCGGCAGCGTCCTGGCCGCGGTGCTGGAGGACGGTTAGCGCGTCATACAGCGCCTGATTGACGTTCGACTTACCGACGATACCGACGATGCCACACATGCGACGCAACCCCTACTTAATGAATCTTGACTGAACACTGCTTACTGCGGCGCATTGCCCGGCAAGAGGTGTTCCTTGAACGGAATATCAGCGGGTACGCTGATACCGCTGGCCAGCCACTGACTGCTCCACCCCAATATGAGGTTCTTGGACCAATCTGCAACCAATAGAAATTTTGGCACGAGACTCGACTCCTGCCACCACGAATCCTGCTGTACCGGGCCCAGGCTCAACAGCCCGACCGCAACAACCACCAGCAACGCGCCACGCGCGGCGCCGAAGGCCATGCCGAGAAATCGATCGGTCCCGGAGAGGCCGGTGACACGTATCAATTCGCCGATAAGATAATTGACCATTGCCCCCACCAGCAGCGTGGCGATGAACATGATGGCGCAGCCCGCGATGACACGAGCCGAAGGTGTTTCGATATAGCCGGCCAGGTAAACGGCCAGGGATCCGCCGAACATCCAGGCGACGACTCCTGCAACGATCCAGGTCAGCAGCGATAAGGCTTCTTTGACGAAACCGCGGCTTAGACTGATCAATGCGGAGATGGCGATAATGGCTACGATCGCCCAATCAACCCAGGTAAATGGCACAGTGCAGCCTACAGACGGATAAGGCGGCGCATTTTAGCAGAGCGCTGGGCTATCGGTAAGCGGTGTTTGGTGGTCCATTGCAAATCAATGGGTTGTGGCCAGCTGCGGCCCTCTCAAGACAGGCAGAAACCAATGTGGGAGCGGGCTTGCCCGCGATAGCGGTGGGTCAGCCAACTATAATATTGACTGATGCACCGTCATCGCGGGCAAGCCCGCTCCCACACAAGCCTGCCCAGTGTATTGCCAGAATCAGCCGCGTTCTGGCTGGAAACGCACCACAAAACCCTTCAGGTTCTGCTGGCGCCCCAGCAGGTCACGCAGGCGGTCAGCCTCGGCGCGCTCGATCAGCGGCCCGACAAATACCCGGTTCTTGCCATCGGCGGTACGGATATAGGCGTTATAGCCCTGGCTGCGCAGGGTTTTCTGCAAGGCTTCGGCACTTTCACGATTGGACAGGCTGGCGAGCTGCACCGACCAACTGATCGGCAGGCCGTTGGGATCGATACGACTCTGCCCCACCTCCGGCTTGCCCGGGGCTGCCGGCTGCGGCGCAACCGGCTTCGGTGCCGGGGCTGGCGCAACGGGCTTGGCCGCTACCACGGGCGCAGGGGTAGGCTTTACCACCGGCACACTCGGCTGGATCGGCGTCGAAGGTGCTTGCTGTTCGGCAATCTCCAGATCAGTCGGCACCGGTTCTTCCTCGGGCAGCGCCTGCGGCTCAGGCACCACCACCGGCTCGACCTGGACCTGCGGCATAACCGGGGCCTGGGGTGCGGCCGGGGCCTCCACCGTAACCTGGCGCTGCTCGTCCTGGCGAGAAAACAGCATCGGCAGGAAAATCACCGCCAATGCCACCAGCACCAGGGCTCCGACCATTCGCTGCTTGTATGCGCTATCCAGTAATGCCATGTGCAGCTTCCTCCGTGGAGCGCCGGGCCAACCACTCAAGCGCCTCGGCAACACAATAAAATGATCCGAACAACAGAATCTCGTCTTCGGCCGTTGCCACCGCGCATTGAGCCTCCAACGCAGCGGTCACGCTTGCATGGGACGTCACCGTCGCGCCAAGGTTCTGCAATACCGCCTGTACCTCATCGGCCGTACGGGTGCGCGGTGTGTCCAGCGGGGCAACCGCCCAGGACTGCACACTGTCCAGCAAGGGCGCCACCACACCGTCCAGGTCCTTGTCCGACAGCAGACCGAACACGGCCAGGCGTCGACCCGCCGGTGCCTGGCTCGCCAAACGGCGCGCCAGGTACTGCGCAGCATGCGGGTTATGCCCAACATCCAGCAACAGGTGCAAGCGCTTGCCCCGCCACGCGAACGAGCGACGGTCCAGGCGCCCGACCACCTGGGTACGCTGCAAGGTATCGGCGATCTGCGCGGCATTCCACGGCAGATCCAGCAACAGGTAGGCCTGCAGGGCGAGTGCCGCGTTTTCCATGGGCAGGTTCAGCAGCGGCAGGTCGTGCAACTCGACGACCTGGCCCCGTGCATCGACACCGTGCCACGACCACCGATCGCCTGCCACTTCCAGGCCGAAGTCCCGGCCCCGCAGGAAAAACGGGCAGTCCAGCTCGCGCACCTTGTCCAGCAAGGTATGCGGCGGATCCAGGTCGCCACACAGCGCCGGCTTGCCCTGGCGGAAGATCCCGGCCTTTTCATAGGCCACGGATTCGCGGGTATCACCCAGGTAATCGGTATGGTCCACGCCAATGCTGGTCACCAACGCGAGGTCGGCATCCACCACATTGACGGTATCCAGGCGGCCACCGAGGCCGACTTCCAGCACCACCGCATCCAGCTGTTCACGCTCGAACAGCCAGAACGCGGCCAGGGTGCCCATCTCGAAATAGGTCAGGGAAGTTTCGCCACGCCCGGCCTCCAGCGCGGCAAAGGATTCGCACAATTGCTCATCGCTGGCTTCGACACCGTTGAGTTGCACACGCTCGTTGTAGCGCAACAAATGTGGCGAACTGTAGACGCCTACTTTCAAGCCCTGGGCCTGCAGCAATGCTGCGACAAAGGCGCAGGTAGAGCCCTTGCCGTTGGTGCCGGTGACCGTGATCACCCGTGGCGCGGGCCGCCCCAACCCAAGGCGGGCCGCTACCTGTTGCGAGCGCTCCAGCCCCATGTCGATGGCTGACGGATGCAACTGCTCAAGGTAGGCGAGCCATTCGCCCAGGGTTCTTTGGGTCATAGGTTTGCAGGGATCGGTGGGACCACGATTGGCTCGACAGGCGCGGCGACGTATTCAGGCGTCGGCAGGCCCATCATCTGCGCCAGCAGGTTACCCAGGCGTGGACGCAACTCGGAACGGGCGATGATCATGTCGATGGCGCCGTGCTCCAGCAGGAACTCACTGCGCTGGAAGCCTTCCGGCAGTTTTTCACGTACGGTCTGCTCGATCACGCGCGGGCCGGCAAAGCCGATCAGCGCCTTGGGCTCACCGACGATCACGTCGCCCAGCATCGCCAGGCTGGCGGAAACGCCGCCGTAGACCGGGTCGGTCAGCACCGAGATGAACGGGATACCTTCTTCACGCAGACGCGCCAGTACCGCAGAGGTCTTGGCCATTTGCATCAGCGAGATCAACGCTTCCTGCATCCGCGCACCACCGGAGGCGGCGAAGCAGATCATCGGGCAACGGTTTTCCAGGGCGTAGTTGGCGGCACGCACAAAACGCTCACCGACAATGGCGCCCATGGAGCCGCCCATGAAGGAGAATTCAAACGCCGACACCACTACGGGCATGCCCAGCAGCTTGCCGCTGATGGAGACCAGCGCGTCTTTTTCGCCGGTCTGCTTTTGCGCAGCGCTCAGGCGGTCCTTGTACTTCTTGCCGTCGCGGAACTTGAGGCGGTCCACCGGCTCCAGGTCAGCGCCCAGCTCGGCACGGCCATCGGCATCGAGGAAGATGTCGATACGGGCGCGGGCGCCGATACGCATGTGGTGGTTGCACTTGGGGCAAACGTCCAGGGTCTTTTCCAGCTCCGGGCGGTACAACACCGCGTCGCAAGAGGGGCACTTGTGCCACAGACCTTCAGGGACCGAGCTTTTCTTCACCTCGGAACGCATGATCGAGGGGATCAGTTTGTCTACTAACCAGTTGCTCATGCTTTCTTTCTCCAGTACCGGTGGCTTGAACACAGCCCCGCGTATGCCCTTGAGCTAAATTCATTGATGTGGCGATAACCGCTGCAGGACGGGGTCAGACGTTCGACCAGCCATTTCCTGCACCTGCCCTCAGCCTTCCAGACAACCCGCCAGTGCGGGGTTGCCACTTCATTGGCGCCGCCCGAGGGCAACGCCGGCCTGTTTTACACAGGGGTAGTTACTGACGGCGGCAGACTGCCAGCCGTCACATCGCGCCACTGCTGCTGCGCACTGCCTGCATGAATGCGTGAATCCTGCCAGGGTCCTTGATGCCCTTGGCCTGCTCTACCCCGCCACTGACATCGACAGCGTACGGGCGGACCCGGGCAATGGCCTGCGCCACATTGCCGGCATGCAAGCCACCCGCCAGGATGATCGGCTTGCTCAAGCCCTGGGGAATCAGCGACCAGTCAAAGGCCTCGCCCGTCCCGCCAGGAATGCCCTCGACATAGGCATCGAGCAAAATCCCGCTGGCCCCGGTGTAGGCCGCGCAACGGGCGGCGATATCATCCCCGGCCTTGACCCGCAGGGCCTTGATATACGGGCGATGGTAGCCGGCGCACTCGTCCGGGGTTTCGTCGCCATGGAACTGCAGCAGGTCCAGGGGCACGGCATCCAGGGTTTCGTTGAGCTCACAGGCGCTGGCGTTGACGAACAGCCCCACGGTGGTCACGAATGGCGGCAGGCCGGCAATGATCGCCCGCGCCTGCTGCACCGTCACCGCCCGCGGGCTCTTGGCATAAAACACAAAACCAATGGCGTCAGCCCCCGCCTCGACTGCCGCCAGCGCGTCTTCCATGCGGGTAATCCCGCAAATCTTGCTGCGAACGCCTGACATATCGTCAAAACCTCAGGGGCTGTCCAGGAAAGTCCCGGATGGTAACAAATGCTTTTCCGGGCGTCAGCCGCCAAGTTCAGTGAAACCTGTGAGGAAGTGTGGCCCGATGAAACGCTGCGGCAACTCGAACTCGTCGCGGTACTCCACATCCACCAGATACAGGCCGAACGGGTGCGCCGTGACCCCACCGGTACGCCGTACCCGGCTTTCCAGCACTTCCCGGGCCCAGTCCACTGGGCGCTCACCGGTGCCAATGGTCATCAGCACCCCGGCGATATTGCGCACCATATGGTGCAGGAACGCCCCGGCGCGGATATCCAGGACAATCATTTTGCCGTGACGGGTCACCCGCAGGTGATGGACTTCCTTGATCGGCGACTTGGCCTGGCACTGGCCGGCACGGAAGGCACTGAAATCGTGGGTCCCCACCAGATGCCGGGCCGCTTCGGCCATGCGTTCGGCGTCCAGGGGGCGGTGGTTCCAGGTGATTTCTTCGTTCAAGTGGGCCGGACGGATCTGATCGTTGTAGATCACATAGCGGTAACGCCGGGCAATGGCCTTGAACCGCGCATGGAAGTGCGCCGGCATGACCTTGGCCCAACTGACGCTGACATCGTGGGGCAGATTGATATTGGCGCCCATGACCCAGGCTTTCATCGAACGCTCGGCCTGGGTGTCAAAATGCACCACTTGCCCGCAGGCATGCACGCCCGCATCAGTGCGCCCGGCGCACATCAAGGAAACCGGCGAGTCGGCGACCTTCGACAGGGCCTTCTCCAGGGTTTCCTGCACAGTCGGCACGCCGGAAGCCTGGCGCTGCCAGCCACGATAGCGCGAGCCTTTGTATTCCACGCCCAGGGCGATTCTGAAAAAGCCGGCGGCCGCCATTTCGGCGGCCGCGTTATCTATATTTGCCAAGAGCTGAGAGCCTGATGAGTTGCGCAAAGGTCGCCATTATATATGGCTTGAAGCTTTTTGCAGGAGCGGGCTTACCCGCGAAAAACCCAAGGACGCCGCGATCATCCAGGATGGGCGCATTATCGTTGACGATTTCGCGAGCACACTCGCGCCTACAGGGGGTACGTGGCGTCAGGCCAGGTTGCTGAGCATTTCCTTGGCTTCACCCCGTTGTTTTTCATCGCCTTCGGCCAGGACTTCGGCCAGGATGTCACGCGCCCCGCCTTCATCGCCCATGTCGATATAGGCCTGGGCCAGGTCGAGCTTGGTGGCGACTTCATCGGAGCCCGAGAGGAAGTCGAACTCCGGCTCATCATCGCCCTTTGCAGCATCTTCAGCGGTGAAACTCGGTTCGATCGACGGGTTTTCCAGGCTCTGGGACAGGCGTTCGAGCTCGGCGTTGACATCGTCAAGCTCCGAGGCGAATGCGTCCGGCTTGTCCGATGGCGCAGGCTCGTCGGCCAGGGACAGGTCGAAGTCTTCCGGCAGGTCAAAATCATCCAATGCCCCCGGCGTCAGGGTCGGCGGCTCGACCGGCGGCAGGTCCTTCATCTCTTCCTCCAGGCCCGAGAGAAAGTCGTCGTCGGACTGGGAGGCTGGCGCATCCAGCTGCAAATCGAGGTCAAAATCGGACAAATCGTCCTCGCTGGCCTTGGCTTCGGCTTGCTGTTGCAACACCGACTCGAAGCTCAGCTCATCGACCTCGGGGGCAACCACCGCCGGCGACGCGGCTTCCAGGTCGTCCAAGCTCAGGTCGAAGTCGGTATTGAACGCATCCACCTCAGGCGTGGCCGCAGGGAGCGGCTCTTCCTGGAGCAGATCCTTGACGTACTGCGCATCCAGCGCGGCAGCCGCGACTGCAGCGCTGACGCCGGCAGCCAGCACAGCCATGGCCGGGTAGCGGTTTTTCAACAGTTCGACCTGGGCGTGGTTCTCGCCATTGGCGACCAGTTGACGCTCCTGGGTCACGAAACCGTCCTTGTCGCCTTGTTGGCCGTAGACCTCCAGGAGCTTGAGGCGCAGGTCGCTGCGCTTGGGCTCCAGCTTGATCGCCTCCTCCAGCACCGCGGCCGCCTGGTTCAAGTGGCCACGGTCCAGATGGGACTGGGCCTGCGCCAGGGCGTCGGAGGAGCCGGGCTCGATGATAGGCTTGCTCGGCGGCGCCATGCTGGTCGCCGGTGCCGGCACTGGTGCCACGGCAACCGGCTCTGGAGCTGGAGCTGGAGCTGGAGCCAGCTTGACATTGGCTGCCGGGACTTCAAGGCCTTCAAAACTGTCCGACGGCATGTCCTGGTCAATGTTCGAGGAAAACTCCGGCTCTTCGGCCAGCGCCCGCGCCATGCGCAGGTGTTTTTCTTCTTCCAGGCGCGCATTGCGATGACGCGCCCACAGCAGCAGGAGCAACAGCACCAGCAGGCCGGCGGCCCCACCAATCACCCCGAGGACGATAGGGTTGGTCAGCAGGTCATTGAATTTGCCTTCGGTACTGGCAGCGTCTGCCGGTTGTGGCGGTGTTTCCACAGGGGCAACCACCGGCGCTTCGGCTGCCGACGCGGGTGTGGCCGGCGTCGCAGCCAACTCGGCGGGCATGACCGCAGGCTGCGCCGGGGCGCCGCCCTCGGCCTGCAACTTGGCCAGTTGATTGTTCTTCAGCTCGATCAGCCGCTGCAGCTTGTCCAACTGACTTTGCAGGTCAGCCATGCGGCTTTTCAGCTCTTCATTTTCGCGACGGGTGGAGTCCAGGCTTTCCTGGGTTACCGCCAATTTGTTGCTCAAATCCTTGCTATCAGCTGCGGCGCCTTTGACGCCCGTCTTCGCGGCCTCGGCCGAGACCAGGCTCAGGTTATCCTTCGCCGCCGTTTGCGACGGCGCGGCACCAGCCTGAGTGCGTTTGGTCGCGTCCAGTTGCTGGCGCCCCGCAGCCTGATTGATGGCGCCACGACGGCCCTGACGCCAGGCCGCATTCTGCACAGTCACTTCGGCTAGCGCCTGGGGTTGCGGCAGGCTGGTGCTTTGTACCGGATCCGGCAGGCGCAATACCTGGCCAGTCTTCATACGGTTGATGTTGCCGTCGACAAAGGCCCCCGGGTTCAGGGCCTGGATCGCCAGCATGGTCTGCTGGATCGACCCGCCGTTGCGGTGCTTGGCGGCAATTTCCCACAGGGTGTCGCGGGAAGTCGTGGTGTGTTCAGCGGCCTTGGTCACGCTGGCAGCAGCAGGCGTGGCAAGGCGCGGCGCCGGGGCGCTGGCCTCCGGGGCCTTTTGCTCGAACTTGGCCGGGTCCAGCAAGACGCTGTAGTCCCGCATCAACCGACCGTTGGGCCATTGCACCTGCAACAGGAAGCGTACATAGGAGTCGGGCAACGGCTTGCTGGAGGTGACGCGCACCACACTGCGACCGCTGGGGTTGAGCACTGGGGTAAAGGTCAGTTCGTCGAGGAATGCCTGGCGATCGACCCCCGCATCCACAAAGGCCTGGGAAGATGCGAGGCTGGGCACGATATCGGAGGCCGTCAGCCCACCCACGTCGAGCAGCTCGATCTCCACCGACAACGGCTGGTTCAACTTCGACTTGAGGGTCATCTCCCCAAGTTGCAGCGCTTGCGCCATACCGGAGGACAGCGCCGAGACGGCCGCTATTGCTAACACCAGTTTGCGAACTTGAACCATAGCCTCATCCTTTGTTTGAACACTCCTCGGCCCGCGAGAAGGTTGGGTACCGCTTGCCATTCGGCATGGCGAGCCGATGGGTCACCGACGCGCAACTTTTCCTGCATGGGACCAAGCATAGCGCTTGGTTAGAATCAATCTACAAATTGCCGCCAAGTATCTTTTACACAAGGTGTTTTATCAACAATTGTGCCAGTTGTACCGCGTTAAGCGCCGCGCCTTTGCGTACGTTATCTGACGTCAGCCACACGTTTAGTTCCGCCGGGTCATCAATGCCGGCCCGTACGCGCCCCACGTAGACCACGTCCTGACCGACCGCATCCCCAACCGCTGTAGGGTAATCGCCCTCTTCCACCAGCTCGATGCCCGGCGCCGCCTCCAACACGCGATTTACTGCGCCCAAGTCCACAGCGCCCGCCAGTTGCAGGGATACGCTCAGGCTATCGCCAAAAAACACCGGAGCTTGAACACAGGTCGCGGAAATTTTCAGTAACGGTAATCCCAGCAGGCTACGCAGTTCGTGGACCAGGCGCTTTTCCAGGGCGGTGTGGCCCTGCGCGTCGGGCGTGCCGACCTGGGCCAATAGGTTGAAGGCCATCTGCCGATCAAAGAACTTGGGCTCCAGGGGCCGTACATTCAGCAGCTCGGCGGTTTGCCGGGCCAGTTCGCTGACGGCTTCACGGCCCTGGGCAGACACGGCCAGGTTGGCAGTGACGCTGACACGCTGGATGTCCAACAGGCCGCACAACGGTGCTAGGACCACCGCCAGGTGGGTGGCGCACGGGCTTGGGCTGCCCACCTGGAACGGCTTTTTCAAAGCGTCCAGCACCTGGGCATTGGCTTCCGGCACCACCTGGGGCGCCTGTTCGGCCGGCAAGGCGCCGGACAGGTCGATCAATGAGCAACCCGCTGCCGTGGCACGCGGAGCGAAACTCAAGGTGACCGCCGGGCCTGCGGCGAAAAAGGCCAGTTGCACCTTGCTGAAATCGAACTCATCGACTTCCCGCACCCGCACATTCTTGCCGCGAAACGGCACCGACGCGCCCGCCGACTCGCTACTGGCCAACAGGTGCAAGGTACCCACCGGGAAGTCCAGTTCTTCGAGGATCTGCACCAGGGTTTCGCCTACCGTACCGGTGGCGCCGATCACGGCGATATCAAGGGTCTGGGTCATGGAGGCTGCCTCGGGCATTGCGGGGGGAGCGGCACTTTACCGGGTGGTGGGGGGTGAGGCAATGATCGTTCCCATGCTCTGCGTGGGAACGCTGCCATGGACGCTCCGCGTCCGTTTTTGAGGCTGTGACGCGGAGCGTCAGGGGAGGCATTCCCACGCGGAGCGTGGGAACGATCATCGGCCTCAGGCGCAATAAAAAACCCGCGCCTGTCACCAGGGCGCGGGTTTCTTCAACAGCACAAAGCGATCAACGCTCCAGCAGGATCCGCAACATCCGACGCAGCGGCTCGGCCGCGCCCCACAGCAGTTGGTCACCCACGGTGAAGGCGCCCAGGTACTGGGTCCCCATGTTCAGCTTGCGCAGACGGCCCACCGGTACATTCAGGGTGCCGGTGACCTTGGTCGGGCTCAGCTCCTGCATGCTGATTTCGCGGCTGTTGGGCACCAGCTTGACCCAAGGGTTGTGCTGGCTGATCAGCCCTTCGATATCGGCGATCGGCACGTCTTTGTTGAGCTTGATGGTCAGCGCCTGGCTGTGGCAGCGCATGGCGCCGATGCGCACGCAGATACCGTCCACCGGGATCGGGTTCTTGAAGCGCCCGAGGATCTTGTTGGTCTCGGCTTGGGCCTTCCACTCTTCGCGGCTCTGGCCGTTCGGCAGTTCCTTGTCGATCCATGGGATCAGGCTGCCGGCCAGGGGCACGCCGAAGTTTTCGGTCGGGTAGGCTTCGCTGCGCATGGCCTCGGCCACACGGCGGTCGATATCGAGGATCGCGCTGGCCGGGTCGGCCAGTTGATCGGCCACGGCCGCATGGGTAGCGCCCATCTGCTTGATCAGCTCACGCATGTTCTGCGCGCCGGCCCCGGAGGCCGCCTGGTAGGTCATGGCGCTCATCCACTCCACCAGCCCGGCTTCAAACAGGCCACCCAGGCCCATCAGCATCAGGCTGACGGTGCAGTTGCCGCCCACGTAGTTCTTGGTGCCGGCGTCCAGTTGCTGGTCGATGACCTTGCGGTTGACCGGGTCGAGGATGATCACCGCGTCGTCCTGCATGCGCAGGCTGGACGCCGCGTCGATCCAGTAACCCAGCCAGCCGGCTTCGCGCAGCTTGGGGAAGACTTCACTGGTGTAGTCGCCGCCCTGGCAGGTCAGAATGACGTCGAGGGTCTTGAGCTCTTCAATGTTGTAGGCGTCCTTGAGCGGGGCGATATCCTTGCCCACGGACGGCCCTTGGCCACCGACATTCGAAGTGGTGAAAAACACCGGCTCAATAAGATCGAAATCCTGCTCTTCCAGCATCCGCTGCATGAGCACGGAACCGACCATACCGCGCCAACCGATCAGACCTACACGTTTCATCGCAACTACACCTTGTTAAAAAGTGGGCCGCCTTGCAGCAACAACTGCAAGCGGGCCCGAGAGATTACAGATTCCGCAGCGCGGCGACTACTGCATCGCCCATTTCCTGCGTCCCGACCCTGGTGCAACCCTGCGACCAGATGTCGCCGGTGCGCAGGCCCTGGTCCAGCACCCGGCTCACTGCCTGCTCGATGGCATCCGCCGCTTCGCTGAGGTTGAAGCTGTAGCGCAGCATCATCGACACCGACAAAATGGTCGCCAGCGGGTTGGCAATGCCCTGGCCCGCGATGTCTGGCGCCGAACCGTGGCATGGCTCGTACATGCCCTTATTGTGGGTGTCCAGGGACGCCGACGGCAGCATGCCGATGGAACCGGTGAGCATCGAGGCCTGGTCGGACAGGATGTCGCCGAACAGGTTGTCGGTGACGATCACGTCAAACTGCTTGGGCGCACGCACCAGTTGCATGGCGGCGTTGTCGACGTACATGTGGCTGAGTTCGACGTCCGGGTAGTCCTTGGCCACTTCTTCGACGATTTCGCGCCACAGCTGGCTGGAGGCCAGGACGTTGGCCTTGTCCACCGAGCAGACCTTCTTGCCGCGCACCCGGGCCATGTCGAAACCGACACGGGCGATACGGCGGATTTCGCTCTCGCTGTACGGCAGGGTGTCGTAGGCCTGGCGCTCGCCATTCTCCAACTGGCGCACGCCCCGTGGCGAGCCAAAATAGATACCGCCGGTCAGTTCACGCACGATCAGGATATCCAGGCCCGCTACCACTTCCGGCTTGAGGCTCGACGCGTCGGCCAGTTGCGGGTAGAGGATCGCCGGGCGCAGGTTGCCGAACAGGCCCAGTTGCGCGCGGATTTTCAGCAGGCCGCGCTCCGGGCGGATGTCGCGTTCGATCTTGTCCCATTTCGGCCCGCCCACGGCGCCCAGCAGCACGGCATCGGCAGCACGGGCACGGTCCAGGGTTTCGTCAGCCAGGGGCACGCCATGCTTGTCGATGGCCGCGCCGCCGATCACGTCGTGGCTCAATTCAAAGCCCAGGCCGTACTTGCTGTTGGCCAACTCCAGGACCTTGACCGCTTCGGCCATGATTTCCGGGCCAATGCCGTCGCCAGGGAGAATCAGAATCTGCTTGCTCATGCGTTCCTCATTTCATCAAGCGACCCGCCCGTGGGCAGGTCGGGAAAAATCAATCAGCGTTCAGCGAACACCACCAGCACGTCGGTGCTGAAGGTGCCGTCGGCTTGAATTTCATAGTAGTCGCGCACTTCCTGGCCCATCGCCTGCTGCAACGCCAGGATTGCTGCGCGCAACACTGGCGGGGTGCGCATGCGCTCGACCCACGAGGTGTACTCCAGGCGCAGGCGCTGGCGACTGCTGTTGCGTACATGCAGGCCGGCTTCGCTGAGCTGGCGCATCCATTCGCCGGCGCAGTAATCGCGCACATGGCTGGTGTCGCGCAGCACTTCGACGGTTTGCAGGTAAGTGTCCAACAGCGGGCTGCCCGGTGACAAGACATCGACAAACGCCGCCACGCCGCCCGGCTTGAGCACCCGGCGCACTTCGCGCAGGGCCAGGCCCAGGTCGCTCCAGTGGTGGGCCGAGTAACGGCTGAACACGAAGTCGAACTCACCATCGGCGAATGGCAGGCGCTCGGCGGCGCCGTGCACGGTGCGGATATTGCCCAGGCCACGGTCCTTTGCGGCGGCGGTGACGACATCGAGCATCGCCTGGGACAGGTCGTAGGCCACCACTTCCTTGACCAGCGGCGCTACGTGGAAGCTCACATGCCCGGCGCCACAGCCCAGGTCCAGCAGGCGCGCGTCACCCTGCCCGGCCAGTTCGGCCTGCAGCAGTGCGAATTCGCTGCCCTGGGCATGCACGGCACTGCTCAGGTAGGCCGAGGCCTGCTCGCCGAATTGTTTTTGCACGACTTGGGTGTGGGCGGTGTTGGTCATGGTGATGTTCCTGGCTTTTGTGTTGTTCGTACAGGCCCTTTCGCGAGCAAGCCCGCTCCCACATTTGATCGCATTTCAACTCAAGGAACTCGGTCGAATGTGGGAGCGGGCTTGCTCGCGAAGGGGCCAGTCCAGCCTACATAGAATTACGCATCACGAAACAACCAAGGCTGGCTCGCCCGGTGCCTGGCTTCAAACGCGGCAATCGCCTCGCCGTCCTGCAAGGTCAGGCCGATATCGTCCAGGCCGTTGATCAGGCAGTGTTTACGGAAGGCATCCACTTCAAAGTGGTACACCTTGCCATCTGGACGGGTCACGGTCTGTGCGGCGAGGTCGACGGTCAACTGGTAGCCGACATTGGCTTCCACTTGCTGAAACAACTCATCGACTTCTTCATCGGTCAGGATGATCGGCAACAAGCCGTTCTTGAAGCTGTTGTTGAAGAAGATATCGGCGTAGCTCGGCGCGATGATGCTGCGAAAGCCATATTCTTCCAGGGCCCATGGCGCGTGTTCACGGCTGGAGCCGCAACCGAAGTTTTCCCGGGCCAATAACACACTGGCACCCTGGTAACGCTCGGCGTTAAGCACAAACTCCTTGTTCAACGGGCGCTTGGAGTTGTCCTGGTAGGCGTAGCCCACGTCCAGGTAGCGCCACTCATCGAACAGGTTGGGGCCAAAACCGGTGCGCTTGATCGATTTCAAGAACTGCTTGGGGATGATCTGGTCGGTGTCCACGTTGGCACGGTCCAACGGTGCGACAAGACCTGTGTGTTGGGTAAAAGCTCTCATCGGGTATTCCTCAGATCAATTCGCGAACGTCGATGAAACGACCGTTGACGGCAGCGGCCGCGGCCATGGCCGGGCTGACCAGGTGGGTACGCCCGCCGGCGCCCTGACGCCCTTCAAAGTTACGGTTGGAGGTGGACGCGCAATGCTCGCCCGACTCCAAACGGTCCGGGTTCATTGCCAGGCACATCGAGCAGCCCGGCTCGCGCCATTCAAAACCGGCTTCGAGGAAGATCTTGTCCAGGCCTTCGGCTTCGGCCTGGGCCTTCACCAGGCCCGAACCTGGCACCACAATGGCTTGCTTGATGGTCGAGGCCACCTTGCGGCCCTTGGCGATCACCGCCGCAGCGCGCAAGTCTTCGATCCGCGAGTTGGTGCAGGAGCCGATAAACACGCGATCCAACTGGATGTCGGTGATCGCCTGGTTGGCTTTCAAGCCCATGTACTTCAAGGCGCGCTCGATGGAGCCGCGCTTGACCAGGTCGGCTTCCTTGGCTGGGTCCGGCACGTTCTGATCAACGGCCAGGACCATTTCCGGCGAGGTGCCCCAGCTGACTTGTGGCTTGATCTGGGCCGCGTCGAGCTCGACCACGGTGTCGAACACCGCATCGGCATCGGACACCAGGTCTTTCCAGGCCTCTACGGCGGCCTCCCACTCGGCGCCCGCCGGGGCGAAAGGACGGCCTTTGACGTATTCGACGGTTTTTTCATCCGCCGCCACCATGCCCACGCGGGCACCGGCTTCGATGGACATGTTGCAGATGGTCATGCGGCCTTCGATGGACAGGTCGCGAATGGCGCTGCCGGCAAACTCGATGGCATGGCCATTACCGCCAGCGGTGCCGATCTTGCCGATCACGGCCAGCACGATGTCCTTGGCCGTCACGCCAAACGGCAACTGGCCTTCGACGCGCACCAGCATGTTCTTCATTTTCTTGGCCACCAGGCACTGGGTGGCGAACACATGTTCCACCTCGGAGGTGCCAATACCGTGGGCCAGGGCGCCGAATGCGCCGTGGGTCGAGGTATGGGAGTCGCCGCAGACCACGGTCATGCCCGGCAAGGTTGCGCCCTGCTCCGGGCCAATCACGTGGACGATGCCCTGGCGCACATCATTCATCTTGAATTCGGTGATGCCGTACTCGTCGCAATAGTCGTCGAGGGTCTGGACCTGCAAACGCGAGACCTGGTCGGCAATGGCTTCGATACCACCCTTGCGCTCCGGGGTGGTCGGCACGTTGTGGTCCGGGGTGGCGATGATCGAGTCGACGCGCCAAGGCTTGCGCCCGGCCAGCCGCAGGCCCTCGAACGCTTGGGGCGAGGTCACTTCATGGATGATGTGACGGTCGATGTAGATCAGCGACGACCCATCATCGCGCCGTTTCACTTCATGGGAATCCCAGAGCTTGTCGTAAAGCGTTTTGCCGGCCATCAGTCGGTCCTCATCAGCGTCTTTCTATGCCCCGGGCCTTTCAATAACCCTTTGGCTTGTGAGGCTGATGCTATGGCGTTACATTAAATAACTCAAATTCATATTTTTTATGCTTTGGATAACCTACTGGAATACCACCATGGACCTGGCCAACCTCAATGCCTTTATTGCCATCGCCGAAACCGGCAGCTTCTCCGGGGCCGGGGAACGCCTGCACCTGACGCAGCCGGCAATCAGCAAACGTATCGCCGGCCTGGAGCAGCAGCTCAAGGTACGTTTGTTCGACCGGCTGGGCCGTGAAGTCGGCCTGACAGAGGCCGGGCGCGCCCTGCTGCCCCGCGCCTATCAGATCCTCAATGTGCTGGACGACACCCGGCGCGCCCTGACCAACCTGACCGGCGAGGTCAGCGGGCGCCTGACCCTGGCGACCAGCCATCACATCGGCCTGCACCGCTTGCCCCCGGTATTGCGCACCTTTACCCGGGAATACCCGAATGTGGCCCTGGATATTCAGTTCCTGGATTCGGAAGTGGCCTACGAAGAAATCCTCCACGGCCGTGCCGAAGTGGCCGTCATCACCCTGGCGCCGGAGCCCCACAGCCTGGTGCGCGCCACCCCGGTGTGGGACGACCCCCTGGATTTCGTAGTGGCCCCCGAGCATAGCCTGGCCAATAACGGCACTATCAGCCTGGCCGATATCGCCCGGCATCCGGCGGTGTTCCCCGGCGGCAACACCTTTACCCACCATATCGTGCACCGGCTGTTCGAGGCCCAGGGCCTGACGCCGAACATCGCCATGAGCACCAATTACCTGGAAACCATCAAGATGATGGTCTCTATCGGCCTGGCCTGGAGTGTGCTGCCGCGCACCATGCTCGATGATCAAGTGGCCAGTATCGCTTTACCGGGCATACAACTCAGTCGCCAGCTAGGCTATATCGTGCACACCGAAAGGACGCTGTCGAACGCTGCACGGGCTTTTATGAGTCTATTGGATGCACAGGCCGATCCGGCAGGGATGCCAGCATAAGGCCGTGCAGCCCGTAGACCCTGCTCCCGTGCCGAATGCCCATCGAGCCAAGGCCCCTTGATAATGCCCAACCCCGTCGATCCCGTGCCGCCGCTGCCCCGCATCCACGCCCTGGACCCCCAGCAGGCGGAGCAAAGCTGGGACAATGCCCCGCACCTGCTGGCGGCGCTCAATGGCGCACGGCTGGGCGCCTGGAGCTGGGATATCGACAGCGGGCGGATCAATTGGTCGCGCGGCACCCAGGCGCTGTTCGGTTTCGATCCCCGCCAGCCCTTGCCCAAGGACCTGGACTACCTTGACCTGTTGGCCGCCGAGGACCGCGACCGTGTAATACGGGCCTTTCATGCGGTGCTGGCCGGCGAGCCCTTTGAACAAGCCATGCATCACCGCATCCAGTGGCCGGACGGCAGCCTGCACTGGCTGGAAATCAACGGCAGCCTGCTGCCGGACGCCTCCGGGCGCCGGCGCATGATCGGGGTGATTCGTGAAACTACCCGGCAGCACGAGCGCGAATATGCCCTGGGCCACTCGGAAAAACGCTTCGCCACCCTGTTCCACCTGTGCCCGAACATGGTCCTGCTGACCCGCCAGGAAGATGGCCTGATCAGCGAGGCCAACCAGTATTTTGAAAGCCTGTTCGGCTGGCCGGTAGCCGATGCCATTGGCCGTACCACCCTCGACCTGGGGCTGTGGGTCCACCCGGAGCAACGGGCCCTGCTGGTCAAGGCGACCCAGCGCAAGGGCGAACCCATCACCATGGAGGTGCAGTTTCGCGCCAGCCATGGGCAAATCCATGACGGCACCCTCAGCGCACAAAAGGTCGAGCTCGACGGCCAGGCCTACCTGATCAGCACCTTCCTCGACACCACCGAGCGCAAGAACGCCGAGCAGGCCTTAAAGGACAGCCAGGAACGCCTGGACCTGGCCCTGGACTCGGCCCAACTGGGCACCTGGGACTGGCATATCCCCAGTGGCATGCTCTATGGCTCGGCGCGGGCGGCGCAGTTGCACGGCCTGGAGCCACAGCCGTTCCATGAGTCGTTCGATGCATTTTTTGAAGGCATGCCCGATGAAGAGCGCGCCAGCATGCGCGATGCCTATCGCACCTTGCGCGAAGGCCCGGCCGGCAATTACCAACTGACGTACCGCGTGCAACTAGAAGATGGCAGCTCGCGCTACCTGGAAAGCCGTGCCCGCCTCTACCGCGACGCACAGGGCGCGCCGCTGCGCATGGCGGGCACCCTGCTGGACATCACCGACCAGGTGGAACGTGAACAGCGCTTGAGCGCCTCCGAAGAGAAATTCGCCAGCCTGTTCCTCGTCAGTCCCGACCCGATCTGCGTCACCCGCCTGGCCAGCGGCGAGTTCATCGAAATCAACCCCAGCTTCACCCAGACCTTTGGCTGGGCCGCCGCCGAAGTCATCAACCACACCGCCGAGCAGATCGGCCTGTGGGATGAACCCACCCAACGCCTGCACCGCATCGAGCAGGTGATCCGCGAGCAGGCGCTGAACAACGTGGCGATCATCGTCCGCCACAAGGATGGCCAGCGCCTGACGTGCATGATTGCCAGCCGCTTGATCAAGGTCGACAACCAGTCCTGCGTGGTCACCACCCTGCGCGATATCACCCAGCAGCAACGCTCCGAGGCGGCGCTCAAGGCCAGCGAGGAGAAGTTCGCCAAGGCCTTTCATTCCAGCCCCGACGCGGTGTCCATTACCGAGCGCAACACCGGGCGCTATGTCGAGGTCAATGATGGCTTTTGTCGCCTGACCGGCTACCGCGCCGAGGAGGCCATTGGCCTGACGCTGTACCAGATCGGCATCTGGGCCAATGAAAACCAGCGCGCCGCACTGCTGGCCGAATTACAGATCAAGGGGCGCATCCATCACCTGGACATGCTCTGGCATAACAAGCGCGGCGAGTTGCTGGCGGTAGAAGTGTCGGTGGAGCCGATTACCCTCAATGAAACCCCGTGCCTGTTGCTGACGGCGCGGGACGTCAGCCTGCTGAAAAACGCGCAGGCGCAGATCCGTCACCTGGCCTATCACGATCCGCTGACCAACCTGCCCAATCGCGCCCTGCTGATGGACCGCCTGAGCCAGCAGATCGCCCTGCTCAAGCGCCACAACCTACGGGGCGCGCTGCTGTTCCTCGACCTGGACCACTTCAAGCACATCAACGATTCACTCGGGCACCCGGTGGGCGACACCGTGCTGAAAATCGTCACGGCACGCCTGGAAGCCAGTGTGCGCCTGGAAGACACCGTGGCGCGCCTGGGCGGCGATGAGTTCGTGGTGCTGCTCAGCGGGTTGGAGGGCTCGCGGATGGAGGTCAGCAAACAGGTGCAACAGCTGTCTGACACGTTGCGTGAACTGCTGTCCGAGCCGATGTTCCTCGATGGCCATCGCTTGCAGGTCACCCCCAGCATCGGCGTGGCATTGATTCCCGACCACGGCTCGACCCCGGCGGATTTGCTCAAGCGCGCGGATATCGCCCTGTATCGGGCCAAGGATTCGGGGCGCAATACCACCCAGATGTTTCATAACAGCATGCAACGCACCGCCAGCGAGCGCCTGCGCATGGAGACAGACCTGCGCCAGGCCTTGTCACGGGGCGAGTTCAGCATGCATTACCAACCTCAGGTCGATGCCCGGGGCAATCGCATTGTCGGCGCCGAGGCGTTGGTGCGCTGGCAGCATCCGCAACTGGGCGCACAATCCCCCGCCGAATTCATCAAAGTCCTGGAAGACAGTGGGCTGATCCTGGAGGTGGGCACCTGGATTCTCGACGAAGCCTGCGGCGCGTTTGCCCGCTTGATTGCCGAAGGCCTGGTGGAGCCCGAGGGCTTCAGCCTATGCGTGAATATCAGCCCCCGGCAGTTCCGTCAGAATGACTTTGTTGAACGGGTGGAGCGCAGCCTCAAGCAGCATCACTTGCCGTTCAGCCTGCTGAAACTGGAAATCACCGAAGGCATCGTGATCCAGAACCTGGATGACACCATCGGCAAAATGCGCCGCCTGAAAAAACTCGGGGTCAGCTTTGCCATGGACGATTTCGGCACCGGTTATTCGTCATTGACCTACCTCAAGCGCCTGCCGGTGGATGCCTTGAAGATCGATCAATCCTTTGTAAGGGACGCCACCCACGACCCGAACGACGCCGAGATCATCCGCGCCATCGTGGCCATGGCGCGCAGCCTCAACCTGGAAGTGATTGCCGAAGGCGTGGAAACCCCCGAGCAACTGGCCTTCCTGCAAGGGCTGGGCTGCCATTTATATCAAGGCTATCTGCACAGCCGCCCCCTGCCCATGGAGGCGTTCATGCAGCTATTAAGACAAGGCACGGGGACCTGAGGATTTCCCCTCGGTCCCGGCACCGCGCATTACACTAATTTCAATGCCCTCTGGAAGTGGCCTTTCCAGCCCGACTGCGCCAGGCTGAGCTTTTGCCCATACATGTCCAGCATCCCGTCAATGACCACCACTGAGTGATGGGAATTGGCCAGGGTTCCAATGGCCCCCCCGGCCAACTCTTGAACACTGCTTTCATGCACATAGGCAGACAGCCCCAACCGGCGTAGCGCCTCTCCTGGATGCTCGCCGTCGTTAAGCGTTCCCATGGCGACGTCAAACCCCTGCTTCCCACAAAAGTCGTTGTCCTCCAACTCTGCCCGCTTGGCACTCACACAGTACAGAAAGTTGGCATCGTCCAGCAGCGCCTGGTTGTAACCCTTCAAGTTGGAGGCCTCCCGGGCCTTTACCAGTTCCTCGTGTGTCACCCTCAACTTAAAAGAATCCCTCATGACGACTTCATAACCCTGGGCCGTGGCAGAGACTTTTTTATAGATGCCTTGCGGATTCTGCCCAAACCGCATCATCGCCGCCTTGATCGCGGATACGGTGACACAGTTGCCTTCCGCGCCCTGATAAAAACCACTCCAGATATCTGTGGGTTTGATGCCCACTGGGACACGGGATAAATTCAGATCATCGCCATCAATGGTGATAGGCGATTGGTCAGGGATGGTTTGGTCATTGAAAAATATATAACCGTAGCGGTTATCAACCCTCTGTTTTTCAGCATAACGGTACTGGTGGTTATCCATTACAAGCGCCGAGCCAAAGTTATGGGTCCCCACGACCCCTGGAGCACCGCTAGCGGCCATCTCAGTAGCAGGCACATACCGGACAAGACCACTCACCCCCATTCCCCGCAGGCAGTTGCGTAGCGTTTCTCCTTCCAGGGTCTTCGTCAGGGCCTTCTCGAAACTGCCATGATTGCCTGCCTGCTGTTTACGCTTGGCAAAAGCCGCGAGCACAAAGTTGGCATCCTGGATGACCGCACGATCATTACCGGCAAACCGTGCCGCTTGGGCAACCAACTTTAATTCCTCGTGAGAAACATGCACCTTAAACTCATCTTTCATCGTAACGTCATACCCGTCGCCGGAGGCCTTCACCTCATCAAATAGGTCGAGCGGGCTTTGCCCAAATGTCATCATCATCATTTGGATGACTGCCGCATGAGTACTGTTGTCAAAGTTTTCGCCAAAATGGCACCTGGTGGCTGTAAGCGCACTCAGAATATCGCTGGGTTTCTCATCCCGTCTCGTTGAAAACACAGGCGGGGGCAACGTTTTATCAACATTTTTTTCTGTACTCGGCGCCACCCAGGACAGCGAAGTGCCTTGGTGGGCGAGCAACTGCCTGACAGAACGAAGACCTTCGGAAAGTCTTTGCTCAATCGCCTCCCACCCATCGATGCTGACTCCCTCTCCATTGCGTTTCTCAGGGGCGGCAGGGGCACTCATTCCACTGGCAGGCTCATGACTCAAACTATAATTCCCAAGAAACAACCGACCACCTATATCGAGACTCATGACAACCCCCATAGCTAAACTATTAAATTCATGACCACACAGATGCCGCCAAATAACGACAAAACTCATAAAGTAGAAATCGACAAACACAACAAACAAAAAAGACCTGCGCAGGGAAAACAATCACACGGCGGTTGCAGAAGCTGAGTGCAACACGGTTATTGATTTGAAGCTGGAGCATGATGCCGCATAGCCATGGCTTCCTGCATCACCTCGCCCATGACTTCGATCGGGCACTTGAAATCGAAGCGTTTAC
>Ga0208123_100222_pt1 | contig 28427 bp, 24 predicted proteins | sample LakWasMe92_HOW11_2_FD_183914 | JGI IMG/M metagenome (GOLD analysis project Ga0208123, IMG submission 183914) | Freshwater sediment methanotrophic microbial communities from Lake Washington under simulated oxygen tension - Sediment Metagenome... | ecosystem: Environmental > Aquatic > Freshwater >... | reverse complement strand
CAGGAAGGGCACCAGGATGGCGCGGAACAAGTAGTCGCTGGCCAGTGCGGGCACCAGCACGAAGGCGACCAGCAGCAGCAGGCCGATGGCGATGCGGTCCTGCAGGATCGGAAAGATCTGCTGGTCAGCGCGGTAGCTGGTCTTGAACTGGCCGTTTTCTCTGTAGAACATGGGTCAGTCCTCTTTCACACGCGATCGATGATCTTCTCTCCGAACAGCCCCTGGGGCCGGAAGAGAAGGAACACAAGAGCCAGCACATAGGCAAACCAGATCTCGATGCCACCGCCCACAAAGGGGCCCAGGTAGACTTCGGACAGCTTCTCGCCCACACCGATGATCAGCCCGCCGATGATGGCGCCGGGCACCGAGGTCAGACCGCCCAGGATGATCACGGGCAGCGCGCGCAGCGCGACGGTCGCCAGCGAGAACTGCACACCCAGCTTGGAGCCCCAGATCATCCCGGCCACCAGGGCCACCACGCCGGCCAGGCACCAGACGATGAACCAGATGCGGTTGAGCGGGATGCCGATGGACTGCGCGGCCTGGTGGTCGTCGGCCACGGCGCGCAACGCACGCCCGGTGGCGGTCTTCTGGAAAAACAGCGCCAGCCCGGCCACCAGCACGGCAGCGATGGCCGCGGCGATCAGGTCTTCCTGGTTGATCAGGATGCCGCCTTCGAACACCGTGTCGAAGGCGAAGATCGGGTCCTTGGGCATGCCGATGTCGATCTTGTAGATGTCGCTGCCGAAGATCGTCTGGCCCAGCCCTTCCATGAAGTAGGTGATGCCCAGCGTGGCCATCAGCAGCGTGGCACCTTCCTGGTTGACCAGGTGGCGCAGCACCAGACGCTCGATCACCCAGGCCACCACGAACATGACGGCGCCGGCCAGCACAAAGGCCACCGTATTGGCCAGCCAGAGGCTGTCGATGCCCGTCCACTGCGGGATCCATTCGGCGAAGCGCGCCATGGCCAGCGCCGCGAACAGCACCATGGCGCCCTGGGCGAAATTGAACACGCCCGAGGCCTTGAAGATCAGCACGAAGCCCAGCGCCACCAGCGAATACAGCATGCCGGCCATCAGGCCGTTGAGCAGTGTCTCGAGAAAAAATGCCATTGCATTTGCTCCGTCAGTGGCTCGTGCCCAGGTAGGCCCGGATCACTTCTTCGTTGTTGCGCACGGCGTCGGGCGTGCCGTCGCCGATCTTCTTGCCGTAGTCCAGCACCACCACGCGGTCGCTGATGTCCATCACCACCCCCATGTCGTGCTCGATCAGCACCACCGTGGTCCCGAACTCGTCGTTGATGTCGAGCACGAAGCGGCACATGTCCTGCTTCTCTTCCACGTTCATGCCGGCCATGGGCTCGTCCAGCAGCAGCACCTGCGGCTCCATGGCCAGGGCGCGGCCCAGGTCCACGCGCTTTTGCAGGCCGTAGGGCAGCTGGCCCACGGGTGTCTTGCGGTGCGCCTGGATCTCCAGGAAGTCGATGATCTTCTCGACGAACTCGCGGTGCCGGATCTCCTCGCGTTCGGCCGGGCCGATGCGCAGCGCCTGCAGCAGGATGTTGCTGCGGATCTTGAGGTTGCGCCCGGACATGATGTTGTCCAGCACGCTCATGCCCTTGAACAGGGCCAGGTTCTGGAAAGTGCGCGCCACGCCCATCTCCGCCACCTGGCGGCTGTTCATGTGGTCGAAGGTCTGGCCGCGGAAGGTGATGGTGCCCTGCTGCGGCGTGTACACGCCGTTGATGCAGTTGAGCATGGAGCTCTTGCCCGCGCCGTTGGGGCCGATGATGGCGCGGATCTCGTGCTCGCGCACGTCGAAGGAAATGTCGGTCAGCGCCTTCACGCCGCCAAAGGCCAGCGAGATGTTCTTCACATCCAGGATCACGTCGCCCAGTTTTCTTTGCGTCATTTGATCTTCACTCTTCTCAGGCGACCTTGGCCGCGCCCGGGTAGCGTTTGGCGTCACGGATGGGCAGCGTGGCCGAGACAGTGCCGCTGCGGCCGTCTTCGAACTTCACCTGTGTCTCGATGAACTGTTCCTTGCGCCCCTCGTACAGGGCCTCGATCAGCACGGCGTACTTGTCGCCGATGAAACCGCGGCGCACCTTGCGCGTGCGCGTGAGCTCGTCGTCATCGGGGTCCAGCTCCTTGTGCAGCACCAGGAAGCGCGCGATCTGCGTGTCGGCCATGCCGGCCTCGGCAGCCAGGTCGGCGTTGACCTGCTGCACGCAGTCGGCCAGCATGTCCAGCACCGCCGGCTTGCTGGCCAGGTCCACGTAGCCGCTGTAGGGCAGGCTCTGGCGCTCGGCCCAGTTGCCCACGGCCTCGAAATCGATGTTGATGAAGGCGCAGACCTGGCCGCGGCCGTGGCCAAAGCACACGGCCTCCTTGATCTGCGGGAAGAACTTGAGCTTGTTCTCGATGTAGTTGGGCGCAAAGATGGCGCCGCTGGCCATCTTGCCCACGTCCTTGGCCCGATCGATGATGATCAGGTGGCCATCCGGGTCGATCAGGCCGGCGTCGCCGGTGTGGAAATAACCCTCGGCGTCCATCACCTCGGCGGTGGCGTCCGGGCGCTTGTAGTACTCCTTGAGCACGGACACACCGCGCACCAGCACCTCGCCGCTGTCGGCGATCTTGATCTCGATGCCCGGCGCCGCCTCGCCCACGCTGTTGAGCTTGACGCGGCCGTTCTTCTGGATGCAGACGTAGGCGCAGGTCTCGGTCTGGCCATAAAGCTGCTTGAGGTTGATGCCGATGGACCGGTAGAAGCGGAACAGGTCCGGCCCGATGGCCGCGCCCGCCGTGTAGGCCACGCGGATGCGCGACAGGCCCAGCACATTGCGCAGCGGCCCATAGACCAGCACATTGCCCAGCGCGTAGAGCAGGCGATCCGCGAAGGGCACGGAGTGCCCGTCCAGGATCTCGGCGCCGCAGCGCCGCGCCACGGCCATGAACTGCTTGTAGAGCCAGCGCTTCGGGCGCGCGGCGTCCTCCATGCGGATGGAGACCGAGGTCAGCATGCTCTCGAACACCCGCGGCGGCGCGAAGTAATAACTCGGCCCGATCTCGCGCAGGTCGATGCTCACCGTCTCGGCCGACTCGGGGCAGTTGGTGGTGAAACCCGCCACCAGCCACTGGGCTATGGAGAAGAGGTGGTCGCCCACCCAGGCCGGCGGCAGGTAGGAAATGATGTTGTCTTCGGGCACCAGTCCGTCCACCTGCACCCCGCCCTGCGCGGCGGCAATGAAGCTGGCATGCGTCTGGCACACACCCTTGGGCCGGCCCGTCGTGCCCGAGGTGTAGAGGATGACCGACACGTCGGAGGGTTGGCCCGATTCGACCGAGCTCCGGTAGAAGTCGGGGTGCTGCTGCTCGTACTGGCGCCCCAGATCGAACAGGCGCTCGATGCTGATCAGCCCCTCGTGCTGGTAGTTGCGCAGGCCGCGCGGGTCGTCAAAGACGATGTGTTGCAGCAGGCCGCCCCCCACGTCCTTGAGGCTCTCGCGCAGCTCCAGCAGCTTGTCGACCTGTTCCTGGTTCTCGGCAAAGGCAAAGCGGATCTCGGCGTCCTGCAGCACGAAGGCCATCTCGCTGGCGATCGCGTCCTGGTACATGGGCACGGGCACGCCGCGCAGGCTTTGCGCCGCGATGAAGGCCTGGTACAGGTGCGGCCGGTTGTCGCCGATGATCGCCAGGTTCTGCCCGGGCTGGAAACCCAGCGCGGCCAGGCCGCAGCTCATGAGGCGCACGTCCTCGGCGGCGCGGGCCCAGCTCCAGGTCTGCCAGATGCCGTATTCCTTCTCGCGCATGGCGGGGGCCTCGGGCCGCTGCGCCGCATGCTGCATCAGAAGTCTTGGGAAAGTCGTCTGCATCCCGTGTCCTTGTCCATACGCTTGCGGCTCCAGGAACCGCTCTTGCTGCCATGGTAGGACTCGGTTTGACGTTATGTTGTCATTGCGACGACAATTCAGGGTAGACCCTAGGTGGTATTTTCCCGCGCTGACCCGCCCCGACCATGAGCACAGAACCCAGCCTGCACCAGCGCCGACGCGCCCCGACCCCAGCCGAACTCGCCGGCATCCCCTGGCTGAGCCGGCTCACGCCCGAGGAATACGCCATCGCCGTCCCCGACCTGCAGATCAGTGAAGCCCAACCCGGCGACCTGGTCTGCCGCATCGGCCGACCGGTGACCTACTGGTTCGGCGTGGTCGACGGCCTGCTCAAGATGAGCGGCGAGAACGCCGAGGGCCAGGCCATGACCTTTGCCGGCCTCCCTCCCGGCGGCTGGTTCGGTGAAGGCACCGTGCTCAAACGCGAGCACTACCGCTACAACGTGCAGACCCTGCGCAAGAGCCTGGTGGCCGGCCTGCCGGTGGACAGCTTCCACCGCCTGCTGGACCAGTCCATCGGCTTCAACCGCTTCGTCATGAACCAGCTCAACGAACGCCTGGGCCAGTTCATCGCGGCGCGCGAGATCGACCGCATGAACAGCCCCGACCTGCGTGTCGCGCGCAGCCTGGCCGCGCTCTTCAACCCGGTGCTCTACCCCGGCGTGGGCGAGGTGCTGCGCATCACGCAGCAGGAGCTGGCCTATCTCGTGGGCCTGTCACGCCAGCGCGTCAACGAGGCCCTGGCCAACCTGCAGGAGCGCGGCCTGATCCGCATCGAGTACGGGGGCCTGCGCGTGCTCGACCTCGAAGGGTTGAGGTATATGAAGCCCCCCCAGAGCGGCTGACGCCGCGCCCCCTCGAGGGGGCGCTCCCAGCGGCATGGCAAAGCCAGCTCCGCGGGAGCCCTGGCTTTTGCGCTCCTTCAAGACGGACTGGGTTGGAGGGATGCACCAGGCCGCGTAAGCCGGCCGTTCGAGGGCACCCGTGGAGCCGGCTTCGCCGGGCCACTGGGTGCGCCCCCCACCCGCCGCAGGCGAGAGAGGGGGAGCGGCGTCAGCCGCTCGGGGGGTGCTTCACAAGGGAACGTTCAGGCGCACACCGAGGGTCCAGTTGAAACCGGGTGCCGGTTCGTAGAACTGGTTGGCCGCCTGGTTGACGATGACCGAGCCCACGTAACGTTGGTCCGTCACGTTGTCCAGGCGCCCGTAGGCCGTCAGGCTGCCCTTGCCGGCCACCGGCCAGCCCTGGCTGGCCTTGAGGTTGAGCGTGGTGTAGCCCTCGGCCGAAGCGCTGTTGCTGTCGTTGGCGTAGAGCTTGCCGGCGCTCACCACTTCCGCACCGGCCTGCGTGCCCAGCCCCGGCTTGCGCCCGGCGTTGTCCAGGGCCTGCGCGGACCACAGCAGTTCAGTGAACAGGTAATGCTGCGGAATGCCCGGCAGGCGGTTGCCGGCGTTCACGGTCACGTTGTTGGTGACAAAGGTCTCCGAGAATTGCGCCTCGATCGCCGACGCCGACAGCGTGGCCCGCCAGTTCGTGCTCAGCAGGGTGCGCCCGGCCAGCTCCCAGCCGGTGCGTCGGGTGCCGGGTGCATTCTTGTAGGCCGTGCTGCCGCCGCTGCTCACCGCCACCACGATCTCGTCCGTGGTGTCGATCTGGTAGAGCGTGAAGTCCACGCGTGAACGCGCCTCAGGCGCCCACTTCGCGCCCAGCTCGTAGTGCTGGCTGCGCGCCGCATTGATGTTGGGGTTGAAGTTCGGCGCACCGGTGCCGGTGTAGGCCACCTCCACCAGTGTCGGCGTCTCGAAACCGCGTCCGTAATTGGCATAGAGGTTGAGCGTGTCCTGCGCATGCCAGGTCAGGCCCAGTACCGGGTTGGCCGCGCTGTAGCTCACGTCGCCCGAACCGTTGCCATTGCCCAGGAAGTAGTCTTCGCTGGCGATGCGCACCGAACTCGCGCGCAGGCCGGCCGTGGCCGACAGGCGATCGGCCGCCAGCACCGTGCCCTGGACGAAAGCATCGCTGTTCTGCGCGCTGTTGTCCTCGTTGCGCGTGAGCGCGCCGGCCTTCTCGCCGCCGCTCACGCCCCCGGACTGGCGGCGCTCCTTGGAATAGTCGTACTCGTAACCCGCCACCCAGTTCACCGGGCGGCTGCCCCAGCGCGCCTGCGCGTTGTACTGCAAGCCGGCGCCGTAGTAGTCGCGGTTCAGGCCCACCCAGTTGGTGGGCAGGTACTGCAGGTTGTCGCGCTTGCCGGAGTACAGGCGCGCCGTCACCGAGCGGTTGGCGTCCAGCGCATGCGTCAGCGAGGTGCCGGCCTGGCTCTGGCTGGTGATCTTGCGCAGGCGCGCGCTCTGGGCGCTGGTGCCGGCCTGCGTGGCGTCCTGTGCGAGCTGCGCGGCCGTCAGGCCCACCGGGTCCTGGGCCAGGGGCATGTCGAACTGGTTGAACACCAGGTTCACGCGGGTGTGCGCGTCCGGCCCGAAGCTGATCTTGCTGTTGAACTGCTTGCGCTCGGTCGTGCTGTGGTCGCGAAAGCCATTGGTGTCGAAGGTGCTGTAGTCGGCCACCAGCCCCACGCTGCCCACGCGGCCGGCCGCCTGCCAGTCGCTGCGGCGCATCTCGTAGGAGCCCGTGTAGTACTGCAGGCTGGCCTCGGGCACCTCGGGCGCCTCGCGCGTGAAGGCCTGGATCACGCCGCCGGCCGAGTTGCCGTACATCAGCGCCAGCGGGCCGCGCAGCACCTCGATACGCTCAGCCGAGGTCAGGCTCACCGACGAGCCCTGGCCCTGCCCGTCGGGCGTGGTGGCCGGAATGCCGTCGATCAACAGGCGGATGCCGCGGATGCCGAAGGCCGAGCGCGCGCCAAAGCCGCGGATGGAGACCTGCAGGTCCTGCGCGTAGTTCTGCCGGTTCAGGATGGTCAGGCCCGGCACGCGGTTGAGCGACTCCGACAGGTTGACCTGCGGTCCCGCGCCCTGGATGGTCTCGCGGTCGACCGACTCGATGGCCGCCGGCGCGTCAAAGCTGCGCTGCTGCGCGCGCGACGCCGAGATCACTACGTCGTCCAGCGTCTGGCCCCAGGCCGGCACGGCACCCAGGCCACTCGCCAGCAAGGCCAGCGTGGTGCGCACGCCGGGGAACCGGTTCACCCGGCGGTCTCGTTGTTGCTGCGATCTCATTTCTCTTCCACCCGGATCTGCAGCGACGCGTACCACGCCGCCAGGTTGTCGATGTCTTCGTTGCTCAGGGGCTTGGCGATGACCGTCATCACCTCGTTGACCCGTTTGCCATTGCGAAAATGCTTGAGCTGCTCGGCCAGGTAGACCTCCTGCTGCCCGGCCAGGTGCGGCACGCCCGGTTGCATGGACAGGCCCAGCGGGCCATGACACATGGCGCACGCAGCCGCCGCCCTGGCCTTGCCGGCGGCCACATCCGCCTGCGCTGCAGCCGCCAGGGCCAGCAACACGCCGCCCAGGATGTACTTGTTCATTCGAATGTTCCTCGCTCAAAAAAGCAGCGGAGATCGTAACGATCTCCGCTGGGTCTCACAGAGGCCGCACGGTCGACCCGCGCGGCGTCATGGGCAACACTCAGTTGCTGTAGGTCACGCGATAGATCGCGCCGGCGTAGTCATCCGAGATCAGCAGGGAGCCGTCCTTCATCGGCGCCACGTCCACCGGACGGCCCTTGTAGATGCCATTGGCATCCAGCCAGCCTTCGGCGAAGACCTCCGAGGCGCCGGCCGTGCCGTCGGCCTTCACGGGCACGAAGTTGATCAGCGCGCCGCTGGCCTTGGTGCGGTTCCAGGAACCGTGCGAAGCCACGAAGATTCCGCCGCGGTACTTGGCCGGAAACATGCCGCCGTTGTAGAAGGTCATGCCCAGCTGGGCCTGGTGGGCGGGGAACTCGACCTGCGGCTTCGTCCAGTTGGCCGGCGCCTTCATGTCCTTGAGGTCCGGCGCCGCGCCCGTGCCGGCGATCTGGGTGCTGTTGCCGTGGATGAAGGGGTAGCCGAAGTGCTCGCCGCCGGCCTTGGTGATGCGGTTGAGCTCACCCGGCGGGATGTCGTCGCCCATGCCGTCGGTCTGGTTGTCGGTGAACCAGACCGTCTTGTCCTTGGGGTTGATGTCCATGCCCACCGAGTTGCGCACGCCCACGGCAACCACCTCGCGCTTGGAGCCGTCGAAGGGGTCCATCCGGATCATGCCGCCGATGCCCAGCTTCTCGTACAGTGCCACCTTCTCCTTGGGCTGCACGTTGTAGGGCTGGCCCAGGGTGACGTAGAGCTTGCCGTCGTCACTGACGCGGCAGGTGCGCGCGCCGTGGTTGTAGGACTCTTCTTCTTCAGGCACCAGCTTGCCCTGCGGCACCACCTCGATCACGGCCACGTCCGGGCCTTCATAGAAGAACTCGGCGGCCGGGAAGTTGAGCACGCGGTTGTGCTCGGCGACGATCAGGAACCCGTCCTTGGTCCAGCACACGCCGTTGGGCACCTTGAAGTTGAGCGAAGGCGCGAAGGCCTTGACCTCGTCGGCCGTGCCATCGCCATTGCGATCGGTGACCGCCCAGACCTTGGTCTTGCGCGTGCCCACGAAAAGCATATTGGTCGAAGGCGCCACCGCCATGTGGCGCGCGTCGGGCACCACGGCGAACAGCTCGATCTTGAAACCCGGCGGCAGCTTGATGCTCTTGAGGTTGGCGCGTATCGCGTCCGCGTTGCGCCCTTCCTGGGGCACCAGCGGAATGTTCAGGTCGGTGGTGGCGACCTTCATCTGCTTGAGAGTGGACAGGTTGTCCTTGCCCGACTGGGCACTGGCCCCGCTGGCCAGGCCCGCCATCAGCATGGCGGCGAAAAGCAACTTCATCTTCATTCCTGCTCCTTGGTTGTTTGGCTTCTTGTTTCCAAAATGAATTTGGAACATGCATTAAGCAAACCCTCAAACCAAATTGCAAGTTGCCAACGGCTACCCATGACCGTATCGAGGGTAAGTCCTCAATCAAGTGTCAATTTTTGAAGCACTCGCGTCCCGCCGCTTCATCACTCAGGTCTTATGTCTGTGCAACCGGCGAATTCGTATGTATACGTGGAAACCCTAAACCCAGCCGACGCCTGCGGTACTAGCATCGGCCTCGGTCCCTCTACAACAACACCTTCTACGGAGACTTCCTTCATGACCAGAAAACTCACCCTGGCGGGCGCCGTGCTCGTCGGCCTGCTGACCGGCTGTGCCACCTCCGAGCCGCCCAAGCCCCAGGCCGCACCCGCCCAGCCCGCACCGCAGGTCGCAGCCGCCCAGCCTGCCGCGGCACCGGCCCCGATGGCCGCAGCGATGCCGGCCCCCCCGCCCCCGCCCGCCTGGCAGCAGGGCCGCCCGGCCAGCATGGCCGACTCCCGGCTGGCCCCGGTGGCCGGCAAGAACACCGTGACCCCCGCCTCCGAAATCCCGCTGGACAAGCTCAAGCTGCCGCCGGGTTTCAAGATCGAGATCTGGTCCACCGGCACGCCCGGCATCCGCGCCATGTCGCGCGGCGCCAGCGGCAAGATCTACGCCGGCACGCGCGGCCTGGGTCGCGTCTACGAGATCAGCGACAACGGCAAGGAGCGCACGAGCCGCGTCGTGGTCGACAAGCTCAACCAGCCGGCCGTGGTCATCCACAAGGGCAATCTCTACGTGATGGCGGTGGACAAGGCGTTGCGCTTTGACGGCATCGAGAAGAACCCCAACGTGGCGCCGGTCGACATGACCGCTGCCTTCAAGCTGCCCCCGCAGCAACACCACAACTGGAAATACCTGCGCTTCGGCCCGGACGGCAAGCTCTACGTTCCCTTCGGCGCACCGTGCAACATCTGCGCGTTGCCCACGCAGGAATACGCCCAGATCCGCCGCTACAACGCCGACGGCACGGGCATGGAAGTCATCGCCACCGGCGTGCGCAACACCCAGGGCTTCGACTGGCACCCCGTCACCAAGCAACTCTGGTTCACCGACCACGGCCGTGACTGGCTGGGCGACGACGGCCCCGAGGACGAACTCAACCGCCTGAGCAAGACCGGCCAGTTCTTCGGCTTCCCCTCCTGCCATGCCAACGGCATCGCCGACCCGGACATCAAGAAGGATGACGCCTGCAAGGGCGTGACCCTGCCGGTGCGCACCATGGGCCCGCACGCTGCCAACATGGGCCTGCACTTCTATACCGGCAAGATGTTCCCGGCCAAGTACAGAAACATGGCCTTCGTCGCGCGCAAGGGTTCCTGGAACCGCACCACCAAGATGGGCTACGACGTGGTCACCGTGAACGCCGATGCCCAGGGCCGCAACCCGGTGATGACGCCTTTCATCACCGGCTTTGCCGACCCGGCCGCCAACACTTTCTGGGGCCGCCCGACCTACTTCCTGCAGATGCCCGACGGTTCCCTGCTGCTCTCCGACGAGCAACTGGGCGCGATCTACCGCATTTCCTACAGCGGCAAGAAGTAAACGACCCTCCGGCCTGATCCGGCAAGCAGGGCCTCTGGCAACAGCGGCCCTGCTTTTTTTAGGGCCACCGATACACTGAGACCTCATGCACTACATCCACACCCTCCTACCCGCCCTGGCCCTGATGCTGGCCTCGGCCGCCCAAGCCCAGCAGCCGCCGCGCCTGGAGTTGTGCGCGGCCTGCCACGGCCCCCAGGGCAACTCGCAGAACCCGCAGTTCCCGTCACTGGCCGGGCAGCCGAAGATCTTCATGGAGAACCAGCTGGTGCTGATCCGCGAAGGCCTGCGCGACATTCCCGCCATGAAGGGCGTGCTCGACGGCCTCAAGGACGCCGACCTCATCGTGATGGCCAGGTACTTTTCGGAGCAGGTACCGGTTCCGCAGCCCGGCCCGCTCGATGCAGAGCGTTTCGAGCGCGGCAAGGTGCTGGCGCGCGGCATGCTGTGTGGCACCTGCCACCTGCCCGACTACAAGGGGCGCGAGCAGATGCCACGCCTGGCCGGCCAGCACGAAGCCTTCCTGCGCGCGGTCATGGAGGAATACCGCGACAAACCCGGCCCCGGGCGCGACACGGTCATGACCAATGCCCTGGGCGGCCTGAACAACCAGCACCTGGACGACCTGGCGCACTTCCTGTCCCACGTCAAATAAGCCCGCGGCCGGGGGTGGCGCCTACAATCGAGCCCCGATGAAGGACACCCCCGAAAAGCCCGCCGCCCCCACCCTGCGCCGCGCGCCGCGCCCCGAAGGTGCCGCCGCGCCCAAGCCCGGTGGCGCCGCTGCCACCAGCCGCATCAACAAACGCATGGCCGAACTCGGCCTGTGCTCGCGCCGCGAAGCCGACGCCTGGGTCGAAAACGGCTGGGTCAAGGTCAACGGCCAGGTGGCCGAAATGGGCCAGCAGGTCCTGCCCAGCGACCGCATCGAGGTCGACAAGCAGGCGCAGAACCAGCAGGCCACGCAGGTCACCATCCTGCTTAACAAACCGATCGGCTACGTCAGCGGCCAGGCCGAAGACGGGCACGAGCCCGCCGTGGTGCTGGTGCAGCCGCAGAACCGCTGGCGCGACGACCGCGCCCCCATGCGCTTCAACGGCGCGCAGCTGCGCGGCCTGGCCCCTTCGGGCCGGCTCGACATCGACTCCACCGGCCTGCTGGTGCTCACCCAGGACGGCCGCGTGGCACGCCAGCTCATCGGCGAAGACTCGGTGATGGAAAAGGAATACCTGGTGCGGGTGGTCTACCTCGGCACGCCTGCGGCCGACGCGGCGCCCACCCAGCTCACCCGCATCGACGACGACGATCCCGTCTCCACCAATGTGCAGGCCGTCTTCCCAGCGGCCATGCTCGCCAAGCTGCGCCACGGCCTGAGCCTGGACGGCCAGGCCCTCAAGCCCGCCAAGGTGGACTGGGAGAACCCCGAGCAGCTGCGCTTCGTGCTGACCGAAGGCAAGAAGCGCCAAATCCGCCGCATGTGCGAGCTGGTCGGCCTCAAGGTCGTCGGCCTCAAGCGCGTGCGCATCGGCCGCGTCATGCTGGGCCAGCTGCCCGTGGGGCAGTGGCGCTACCTGGCGCCGCACGAGAAGTTCTGAACCCCCTGCCCGGGGCCTTGAAACCCCGGGCACCCGCCCATAATTCCCGTCTTTGCGGCTGCGCCGCCCCACTTTTTTTGTATCGCTGACAGACCCATGAGCAAACAAACCCATACCTTCCAGGCCGAAGTGGCCCAGCTGCTGCACCTGGTCACCCATTCGCTGTACTCCAACAAGGAGATCTTCGTCCGCGAGCTGGTCTCCAACGCCTCGGACGCCTGCGACAAGCTGCGCTACGAAGCACTGAACAACAGCGCCCTGTACGAAGACGCGCCGGAGCTGCGCGTGCGCATCGCCTTCGACACCGCCGCCAGGACCCTGACCATCAGCGACAACGGCATCGGCATGAGCGCGCAGGAAGCCATCGACCACCTGGGCACCATCGCCAAGAGCGGCACCAAGGACTTCATGAGCAAGCTCGGCGCCGAGAAGCAGGCCGACGCCAAGGAGCAGGGCCAGCTCATCGGCCAGTTCGGTGTGGGCTTCTATTCGGGTTTCATCGTGGCCGACAAGATCACCGTGGAAACGCGCCGCGCCGGCCTCAAGCCTGAGGAAGGCGTGCGCTGGATCAGCGGCGGCACCGGCGACTTCGAGGTGGAGGCCATCACCCGGCCTGAGCGCGGCACCAGCGTGATCCTGCACCTGCGCGAGGACGCGGGCGACTACCTGCAGGCCTGGAAGGTCAAGGGCATCATCGCCAAGTACTCCGACCACATCGCCCTGCCCATCCAGATGCGCAAGGAAGAGTGGAAAGAAGGTGAGAACGGCCAGCCCGGCGCGATGGTGCAGACCGACGAGTGGGAAACCGTCAACAAGGCCAGTGCCCTGTGGAGCCGCCCCAAGAAGGACATCACGCCCGAAGAGTACGAAAGCTTCTACCAGGCCATCAGCCACGATTACGAAGCCCCCCTGGCCTGGAGCCACAACCGCGTGGAAGGCAGCACCGAATACACCCAGCTGCTCTTCGTGCCGGCCAAGGCGCCGTTCGACCTGTGGAACCGCGACAAGAAGGGCGGCCTGAAGCTCTATGTGAAGCGCGTCTTCATCATGGACGAGGCCGAAGCCCTGCTGCCCAACTACCTGCGCTTCGTCAAGGGCGTGGTCGACAGCGCCGACCTGCCGCTCAATGTGAGCCGTGAACTGCTGCAGGAAAGCCGCGACGTGCGCGCCATCCGCGAAGGCAACACCAAGCGTGTGCTGTCCCTGCTGGAGAACCTGGCCCAGCACGATGTGCCTGCCGCCGATGCGAGCGAGGAAGACAAGGCCGATGCCGGCAAGTACACGAAGTTCTACGCCGAGTTCGGCAGCGTGCTGAAAGAAGGCCTGGGTGAAGATTTCGCCAACCGCGAGCGCCTGGCCAAGCTGCTGCGATTTGCCAGCACCACGAGCGACACGGCCAGCGTGAGCCTGGCCGACTACAAGGCCCGCATGAAAGAAGGCCAGGCCGCGATCTACTACATCACCGCCGACACCCTGGCCGCCGCAAAGAACAGCCCGCAGCTCGAAGTCTTCAAGAAGAAGGGCATCGAGGTGCTGCTGATGAGCGAGCGCGTGGACGAGTGGGCCCTGAGCCACCTGCCCGAGTTCGACGGCACGCCGCTGCAAAGCGTGGCCAAGGGCGCGGTGGACTTGGGGCAATTGCAGGACGAGGCCGAGAAAAAGGCCGCCGAGGAGGCCGCCGAGGCGTTCAAGCCCGTGCTGGCCAAACTGAAAGAGGCGCTGAAGGACAAGGCCGAGGACGTGCGCGTCACCACGCGCCTGGTCGATTCACCCGCCTGCCTGGTGGTGAAGGAAGGCGACATGAGCAACCAGCTCGCCCGCCTGCTCAAGCAGGCCGGCCAGAAGGCGCCCGACAGCAAGCCCGTGCTGGAAGTGAACCCCGAGCACGCGCTGGTGAAAAAGCTCGACGGCTCGGTGCACTTCAACGACCTGGCCCACATCCTGTTCGACCAGGCCCTGCTGGCCGAGGGCGGGCTGCCGGAAGACCCGTCGGCGTATGTGAAGCGGGTCAACGCCCTGCTGGTCTGATCCGCGACGGCGCTGTCTCGTCTTGAGACAGCGCCGTACGTGGTTCTACTGAGTTTTCACAAGCCAAAACTGCGTGAACCGCGCCCGGACGCCGGGGCGAGGGGAAACACCCATGCCCCCATGCAACCGCCCGCACTACCATTCATTTGTGTAATTACGATCGAGGCCGTTAGGCCCCGAAGCGGACGACAAATGGAGACCGGGCCACAGGCCCCATGGCATGAGTGCAGACATCATTCTCGAAACGCGCGGACTCACCCGGGAGTTCAAGGGCTTCGTCGCAGTGGACCACGTGAACCTCCAGGTCAGGCGCGGCTCCATCCACGCGCTGATCGGCCCCAACGGCGCAGGCAAGACCACCGTCTTCAACCTGCTGACCAAGTTCCTGCCCCCCACGTCAGGCCAGATCCTCTACAAGGGCGAGGACATCACCCACCGCGCCGCCGCCGAGGTGGCGCGCTCGGGCATGGTGCGTTCCTTCCAGATCTCGGCCGTCTTCCCGCACCTCACCGTGCTGGAGAACGTGCGCGTGGGCCTGCAGCGCAAGCTGGGCACCAGCTTCCATTTCTGGAAGCCCGAATCGTCGCTCTACGCCCTGAACGACGAGGCCATGGCCCTGCTGGAGGCGGTGGACCTGACCGGCTTTGCCCACATCAAAACCGTGGAGCTGCCCTATGGCCGCAAGCGCGCGCTGGAAATCGCCACCACACTGGCACTGGACCCCGAGCTCATGCTGCTCGACGAGCCCACCCAGGGCATGGGCCACGAGGACGTGGGCCGTGTGGTCGAGCTGATCCGCAAGGTGGCGGCCAACCGCACCGTGCTGATGGTGGAGCACAACATGAACGTGGTGTCCAACCTGAGCGACACCATCACCGTGCTGGCGCGCGGCACCGTGCTGGCCGAAGGGCCATACGAGCAGGTCTCGAAAGACCCGCGCGTCCTGGAGGCCTATGTCGGCTCCTCCGAAGAGGAGCCGGCATGAGCGGTCAGACTCTGTTGAAGGTCGCCGACCTGCACGCCTGGTACGGCGAGTCGCACATCCTGCACGGCGTCAACTTCGAGGTGCGCGAAGGCGAGCTCGTCACCCTGCTGGGACGCAACGGCGCGGGCCGCACCACCACGCTCAAGGCCATCCTGGGCCTGACCGGCAAGCGCACCGGCACCATCCAGGTCATGGGGCACGAAACCGTGCAGCTGCCCACCAACCGCATCGCGCGCCTCGGGCTGGGCTATTGCCCGGAAGAGCGGGGCATCTTCTCCACGCTCTCCTGCGAGGAAAACCTGTTGCTGCCGCCCAAGGTCGGCACCGGCGGCATGTCGCTGGACGAGATCTACGAGATGTTTCCCAACCTCAAGGAGCGCCGCCACAGCCCGGGCACGCGCCTGTCGGGCGGCGAACAGCAGATGCTGGCCATGGCGCGCATCCTGCGCTCGGGCGCGCGGGTTCTGCTGCTCGACGAAATCACCGAAGGCCTGGCCCCGGTCATCGTGCAGACGCTGGGCCGCGTGATCCGCGCGCTGAAGGCCAAGGGCCTGACCATCATCCTGGTCGAGCAGAACTTCCGCTTCGCCGCGCCGCTGGCCGACCGCCACTACGTGATGGAACACGGCCAGATCGTGGCCACGGTGAACAAGAGCGAGTTGAGCGAGAAGGCAGCGATGCTGCATGAGTTTTTGGGTGTGTGAGTTTTACAACCATTTGAGGAGACCTACATGAAACGCAAACTGATCGCCGCCGCCGTCGCGGCCACCCTGGCCGGCAGCTTCGGCCTGGCCCAGGCCCAGAAGCTGTCGGGCGACGCCGTGAAGATCGGCGTGCTGACCGACATGTCCGGTGTGTACGCCGACTACGGCGGCCCCGGCGCCGTGGCCGCGGCCAAGCTGGCCGTGCAGGACTTCGGCGGCAAGATGTTCGGCAAGCCCATCGAAGTGCTGAACGCCGACCACCAGAACAAGCCCGACATCGCCAAGAACGTCACCCAGGCCTGGTTCGACCGCGACGGCGTGGACATGACGGTGGAAAACCTGAACTCCGCCGTGGCCCTGGCCGTGCAGGCCCTGGGCAAGGAAAAGAACAAGATCACCATCGTCAACGGTGCCGCCTCCTCGCGCCTGACCAATGAAGACTGCGCCCCGGCCACCGGCATCCACTACCTGATGGACACCATCGCCCTGAGCAATGTGGTGGGCAAGGCCATCGTGAAGGACGGCGGCAACACCTGGTACTTCCTGACCGCCGACTACGCCTTCGGCCACTCGCTGGAAAAAGACACCAGCACCGTGGTGAATGCTGCCGGCGGCAAGGTGCTGGGTGCCGTACGCCACCCGCTGTCCACCGGCGACTTCTCCTCCTTCCTGCTCCAGGCCCAGTCCAGCGGCGCCAAGGTGGTGGGTCTGGCCAACGCCGGCGGTGACACCGTCAACAGCATCAAGGCCGCGGCCGAGTTCGGCCTGACCAAGAAGCAGAACCTGGCCGCCCTGTTGATGCTGCTGACCGACGTGCACGCCCTGGGCCTGAACACCGCGCAGGGCCTGTACCTGACCGAAGGCTGGTACTGGGACATGAACCCCGAGACCCGCGCCTGGGCCGACAAGTTCAGCAAGGTGATGAACGGCCGCAAGCCCAACTCCAACCACGCCAGCGTCTACTCGGCCACCCTGCACTATCTGAACGCCATCAAGGCCGCGGGCACGGACGATACCGCCGCCGTCATGGCCAAGATGCGCTCCATGCCCATCAACGACATGTTCGCCAAGGGCGGCAAGCTGCGCGAAGACGGCCGCATGGTGCACGACATGTACCTGTTCCAGGTCAAGAGCCCGGCCGAATCCAAGGGTCCGTGGGACTATTACAACCTCAAGGGCACCGTGAAGGGCGACGAGGCCTTCCAGTCCCTGGCCAACAGCCGCTGCGTTGCGATCAAGAAGTGAAACGCAGTTGAGGTGACCTGAACAGCCGGGCCCGCGCATGCGGCCCGGCCATTTCTTCCGATCCGGATCGACATGTCAGAAATCTTTGGTGTCCCCATACAAGCCCTGATGGGCCAGCTCATGCTCGGGCTGGTCAACGGCTGCTTCTACGCCATGCTGTCGCTGGGCCTGGCCGTGATCTTCGGCATGCTCAACATCGTGAACTTCGCGCACGGCGCGCTCTACATGGTGGGCGCCTTTTTCGCCTGGATGCTGCTGAACTACGCCGGCGTCAACTACTGGTTCGCCCTGCTGCTGGCCCCCATCGGGGTGGCGGCCATCGGCATCGTCATCGAAAAAACCATGCTGCGCTGGCTGCACCAGCTCGACCACCTCTACGGCCTGCTGCTGACCTTCGGCCTGGCCCTGGTGCTCGAAGGCATCTTCCGCGAGTTCTACGGCTCCTCGGGCCTGCCCTATGAGCTGCCCGCGCTGTTCCGCGGCGTGTTCGACCTGGGCTTCATGATGCTGCCCAAGTACCGCGCCTGGGTGGTGGTGGTCTCCATCGTGGTGTGCCTGTTCACCTGGTACGTCATCGAGAAGACGCGCCTGGGCGCCTACCTGCGCGCCGGCACCGAGAACCCCAATATGGTCAAGGCCTTCGGCATCAACGTGCCGCTCATGGTCACTCTCACCTACGCCTTCGGCGTGGGCCTGGCCGGCCTGGCCGGCGTGATGGCCGCGCCCATCTACCAGGTCAGCCCGCTGATGGGCTCCAACATCATCATCGTGGTGTTTGCCGTGGTGGTCATCGGCGGCATGGGCTCCATCCTCGGCTCCATCCTCACCGGCCTGGCCCTGGGTTTGATCGAGGGTCTGACCAAGGTCTTCTACGCCGAGATTTCGAGCACCGTGGTGTTCATCATCATGGCCATCGTGCTGCTGGTCCGCCCTGCCGGCCTCTTTGGCCGGGAAAAATAATGAAGAAGTCTTCCCTGCTCTACGGCGCCCTGCTGCTGGCCCTGCTGGTGGCCCCTTTCGTGGGCTACCCCATGTTCCTGATGAAGCTGCTGTGCTTCGCCCTGTTCGCCTGCGCCTTCAACCTGCTGATCGGCTACACCGGCCTGCTCTCCTTCGGCCACGCCATGTTCTTCGGCTTTGCGGCCTACGTGTCAGGCCACGCCGCCAAGGTCTGGGGCCTGACGCCCGAGCTGGCCATCCTGGCCGGCACGCTGAGCGCCACCGGCATCGGCATCGTCACCGGCTGGCTGGCCGTGCGCCGCCAGGGCATCTACTTCGCCATGGTCACGCTGGCGCTGGCCCAGATGATCTACTTCATCTGCGTGCAGGCGCCCTTCACCTATGCGGAAGACGGCATCCAGAGCATCCCGCGCGGTTCGCTCTTCGGCCTGCTGGACCTGCACAACGACCGCGTCATGTACTACGTGGTGCTCGCACTCTTCGTGGGCGGCTTCGCACTGATCTACCGCATCATCCATTCGCCGTTCGGCCAGGTGCTCAAGTCCATCCGCGAGAACGAGCCGCGCGCCTTGTCCCTGGGCTACAACGTGGACCGCTACAAGCTGCTGGCCTACGTGCTCTCGGCGACGCTGGCCGGTCTGGCCGGCGCCACCAAGGCCATCGCCTTTGGCATCGCCACGCTGACCGACGTGAGCTGGCAGATGTCCGGCGAGGTGGTGCTGATGACCCTGCTGGGCGGCATGGGCACCATCCTGGGCCCGGTCCTGGGCGCGGGCATCATCGTGGCCATGCAGAACTACCTGTCAGGCCTGGGCTCCTGGGTCACCATCATCATGGGCCTGACCTTCGTGGTCTGCGTGCTGATGTTCCGCCGCGGCATCGTGGGCGAGATCGAGCACCGGCTGCTGAAGAAACTCTGAATCAGCGCACGCCAAAAGCAAAAACCGCCTTCGGGCGGTTTTTTGTTGCCGAGGCTGCGTTGGTCGGCTTTCGACCCAAAGCGGGCATGCTCCAGCGGAAGAACCGGACATTCAACATTTCGGATGGGCCGACTACTGTCTGCGTGCGCCTCTTCAAATGCGTGATTAGCTCTACAACCCGCACTGTCGCTGAGCTTCTCTAACCTTCTCCTCGACGCACTCGAATATGTACTCGAAATCATCGTGTCCAATTACCTTTGTCGAGTAGACACTTGCGGAGAAGAGAGAACTGTATCGGTTCAGGATGATTTTTGCTCGTTCAAGCAAGGTTCTTAGATCGTCAAACGTTAGCCCGTCTCTGTCGCTAATGTCTCGTGCCGCGAGAGTGAATTTTGCGCCGCGATGAGCAATTCGATTGCCTCTGTAGGTCGTCAATTTCTTGACTATCGGATCGCCCTTGGAGCAAGCTGCGATATCTTTGGTCAGCGTTAGAGCGTCCGGCTTCTTAAAATCATCGGCAAGGCTTGCCACGTGAGGGTTGTCCTTGAGTCGCTCACGAAACGCTTCCTCGTCGAAGAGATGAAGATTTTCCTCTATCGTTAGTAACCAACTACGCAGGTGCAGCGACTTCGTCTCCTGGTCATACGCCCGAATTAACGCGTACACGCTCGAATTCAGATGCGCTTGTAGGGTAAACGTCCAAAAGGTGTTGGACTGCTGGACCACTAACGGACGCTTGTCAATGGCGTCAACTAGATCATGGTAAAGCTGAAAGTGGATGTGCGCGTCGACTACGTCATCAGACAACGCCTTCAGCAAGCGCTGGAATTGAGCTGAGTCATTGATTCTGATCATCGCGTCGCAGACCTCACGTTCAAAGTAAGCGGACGTCGATGGAGATCCGCGCTGCAGTGAATGGGTATTCGGATTCTAGGTTGTTAGACTGGCGCCAGCTCAGCTATTCACGGGACAGGCATCGAGAGTCCGCTTTCGGGAAGTATCTCTAATGACCGCTCCTGGCCGGAAGCGGGACATACACCCCAAGTCTCAGTACGTCAGCTCCAGCACCGTCACTCGCTGCTGCGCCGCGGGCCAGACGCGGCCCACGAGCTTTTCGCCGTTGAACTCGGCCGCGATGGCGCGGTCTGTGGCACTGCCCAGCTTGAGCCTGGAACTGGACACCCCCGCACCCGCCGGCGGCACACCCGGCAGCGTGGTCTGGCCGTCGAAGCGCATCTGGTCGCGTTGCGCATCAAAGTACCCGCGTGGCCGCGTAAAGATGGCCAGGGCCTGGGCGTCCTGGTCGGCAGCGGCGATGCGCTCGGGCCGGAGGTTGACGATGCTGCTGGAGCGCGCAAAGGCGCTGCGGTAGATGTGCGTGGTGGCGTAGCCGGGGGCCTTGATTTCGAATTCGTAAGCCACACCGGCTTTGGCCGTGAAGGGGCCCCAGCGGCCGTCGGCGCCCACCTTGCGCGTGTAGACCGCAGCGCCGAGACGCTGGCCCGTGGCGGCGTTGGTTTCGTAGAGGGCCAGTTCAGCGCCGGGCAGAGGCAGGTTGTTGGCAAAGTTGCCAGTGGCGGGATTCAACGGGTCCACGCCCTGGCCCGTGACAACACCGCCGAGTTCGATGCGCGACTCGGACACGATGTCCACCGCGGGCGCACGGCCCGTGAGGAAGCGGTAGGCGGCGGCGAAGGCCGCAGGCGAGAAGGAGGTCTCGCGGTGGTCGATGCGCGGGATCACGACGTTGCTGGCGCCCTTGAGTTCGGGGCCGGCGTACGTGACGTTGGTGGGCTTGCCTTTGGCACCGATCCACAGGCCATCGGGCTGGGCGAACTTGTCGTTGTTGTCGCTGCGGATCGTGAGCCAGCGCACCGGGCCGGTGACCTCATCGCCATTGGCGTTCTTGGGCGCGTTCAGGCCCGCAAGGAAAGGCCCCGTGCCCGAGAACTCGTTGCCTTCGCGAAAGCCGGGGATGGCCCAGACACCGTGGTTGGGGGTACCGCCCAGGATGGCGTGCGAGACGGTGGCTGCACCGCCGCCGTTCTGGATGTAATGACGAATGGCGTTGCCACCGCGCGAATTGCCGAACAGCACGACCTGCTGCGCGCCGGTGGCGCGCAAGACCTTCTCGACCTCGGCCTTGAGATAGGCCATGTGCTCGGCCGTGGAACTTCGGCCGGGCTGGGCCTTGCTGTCCTCGTCCCGCGCCAACGGGTAAGGCAACTCGATGGCGTGCAGGCGTTCGCGCGGCCAGCCGTTGGATTCAAAGCGCCAGAGCGTGGTCAGCCACAGCGCGGCGCTGTCGCCGTTGCCATGCACGAAGACGATGGGCGGCGCCTCGCTGAGCGAGGGCGACGGCGCCGTGGCACAGCCGGCCAGCAGGGTCAGGCCGGCCAGCAGGCCCAGGAGATGACGACGGATCAACATGGTTTCTCTCCCCGGTGCCGGCGCGCGGTGGCGCCCTACTTACTCGAAGCCGCCCGCGCGGCGCAGTTCGGCCGCGGCCGGTGCGGCCATCAGGTCGATCATCATGCGTGCGGCCTGCGGCTGCTCGGCCCTGGCCGCGATGGCGGCGGTGTAGACCGTGGCCAGCTCGAACTCTTTCGGCAGCAGGCTGATGAGCTGAACGCCCGGGGTGTAGAGGATTTCCGTCACCTGGGTGCAGCCGATCAGGCCGGGGCCGCTGGCCTCTGCCATGGCCTTCATGGCGGTGGCGCCATTGGGGTAGGGGCGCAGCGCGCCGGCCACCTGGCCATCGATGCCGAGCTTCTTGAGCACGTTCATGAAGTGGATGCCGGCCGTGGCCTTGACCGGGTCGGGGAAGTAGATGCCCTGGGCGGCCAGCAGCGCGGCCTTGAGGGCATCGGGCGTGTCCACCTTGGGCTGCGGCTCGCCGCTTTTCACGGCAACGCCGGTTTTCACCACCCCCAGCGGCGTGGCGCTGCCAGGCTGCACCTGGCCGTTGGCGGTGAGTTCGGCGATCAGCGCTTGCGTGAGGATGACCACGTCGCAGGCCTCGCCCGCGAGCAGTTTGTCGCGCATGAGGCCGACGGCGCCGAAGCTGCCTTCGACAGCACGGCCGGTTTCGTTGTAGATGGCGCCGCGCAGCTGGTTGACCAGCCCCTGGGCCGCGCCGCCGCTAAGAATGTGCAAAGAACTCATGAATCGGACCGTCAAAGTGAAAGCGCCAAAGCGCTTGAAAAATTCGCGCTCTTGCGCTCGACGTGACTATACGGGGAACGCCGTGGAACCGGCTTCGCCGGGCCACTGGCGTTGTCCCCCAAGGGGGAAGACGGCGACAGCCGGCACAGGGGGACTTAATCCACCTTGATGCCGGCACTCTTGATCACTTTGGCCCACTTGTCGATGTCCTCGCGCATGTACTTGTCGAACTCCTGCGGGTTCATCTTCATGGCCACGGCACCCTGCTTGGTCCAGAGCTGGACCACGTCGGGCTGGCTCACGATCTTGCTGACCGCCTCGTTGAGCTGCTGCACGATGGCCGCCGGCGTGCCCTTGGGGGCCATCAGGCCGAGCCAGATGGTGGCTTCGTAGCCGGGCAGGCCGGCCTCGGCCAGGGTGGGCACGTCTGGCAGCACGGCCGAACGCTGGCGGCCGCTGGTGGCAATGGCGCGCACCTTGCCGGCGCGGGCCTGCTCGGCCATGGTGGTGACGGCGTCGAACATCATGTCGACCTGGCCGCCAATGATGTCGGTGCGCGCGCCCGAGCTGCCGCGGTAGGGGATGTGCACCAGGTAGATGCCGGCCATGCTCTTGAAGAGCTCGCCCGCCATGTGGTACGGCGTGCCGTTGCCCGACGAGGCGTAGTTGAATTTGCCGGGTTTGTCCTTGGCCAGCTGCAGGATGTCCTTCAGGTTCTTGACCGGCAGCGAGGGGTGGGCGACCAGCACCAGGTCGGAATAGTTGACCGGCGCCACGGGCACGAAATCGCGCATGAGCACGAAAGGCTTGCTGGGGATGAGCGTCTCGTTCACCGTGTGGGTGTTGGACATCATCAGCAGGGTGTAGCCGTCGGCCGGGGCCTTGGCCACCACATCGGTACCGATGATGGAGCCGGCCCCGGGCCGGTTGTCGATCACGAAGGGCTGGCCCAGGGTTTCGCTCAGGCGCTGGCCGATGAAACGCGCATAGTTGTCGGCCGGGCCGCCGGCGGCGAAGGGCACGACGATGCGCACCGATTTGCTGGGATAGCTCTGGGCCTGGGCCGCGCCGGCTGCCAGCAGCAGCATGGCCAGCAGGCCACGCAGAATGGGGAATCGCATGATGCAGTCTCCTGATGGGTATGCATGCATGCTAGCCGTTGGCCCCCGAGGACACCACCGGGCTATCCCTGAACTTGGCTCATATTGGTTGGGCTACGAACAGGGCAACGTCTTGGCCTGCAGGAATAGGTAAACAGGCTGCTCCTGCAGGTACAAGGGTTGTGCCTAGTTCGTGGCCCACCATTGCTGCGCCTTGGCCCGATCGAAGGCGGGCAGCACAGCTTTTTGTATCGTCACCCCGTTCAACGCGGGGAACTTGGCGCGGAAGACCGCCTCATCACTAGCAAACCGGTCGCTGACTTCCACATCAAAAGTGCCACCCGATGCGCCGACCACCGCTTGATCGATCAAAGGCACAGAAGAACCCGCCTTGAACTCTTCGCCCTGGCGCTCGCGCACCGTGGCAGAGACATGCCCGAGGTAATACACGCCGGGTTTGGTAACGTCGAGAGGTGCATGCAGCGGCGTAAAGAACATGCCGACAAAGGGGAAGGACATGGCTTGGCTGGTCAGCCCCCGGATCTCGTAACGACCGGCTTCCAGCTCCAGGCGCAGCAGGTAGCTGTTGCCCGCATCGGCCGCGACGGCCTTGTTCACTGCTTTGTCGTCCATCGTGAAATTGAATCGATCTGCGGCCTCTTTGGCCCCGGCTTTTTCAACGTTCACGACGATCAAATTGGGTTGATAGGAGGGCTTGTAATTGTTCTTGATGGTGGCTGTCATCAGGAAAATGGGCTTGCTGGTCGCTGTGACTTTCTGGGCATCATCCCCAAATGCCATCTTGGTCCGGGTGGCGCACCCGGACAACGTCAAGGCCAAAAAAGCCAGTGTCCAGACAATGATTCTTTGCTTCATGATGATTCAGGTCCCCATATTTTTTTGCTACCTGCCAAGTGCAGGCCGGCGCATCCTAAGTGGATTCAGCTCTGGCCGTCCATCCCCCAAACGGGGGATATGCAGACAAAACACAACGTCGAAGAAGCGAAGCTTGGCAAACCCGGCTAAACCAGCAAGGGCTCTTCCTGCATGGCCTCGATCTGGTCTTCCAGCATCTGCACCTGGCCCTGCCAGTAGTCGCTGCTGCCGAACCAGGGGAAGTTGATGGGGAAGGTCGGGTCGTCCCAGCGGCGGGCCAGCCAGGCGCTGTAGTGGATCAGGCGCAGGGTGCGCAGCGGTTCGATCAGCGCGAGTTCGCGGCGGTCGAACTCGCGCATCTGTTCGTAGCCGTCGATCAGGCAACCGAGCTGCCAGGTGCGCTGGGCGCGGTCGCCCGAGAGGAGCATCCACAGGTCCTGCACGGCCGGGCCCATGCGCGCATCGTCCAGGTCCACAAAGTGCGGACCGGGCCGGGCGGTGGCGGGCACATCCACCGGCGTCCACAGCACATTGCCCGAATGGCAGTCACCATGCAGTCGCAGGCGGCGGATGTCGCTGGGCGCGCCAGTCAATGCCGGCTGCTGCGCGATCAAGGCCAGCGCGGCTTCGCATTTGCGCTGCCAGCTCGACTGCACGTCCAGCGGGATCATCTCGTGCTGCAGCAGCCAGTCCATGGGCTCGCGCCCGAAACTCTGCAGGTCCAGTGCGGGACGACTGGCAAAAGGTCGCGCCGCACCCACGACATGCAGGCGCGCCAGGAAACGGCCGATCCACTCCAGCACCTCTTCGTCGTCCAGTTCGGGCGGGCGCCCGCCGCGGCGCGGGCAGACCGAGAACAGGAAGCCCGCGTGCCGGTGCAGCGTGCGGCCTTGCAAGGTGAGCGGCGCCACCACCGGCACCTCGGCACCCACCAGTTCGGCGGCAAAGGCATGTTCCTCGAGGATCTGCGCTTCGCTCCAGCGCGCCGGACGGTAGAACTTGGCCACCACCGCCTGCCCGTCGTTGAGGTGCACCTGGTAGACCCGGTTCTCGTAGGAGCTCAGTGCCTGCTGGCGACCGTCGCAGGACAGGCCCAGGCCCTCCAGTGCGTCCATCACCACGTCGGGCGTGAGCTGCTCGAAGGGATGGCGGGCGGCGGTTTCAGCATGGGTCATTCCCTGATTGTCGCCGGCTCGACACGTACGCGGATTCGCTGGCGTTTTCCCTAGGCTGGCGCTAGAGGGGCATGGCTACACTGGCTTGCATGTCGCCCCTGCTTCCTTTCCACCGCAAGCTCGCGCTCGGCACCGCGGGCGTGGCGCTGGCCGTGGCCGCGCTCGCCGGCCTGGCGGCGGGTTTCATCGCCCACGACAAGGCCGAGGACACGCTCGTGGCCCAGGCCACCGAAGACACGCAGCGACTGCTGCGCCAGGAAGCCTACCGTCCCGAGGGCGTGCTGGCCACGCGCAACGCGCAGGCCGCGGCGCAGGCGCTGGCCGCCAGCTATTTCGACATCGCGCAGATCTACACCGCCGGCGGCCTGCTGATGGCCGAGCAGTTCAGCGCCGATGGCCGCGCGCTCGATGCCGAACTGCCGCCGCGCAGCGCACGCAACTACACCCAGCCCTGGTATGAGCGGCGCTGGCTGCCAGGACGCCGCCCGGTGCTGCTCCTCTTCATCCCTCTGCGCAGCGAGGGCCAGGCGCTGGCCGCCCATTTCGAGGGCGCACGCCTGGTGCCCGACTGGCAGCGCGCGCGCATGCTGGCCGACGCGCGACGCACGGGCCTGCTGACCGCGCTGGCCGTGCTGCTGTGCGGCGCCGCGCTCTACCCGCTGGTGCTGCGCCTGAACCGCGACAGCCAGCGCCGCCAGCGCGAGCTGCTGGAGTCGCACATCGCCATGATGGAGGCGCTGGGCCGCGCCATCGCGCGGCGCGATTCGGACAACGGCATCCACAACTACCGTGTGGCCTGGATCTCGGCCACGCTGGCCGAGGCCGTGGGCCTGCACGGCACGCGCATGCAGGAACTGATCGTGGGCAGCTTCCTGCACGACGTGGGCAAGATCGGCATCCCCGAGCACATCCTGCTCAAGCCCGGCCCGCTGAGCCACGAGGAAATGCTCATCATGCACACGCACGTGGCCGCGGGCGAGGACATCGTCAGCGGTTCGGGCTGGCTGGCCGGAGGCCAGGCCGTGGTGGCCGGCCACCACGAGAAGTGGGACGGCAGCGGCTACCCGCGCGGACTGGCGGGCACCGACATCCCGCTGGTGGCGCGTATCTTTGCGATTGCCGACGTATTCGATGCGCTGTGTTCGCGCCGGCCTTACAAGGAACCGGTGCCCCTCGAAACCGCGCTGGCGGCCCTGCGCGCGGAATCCGGCAAGCATTTCGACCCGCACCTGGTGCAGGTCTTCGACCAGCAGGCTGCCACGGTCTACCGCACGCTGGTCGAGGCCGACGAGGAACAGCTGCAGGCCCTGCTCACGCGCATGGTGAGGAAACACTTCAGTTTGTAAAGTCGTCACCCCCTGAGTCGCCTTCGGCGCCTTCCCCCTGGAAGGGGGACGCACCCAGCGGCCCGGCGAAGCCGGTTCCGCGGGTGCCCTGGGCTTAGGTGCCCTGCGCCGCCGAGGCGAGCTGCTCGAAAGGCAAGGTCTGCTTGACCAGGATGACCGTGCAGGGCGCATCCATGGCCACCTTGATGGGCACGGTGGCGATGAAGCGCTGGGTCTTCAGGCCGTGCGTGGCCGCCCCCAGAACGATGACCCCCACGCGGTTGCCGCGCGCGTAGTCGATCAGCGCCTGCGCCACGTCGCCCGACTCCAGCACGTGGCAGGAGGTCTGGTACCCCGCCTGCTCCAGCGGCTGGGCCCACAACCTGAGCTGTGTCAGGTAGCGCCGGTGCACGCTGGTTTCGCTGTCGCGCTCGCTGACCGTGCTGGTCGCACCGGGCGAGATGACGGTGACACAGGCCAGGCGCGCGCCGGGCCGCGTGCCCAGCGAACGCGCCGCCGCCTCGCGCAGCGAATAGAGCGTGGCATCGCTCACGTCCTGGTGCGGCACGGCCACCAGCACGATGGGCACCTCGGCAATCTGGCGTTCGGGCAGGGGGCTGGGCTGGTAGTGCATACCGGCCGCACGCACCCAGCGCTTGAGCAGCGTCCAGAAGCCGCTGCCGCGCGTGCGCTCGCCGCGCGCGCTCACGCGCACCTGCTGCGGGTTCTGCAGGTCGAAGGCCAGGTGGGCTGCGGATGGGTAGCGCTGCGCGGCCTCGGGCGCCAGGCAGCGCAGCACCACCTCCTGCAGCCAGGCCGGCAGCTCGGGGCGGTAGCGGCGCGGCGGCGGCGGCTCCATCCACAGGCGCTGGCGCAGGCCGCCGCTGGTCACGGGTGCGCCAAAGGGCAGTTCACGCGTGAGCAGCTGGTAGAGCATGACGCCGATGGCGAAGACGTCGCTGCGCGGATCGCCGCGCACGCCCACCACCTGCTCGGGGGCCATCCAGGCCGGCGAGCCGACCGCCCGGCGCATCTCCTCGGCCAGCAGGTCGGGGTAGTGCGCGTGGCAGGACAGGCCGAAGTCCAGCAGCAGCGCGCGGCCGTCCTGGCGCACCAGCACATTGGCCGGTTTGAGGTCCAGGTGCACGGTGTTCTGCTGGTGCAGGCTGTGCACGGCATGGGCCAGGGCCACGCCCAGGGCCACCACGTCCTCGACCGGGGTCGGCTCGGGCTGCTCCAGCCAGTGGTCCAGGGTGCGGCCTGGCACGTATTCCATGACCAGGTAAGGCAGGCGCTCCAGGTCACCGGCCGCGACAAAACGCGGCACGTGTGGCCCGCTCAGGGCTTGCAGGATCTGGTGCTCGACCTCGAAGCTCACGATGTTCTCGGCGCCGTCGCCCTCGGCCATGCGCGGCACCTTCATGACCATGGGGAAGCCGGGATCGGCCGCGCCGCTGGCGTAGTGCACGCGGTAGATGTGGGCCATGCTGCCGTGGTGGATGCACTCCTCCACCACGAAACCATCCAGTTCGCTGCCAGGCTCCAGCAGTTTCATCGTCCCAGCTCCAGTCGGTCGGCAAAGAAGTCGGGCAGGCCGGCGTCGCGGACCGCCTCGGCCGCCGCATGGTGGTCGTAGGCCACGCGGTGAAAGGTCAGCTGCGCCTGGACGCTGTCGAACACGGCGTACATGGCCTTGGGATTGCCGTCGCGCGGCTGGCCGACCGAGCCGATGGTGGCCAGCCAGTGCCGGCGTGCCGAAACAGGCACCGCCACGCCGGCCGTGGGCACGAAGGAGATGAGCTTGTCGTCCGCGCCGCGGTAATAAAGCGACTGGCGGTGCACGTGGCCCCCAAAGACGTAACGCACGCCCTGCAACGCGCTCGCGGCTTCCAGGCTGAGGGCGGCCACCTGAGCGTCGTAGACATAACGCCACAGCGAGGGCTCGTCGGCGGTAGCGTGCACCAGCAGCACACGG
>Ga0208123_100217_pt1 | contig 28865 bp, 23 predicted proteins | sample LakWasMe92_HOW11_2_FD_183914 | JGI IMG/M metagenome (GOLD analysis project Ga0208123, IMG submission 183914) | Freshwater sediment methanotrophic microbial communities from Lake Washington under simulated oxygen tension - Sediment Metagenome... | ecosystem: Environmental > Aquatic > Freshwater >... | reverse complement strand
CTCCTTGCGGGTTTGCTTGCGCTTGCCAGCGTACTCGGCGTCGGCGAAGGTCATCTGCTTCATCGGGAAACTCGGTGGGTGGGGTCGCGGTATTTTGCCAAATCAGAAAGTCTTTTTCAGAGTTTCCTTAGAGGAAACCACGTCTTATTTGACTGTTTCGCGTCGTCGCGACTACCCAGGTCAAAACCAGTTTCGAGGAGTGACACTTCGTGCCATAGGCGTACGAATCGATCGTTGTCAGCGGTTGATAGACCTTGCTTAGCATTGGCGATGTTGCCGAGGGAGCTGCTGACTTCAAAAACGCCGCGAACGCCTTCGCTAGCCCAATATGCAACAGGTATACCCGGGATCTTCTCAAAGGCAGTATTCGGCGTGCTAAACCGCCGATTCGTATGGAAACGGCGCTCAAGCTCTTCGTTGCTAGCTACGCTTCCTTGCTTGTCAAATAGCCTAAGAAATTGGCCCTCTAGCTTCGCCAGCGCGGAACGTTCGAGAATGTAAGAACAACTGCCGAAATCCGATCCCCACACACCTCTTCCGATATGGACCAAGCTAGAAATCGGCGCAGACCGAAAAATTGCGTGCCGGAGTAATTCAAAGGACGAAAGGAACATCCAGTTAGGAATGGTGATCATCCCAATGCGGCCACCGTCGCGTGCTAATTGAATGTTTCGTAGCGTGAACGCCGCATAGAGGTCAGATTTCCCCGCTTCATAAACGGAGTTCACAAACGCCTTGAGCGCTGGGCAGTAAAGTTTACTTCCCATGTATGGCGGATTAGCCACTACCGCATCATACCGCTGCGCCAATATCCAAGCCTGCTGCACATAAGGAACCAGCGTGCTCGCAGCCGACTTCTGCATGGTGTCGCCGTGTCGCGTCAGTTCATCCAGATCTATCACAAACTCTTTCAGCGGTTCGGCGTCTTCCTCGGGCACCTCGATCAGCGAACCAAAGGTCTTTGCCTCGGCAAATCGTTGCAATGTGCGTTGTAGCAGTTGGTAGCGCTGATCAGCATTCGCACTGCTGAGATCCTCTTGCTCATTCTCAAACAGGTTTTGCGAGCTGCCGGGCTTCCAGGCACCGCTGAGGTCGAGCGACTGCCACAGGCTCTTGAGGTCGAGGTGGGACGATTCCTGAATCGCCATCACATTGAGCTTCACCCCCCGCTCAAACAGCCGCCGATCATCCTCCCGCCCCTTCATCATCAGGGCAAAGCCGGTCAACTGGGCGGCGCGGCCGTCGATGTCGAGGCCGAACAGGTTCTTCTCGAGGATCAGCTGCGCCACGTCCCGCTGGCGGTAGCCGCGCTCCAGGTAAATGGCTTTGAACAGGTCATAGGCCTCGACCAGGATGTGCCCGGAGCCGCTGGCAGGGTCAATTAGGGTGAGTTCTTCGGGGTTGAGGCTGTCGGGGGGGATGGCAGTGAGCTGTGCCTTGACCTCATCGTTCTGTTCGGATGGCTCGATGTAGTACTCCATCTGCGCTTTGAGCGGCGAGTCCGGGTAGGTCGCCAGCCACTGCGCGCCGAGGGAGTTCTGGACCATGTATTTGACGATCCAGTTGGGCGTAAACAGCTGGGTGGCGGCAGGAATGTCCTCGCTCTTGACCACCTTGCCGATGACCTGGTCCTTCTTCTCGGAGATGTAGAACTGGTAGAGCCAGCCGATGATCTCAATGTTGGCCCAGTCCTCTTCGGGAATGGCGCTGACCAGCTCACGGATCAGCGAGTCGGTTTTGGTCAGGTTGTCGGGCAGCAGCAGCTCGGTGGCGTCATCCACCGTTTCGAAGAGAAACGGCATGGCCTGGTGAAGGGCATGGCATTGGGCCAGGAGCAATTCGCGGTAGAGCTCTTCGTCTTTGTTGCCGTCGAGCTTGAGCTCGGTAATCACCTGTTTATCGAGGCCCGGCAGTTCGACCTCTAAACAGTCTTCGAGGATTTGCGGGGTGCCCGCGCTGCCATCGGCGGCGCTGAGCACGCGGCGGCCGTGGTCTAGATATTCCTGCAGTTCCATATAACGGATGGCGCACAGGCGGTTGAACCAGCTGTAGGCGGCCTGCTCCATGGCCTGGGCAAAGCCCAGTTGCTCGACCTTTTTCACCAGTGCGGCGCGCGGGCGAATAATGCTGGCCGGGAAGGCGCGCTCACCGATCAGGGCCAAATCACCCTTTTGCTCCACCGGCGCAATGCCCATGGCCGCGATGCTGGATTCACGAATGCCAAACAGCGCCGCGCGCTTGGTCATGGCGGCGATAAAGGCGGTGCGTGCTTTGGGAGCGTAGCTTTTGATGTGGCTGGTGTTCATGGGGTGTCCTGAATAAGGCGGCTGTACCCGACCGGTTGCATGGATCAGTTCCTTCTTGAATACCGTGTTGCGCTGAGGAAACTTTGTGCGAATCCTGTTTTTCTTGCGCAGATTGGCATTATTAGCATTTTTTTGTGCAGTGGTCGGTTTAACGAATTCTGATGCGTTTCTCCTGCTGGATGGCTGCTACAAGCTCAGCCTTTAGTGCCTCGACGAAGCGCTCCACATCGCTCTGACTTTCTAGGTACACGCCATTACCCAGTTTGTTGAAAACGCTGGTGGCCGCGATTTCGACCACTGGCTTGGGTGGAGCAACTGGCTTGACCGGAACGAGAGCTGGTGTGCGCTCTTCCTTAATCTGGTTGCTGCCCTGGGCAGCTTGCTGTGCTGCTTTGTCAGCTTGCTGCTGCAGCTTTTGCTGGCGATCCACCTCGGATTGAATGGCGCGTTCCAGCTCGAAGATGCCGTCTTGCAGGCGTTCTTCGGCAGTTTGGCTTTCCAGTTGGTAGATGTGGGCCAGGCTGGTTTCAGTCTCGGCTTCGGCTTTAAGCAACTGGAGCGGACGCAGCAGGCGATTGCTTAGCTCAGGGCTTTCGATGCTGCTCTTGGCGATTTCGGCCTGCAGCAGGGCGATCTTCTGGTCAATCGCTGCCAGCGCCTGCTCGCGCTGTTCGGTGAGGATGCTGACGTTGACAGCCTCAACGGTTTCCACCAGGCCAGAGACTTTGTGTAGCTGGTTGTAGGGACTGGCGTGGCTTTCGATGGCCTGCAGTTCGGCCAGAGTCTTGCGGGCGCTGTCGTTTTTCTCCAGGGCATTGCGGTTTTTATCAAAGCGGCGCAGGGCCTGTTGCAGCTGCTGCCAGCTGTGCAACTGGTTGGTGAAGAACTCGTTGAGGTCACGGTAGTCCTCTTCGAGGTCCAGGTAATCGTTCGAGTTGTCGACCACCTCCTTGAAGAAATCGACGCTATCGCTGTTACCCATCAGACGCTGCAAGGTCAGCAGAGACTGCTCGATTGTGCTTTTGCCTGGGAAACGACCGACATCAACCTTGCTCTTGTAGCTCTTGAGTTCGGAACGCCAAGTTTCCAGACGGCTACGGTAGAAGGCATAGAGCTCTTTCTCACCGGCCGGGCCTAGGGCGTTGAACAGATCTTGGCTGAGATTGCGGGCTTTCTTGAGCAATACCTCATCGGTCTGGCGCTTTTTTTGCACCGAGATTTCCCGCCGCTTGCGGCTGTTGGTCAGGTACTCGAAAGCGTCTGGCGGCGCGAGGCTTGGGCCTGCGACGTGGAAGGAAATACGCCCAGCGGCGGCGAGACGACCGATCAGCAGGACTATTTCGCCATCGGGCCAACCGAAGGGGCGCTTGTTGAAGCGCTCGATGATGTCGGCAACCAGCAGGCGGTCATTACCGGAGGCGCGCAGGGTGATGAATTGCTCGACTTCCTTGATGGCCTGGGCGTTGCCGTCTTCCCCATCCAGGGTGAGGCCAAGCTGGGCAATGTCATCACTGTGCAGTACGGCATGCAGTTCGCGCTCGGGCTCCTGTTGCAATACGCGCAGGTAGCCAAGCTTGTTGTAGGTATTCTCCAGCAGGTATTGGCAGGCTTCGTCGAAACGTGTCTGGATATTGTTGCCGCTGAGTTTGAGGTGCTGGCCGAGGGCATAAATTTCAGCGCGTTCCAGCAGCGCTTCGAGCATCAAGCGTAAGCGTTTTTTACGTTCTTGGTTCTCACGGCCACGGTCGGACAGGATGCGGCTGAGATCGGGCTGGTTATCATCGTTGTTGAGGCGAATAAATTTGTTGGTTTTGAGCCAGATGCGCAACTCACCGAACAGCTCGCTGCTGTCGGGGAGCTTTAACAGTGCGAGGCCAGCTGGGGCTTCGTTGCTCCTATTGAGGCAACCGGCTTCGCCATAAAGCGCGTAGTCCGGGTCTAGCGGGGAGATAACCTCGACGCGCAGATCTTGCTCGTAGCGGCCTTCAAGGCTGTGGCCGTCGAGGAAGCGGCCGATGCTGTAGTCAGTCTTGGTCAGGTTGTAGCGGAACTTGTTCTTGTCTTTGAGCAGGTCCTTGTAGATCAGCTCGGCCAGTGCCTTGTTCTCGTCCGAGGAGGCAATTTCGGTGGCTTTGATCTTGCGGGTGATGTCGCGTTCTTCGTTGGTGAGGAAGACGAACTCATCACCGTTGCGGATGACCAGGTTTTCCTTTTCCAGGCGCTGCAGGGTGCCTTCAAGACGGCGACGCAGGGCAAGCTTGTCGGTGTCGACCTCTTCGATGGACAGGGTGACCAGGTTATCGAGCGTGCCTTTGATCAAATCGACATAGCGAATCATGAACAGGGTGCGCAGGATCTGTACGTCGAAGTCATCGAGCACTTCACTTTCACTGGCCTGGTCGATGGTGCGCTTGACGGCGGTGTCGAGGAAGCCTTCCACCGCACGGTAAAAACTGTACATGGGCACCAATGCGCCCAAGGGTTTGTCCTTGAGTGACAGGGCTGCCATCTGGAAGGCATCGAGCATGGAGCGTTCGCCATAGGCCAGGTGCGCCCCGGTGGCACCGACCTTGCGAATTTCCTCGAAGACTTTTTGCACCAATTGGAAGTGGTAAGGCGCAAACGGGTAGTTGGCGATAAAGCTGTCCGGACCGTCGTAATTCTTCAGCGTTGGGCCAGAGCGGTCGAAGGTGATCTGGTTGCGCAGGATGTTGCCTTTCTGCTCCCAGAGCGAGCGCAGTTCCGCCTCGGCAGCTTCTGTCTTGCGTAGCAGGCGTTTCTGGATGACTTCGTCGGTGTTGGAGCTGGAAAGCGACAGGCGAGTTTTGAAACGCCCGGCAATCTTGGAGAAGTCATTGGCTTTGGTGGCAGAAAGCTCGCCGAGCACGGCATCCATGTCGGCCTGGGAGGTGACGATGATCCACGCGCGGCCCTTACAGATGGTGCCGAGATTTTCGGTAATGGTCTGCAGGGTAAGCATCAGGCGGGTATCGCTGCCGATGAACTGGCCAACTTCGTCGACCAGGAACAGCACGCGGTGCTTGGCAGGCTGAGTATCGAGGTATTCCTTCACCCAGTTGCAGAAGTTCTCGACCGATACGCTGAAGGTTTGCTCTGAGGCTTCAAACCACTTGTGCGCGGCTTCGGCAGAGAGGCCCAGCGCACTGGCAAGTGCCTTCTCGATATCGTCCTGGTAGAACTGGTAGCCGTCACGCTCATCGACCCACTCCAGGCCTGTGGCTGTGTTGAAGGCTTGCTTGAACTGTTCGTAGACGCCACGTTGAGTGAGGTGGCGTTCCATATGGGCTATGTGCGGGTGGTCGCCGCTGAAGCCCTGGTGCTCGTTGAATACGCGCAGAAAGACGTTGAGGATCGGGTTACCGGCATCGTTGGAGCTGGCTTTGCTGTCGATGTTGAACAGAATGACATCGGCGCTGTTGGCTACCGCCTTGTCGATGTCGGCGCGGATCATGGCGTCGCGCACTTTGTTCTGGTCGAAGAAGGCAACGGCGCGCTTGCTGTTGCCTCGGGCATCATGGACTTCGATGTTGGCCAGCAGGTAAGACAGCGTTTTCAGGAAGTGCGACTTACCTGAGCCAAAGAAGCCGCTGATCCATACGCCGACCCGGTTGGCGATGGAGGCGTCGCTGAGATCGGTGCTGTAGGACTCGAAGAAGCTGCGGAAATGTTTTTCCAGCTCGTTGGTCACGACGTATTCGTCGAGCTCCTGGTGCACGGTGGCGTCATCAGCCTGATCCGCCTTGACCACACCATTAATTGGGCGGTCGAGTTCCTTGAAGAAGATTTCTTTAATGCTCACGGCCATCATCCTTATTGATCAGGGCACCAGCTTGAATGCGCGATAGTAGTTGTTGCTGGTAATACGGTTGAACAGAGCCAGCGATTGGCCTGAGTAGTGCCCCGGGTAAAACAGTACCAGCGGCTTGTGGCCGAGCAGGGCATGCAGTTTGTTGAGCAGGTTATGGGCGCGAAGCACCGGCCATACAGAGCCCACGCCTGTAATGAGCACAACATCGTGTTCCGTGGCGCTGTAGTGCTCCATCAGGTAGGGGGCGAACTTGTCCATGTGCAGCGGGCCGGCAAGCGCTTTGAGCAGTGCCAAGTCGCCCTTGGTGGTCTGCATCTGGATGGCTTTTGCAGTGAAGATGCGCTGATCCAGATAGTCCTTCATGGCTTGCAGCAGGTTGATGTTCACAACCTTCAGCTGATTGTGTTTTTTATCCAGAAAACTTTTGAGGAAGTCGAGGTATTGGCGCACCTGCAGCTCATCCTCGGGGGCGTAGTCGAAGATCCAGAAGCCGATCTCGTTGCCAAGCCCTTGGCTTTTGAGAAACTCCTCGGTGAGGATTCTTTCTGGGATCTGGTTCAGCCGATCCTGTAGCTGCTGGTTCATGCTTTCATTCCTTGGTACTGCCTGTCAGAGGGTGTTGCTGGACACTTCCAGGCAGGCTTTGATGCGATGGCGGTAACTGTCGTCCAGCAAGGTGCGAACTTCAGGACGGACCAGTAAGGTCTGCAACTCCATGCTGCGCGTACTTTTGAGTAGCGTGACCTCGGCCAGCATGCGATAGACGACTTGGCCCATTTTCTTACGGCTGGATTCCGTCCAGGTCTCGATGGCAGGGTCACGATGGCTGCGCTCATCGAGAAAGTCATGCCAATGCCAGGGTTCGAGATGTTCTGCCTTGGTCAGATAGGCATCACGCAGGACGGCTTCGATGAACTCCACCAGCAGCAGGTTGCGCTCAAGCGCCGCGCAGAAGGCGACCTGAGTAGCGAGCTCGTCATCACCATCACGTAGGGCTCGCCAAAAAGGCTTATCCAGGCGCTCCAGGCGTTTACGCAGCGCTTGGGAGACTCGTCTGGCCGATGCTGATGAGCGTTTCTGCAGGCGATTGTGCTGCTGTATTTCTTCTGCCCACTGCTCTGGGGAAGCCTGTTGTAGCAGTAGATCCGCGATGACTCGGCATTCCCGTACTTGCAGTGAGCCACCGATGAGATCGGAGTCGTAGCTGAAAGTCTGCATGATCAAGCGACTTCACCGCCGAACAAGTAAGGCAAAAGCTGCTCACGATCTTCGGGGGACAGTTGTATTGGATGTTCTGCGACCCGAGAACACTGCTCGTCAGTGATTGCGGCCTGGTAACGCTGCAGTGTGTAGTGGGCCAGGGCTTTTCTGACAGTGATAGGGAGTTGCCCATCTGTCATGGCGTAGTCGCGAGCGACCATGACTTGCTGTGCTTCGCCTAGGCGCTGGTTGGGGATGATGTGCAGGGTGGTCTGCTCATTCCAGGACGTGTCTGACTCGCTGGACGGAGCATGTTCATCACTCGGCTGTGGTGTGCCGCTAATACGCGAGAGCAGGAAGTCCCGGAAGCTCTGGTTCTTGTGGCACCAGGCTCTGACATGCCAGCGAAAGCCACTGTAAATAAGGGTGTGGGGCGAGATGATTCGCTCATGCGGTTCGGGATTGCGCATCGAGCTGTAGGCGATTTTCAAACTGGCTCTGTTGCGACAGGCCTTTACCAATTCACGTACAACATCGGGTCTAACGGCTCGCTCAGGCAGTTGGGCTGCCACTACCCCTGGTTGGGATTCCAGCACCAGATTCATTGGCTGAGAACCGTTGCTGGTCAGCAGCTCGAGGTACTCGTTGATGTGTCCCGAACATATTACTGGCTTGAATCCGTTGGCCGGGATGTAACCCTTGATGGAGGGGCTATGCAGCAGGGCCTGGGGGTTGAGTTCGTAGTTGTAGCGGTTGATGTCGGCCGAGGCTTGCTGCCGAGTGATGCCGAACCATTCCATAAGCTGTGCCGTGATAAGGCGGCCTTCCCAAAGGGCAATCAGCTCAATAGCACGATAACGAGTAAGGGTCTGTTGTTTGAGAGGGGGCATGGATCCGGCCAGGTATTTGCGTAGCTGGATTCTGGGTGGCTGCGGCGCAGGTGTAAATAGTTACCGTAAAGTTTTTTGCATGTATAGCCGGGGCAATGATTAAATAACGATTAAAGAGCGATTAGCAGGGTATCGGTTTTTGGCCTTAGGCCTTGTAGATGCTGGTTCTAGGTACTGTTTAAAAATACCTGCGACAACGGTATTTGCTACCTGCAGAAACGGCTTCGAAAACCCGTCGTAACGGTATCATTACTCGCTATGACGGTAAGGTTTACCCGCTGTAACGGCACGGTTTTGGCGTTTTGAGATGTGGCGCTCTTGAGAGGGGCTTGGGCGCTTATTGACGCTGACCAAATCACCATCGATCTGATACGTAAATTTTTGGCCATGTTCGGCGCTGGCAAGGACCAGCCTGTCCAGAGCTCTACGTAGTAACTGGAGAAATTTGCCCGGGCTAACAGTTTTGCTGCCCGAAAGTTTGTGCAGTGTGTCGATGCGCACCGGGTAGGGGGCTGCATGTGTCGAATAATATCCGTGCAGCCACTGCGCCAGGGGGCTCCCGCTTAGCATGCACCTGACTCCCCAGTGAACTAGGGTGAACTGGTCGCTGGCGAACAGCCGGATGATGCTGGGGTTGAGGCCCAGGGCAAGCGGTTTATTGCCGTCGAGGCAATCAGCCTTAGTCAGGTTACCCTCATATACAAAAGAGGCTGTACGAATCGACAGCTCGCAGCTGCTGAGGCGCAGCAGTCTGTGTTTCAGGCTGGTTCTGCTAGGGCCCGTGTCCGTTATGCCCAGGCCTTTTAACAGGGCGTATATGCTCGTGTGGAGCTCCTGGTCCAGGGGGTGATTGCGCAGCAGGTGTAGCTGCGCAGCCCAGAGGTCTAGGTCGTTCTGATCGAGCTGCTCTCCGCTGTAGGTCAGTGCAATACCAGCCTGCGAGTTGATCCTAGTCACATCCAGCCTGGCTCGTTGGCCCTTGCCTATCACTGCAAACAAAGCCGAGCGCAGGACTGCGTTGGGCAGTGCGCGATAGGGGTCTCGCCAGTTCTGCAGGCGAGGTGCTGGAGCGTCAGCAGGGCGGGGGGCGGATGCCGTAGCGCTGGCCCTGGCCCTGGCCTCTAGTTCCCTGACCTTGGTCAGCGGGCCCATTTCAACCGTTGTCCCGCTTCTCAATCTGAGCCTGTATCCAGGCTTCAACCTCCGCGACAACGTAGAAGTTCGTCGCCTGCCTGTGGGGGCCGTCTTTGATGGGCTTGGGGAAGGTGGCGTCTTTTTTGCGCAGCTTGTCCAGACCCGACCTAGACAGGTCCAGATGTTCAATCAGGCTGGTTTGGCGGATTAGGGTTTTCTGTGTGTCCAGATGCATACGGGCGTCTCCTGGGTGATGACGCTCGCTAAGTTATGCATCTCGATGTGCTCGCACACTACTGTCGGGGCGCATGGCAGTAGTTGTTTCTAGCTGTCGTATTTGCTGATGGATGGCGCTTTGTAGTTGCGCAGCCAGTCCCGTTCTTGTTCGTCTAGACCGTGGCACCTGAATGTGCAGCTTGGCAGCTCAACGGAGCAGGGCAGTGTCCAGAGCTCATTTGGGGTGCAGATCGGTTCTCTTGCATTCTTGCTAGTCAGCTTTGGTGCAAGTTTGCCGAGCTCGTTTCCCAGGCTCAGTTGCTGCAGATATGAATCCGGACTGACGGATGTGGCAAGGTTTACGGTCGATTGGACATGGATTTGGAGAGCCGCCCAAAAATGGGCTACGGGGATGAAGGCTGACCATGCTCGCCGAATAGATCTCTCTCCGGGGGCTATCTTGCCTCCTAATGAGTTTCGGGCCTCCTGGAAATACTGGGCTCCTAAGTGGATCGCCTTATTGACGCTGGCATCTTCGCCACTGGCATTCAGCTTGATCAAATTCAGAAGGATCTCCCCGGCAACCGATCCCCGTATGGCGAGGCTTTCCATAGCATCCTCTCCTGCAGTGGCAGGGCTTTCGAGCAGATCCTTGAGCACCTCGACGGGAACTGATTCAAGCCCATCCTCGCTCGCACAGAAAAGCGTGTACTCGGCCATTTTTCGAGTGAGATATTCGTTTCTCAGTTTTTCGTCTGCGGGGTGCAGCATGTAGGCCGTAACTTCAAACGGAAGAAAGGCAGCTTCATAAGGTGCATAGAACTTCATCACTGGCATGCAGTATCGCTCACTCTCTGGGGTGGTGTGCTTTGGTGAGTAAACCGGCGTTTGCGTTCATGCGCGCTTGATCTTTACAACGTTGCCAGCAGCCAGTCTGTCCAGATGGTCGGAATACCACTGCATCATGATTTTGCGTTGCTCTAGGTAAGTGCTTTTGTCGTAGACGCCCCGGACGCCTTCTTTTACATGCGAGAGCTGAGCTTCAACGTGCTGTGAGTCGAAGCCATTCTCATTGAGGATGGTACTGGCCAGGTGGCGGAAGCCATGGCCTGTCTGCCGGCCTTCGTAACCCAGGCGACGCAAGGCCATCAGAAAGACGGTGTTGCTACGTGGCTTGGTCGTGTCGCTGCGCCCGGGGAAAAGAAGCTGGTAGTTGCCTGTGATGTTGTGTAGTTCTCGAAGCAGTGCAATGGCTTGAATGGGCAAAGGTATGAGGTGCTCGCGGCGACGCTTCATGCGCTCAGCAGGAATCAGCCATAACCCGGCATCGAGATCGAACTCCTGCCAGCGTGCTTCGCGTAACTCCGAGGGGCGGCAGGCAAGCATCGTGAGGAGTTGCAGGCCAAGTCGCACGTCTGTTGCGTGAGGGTATGAGCGGATGGCCCTCAGCAGCGCGGGTAGTTCATTAAGGGATACATGGGCGAAATTTTCTACAGGCTTGGTCAGAAGGAACTTATGCAGGCCTTCGAGCGGGTTGTGAGTGGCGCGTCCGGTAACCCTGGCGAGATCGTAGACTTCTCTGCACATGCCGCGAACGCGACTTGTTTGCTCCACGATGCCTGTCTCTTCCATGGCTCGCAGGAAGTTCATCCACTCCATCGGCAGAATGCTGGCGAACGGCCGTTTACCGAACACGGGGAAAACGTGCTTTTCCAGTGCTCCGATGGTTCGGACAGCAGTCCCTCCTGTCCAGGTCTTGCATTTGGCGCTGTACCACTCGCGTGCCAGGCGCTCGAAGGTGTTGTTGGCTGCCTCTAGCTCGGCTGCCTTCTGGGCTTGCTTGGTTGCGAGAACACTACCGCCTTTTGCGGTGTTGTCGCGCAGTTCGCGAACTTTGCGGCGAGCCTGTTCGCCGGTCAGTTGGTGGTCACCAACGCCATAACCGCCGAGACCTAGCCATGACCACTTGCCATCCGCCTTTTTGTAGCGCAGCTGCCAGGATTTTGATCCGTCTGGTTTGACCCGGAAGTACAGGCCGTCACCGTCTAGCTCTCGATATTCCTTAGGCTCTGGCTCTAGGCTGGAAAGTACGGTGTCGGCCAGTGGGCGGCGCTTGATCTGACTGCGCTTCACTTGTGTATCCCCTCGGTTCACTTTTCATCAAAGGATACACGGCGGGATACACGGCGGGCAATTGTATGGGGGCGCATTTGGGGATGTGCAGATACAAGAAAGCCCGCACGAGGCGGGCTTTTCAGGGGTGTTTCCGGTCATGTTGGAACATGTGGAAACTTGTATTTGGTGGAGCCGGGGGGATTTGAACCCCCGTCATATAGCTATATTCCGGGGCCTGCGGAGCAATAGCTGCCATTCCGCTGTCATTCTATGCGTCGTGGAAAATGTCTTGAGCTTTTCCGGTAGCTACATAATCCGCTAGAGCCTGAAGCCGCCGATGATAAGCCAGCACCATCTTTATTCCCGAGAGAGGATCACCACCTGCCAATTCTAGGATGTGCTCTGTGCTGTCCGCAATGCCGATAGCTTCACAGCTAGCCTCCAAAATTGCATTTAAATCTTCCACCTCTTGAACAGACAGATTTACATCGGATGCTGATTTACTTAGCCACCCCATGTCCTGCAGATGACGATGAGTTGTTTTATAGGCTTCAAGAGATGGACTGTTTTCTTCATTTATCAAATTTACTAACTCCCTAATGGAGTCAGCGACATCGCCATTCATATAGAACTTAATTTCGCCCGGTGAGGCATAGGCTATTTGTCTAATTCCTGCGCGATCTTCATTTGGGATGTTGTGATACAGCTCTCTGAAAAAATTAACTGAGCTGAATCCCCCTCGCCACGGATGCTTATGGAATAAAGATGTTATTTTTTTTGTGGTGGCTCGACCAGCAGCACCTAACAACGCAAAGCCAAAAGAGTAGCAGTCTTGAACTGAGTCGGAGAATATTTTTAAATCACTTATCTCCCACTGCCCATCTATATCAACGACTTTAAAGTCGCTGTTTAGGCTCTCAGGAGCGTGGCCAGGTATAAACATTCCTGGTTCTGGAAGCACGTCTGCAGGAAGTTCGGCAGAGCCTTTAGTTTTGAATTCTTCGCCAACAGTTCCCCAAACCTCCCCTAGTTCGTATTTGCCAGTATGTAGTTTGGTTACGGCATAATGCACGTCGATTTTTTCAGCGTATAAAGACTTCAAATGTTCGACTTTTATTTTTGAGAAATAGAACTTAAATGCTTTTTCGCCGTCGTCATAGTTTACGCCTAAATAGCGGTCACCGTTTTTTTTCTTTGCTAATGCTACAAGTGGTACCTCATAGCTAAGCAAAATTTTTTCTATTATTAGATTAGCCATTTAGGTCTTCCACTCTACCGGCAATACCCGTCGGGCTCACAGTAAGATAGGGCCACCAGTTTACATGAGTAGGTTGGTCTTTATGCCATACCCCAAGTCCTGGATCGCAAGGAACCTCAACGGCGTGAGTAAACTTCATTTTCACCATCCTAGGACTTTTAACTGCCGCCCTACATGCGGCCAACGATGTCATCAAAGAAACCGAGCGCGCTAAGCATTCGTCCGGATACTTATGACTAGACAGTCGCTTGCGTTGAGAATCAAAATCCTCCGCGGTGTGCGCGCTGGCCCTCAGAAGCCTCCAAAGTACTGGCTCAGTTGGAGTGACCACTTTTTCAGGGGGGCAACTGGTTGGTAGAGGCTCTAGAAAATCAAATCCATTTGTCGGTGACATGAAGCGCGTCCGAATATAGTGGCAATGTGCTGGATGGAGGCATTCTGGGTGACGTGTTGGACGCAGTCAAAACTTTAATTCCGGCCACGCACTATCAGTTTGAAATTGTTGGCTTTTTAAGGTTTTCCGTTTTGAAAAATACTTCTTCGGCCTTCTCGCCTGCGTTTGAATTGGCATGTGGCATCCACCTACCGTATACCCTTGCGATCATGGTCCAATCGGTGTGGCCCATCTGCTTGGCCACCCACATTGGATGCTCGCCGGCTGACAGCATCATGGAGGCATAGGTATGCCGTGTTTGGTATGGCCGCCGATACCGAACACCTGCCTTCTTCATAGCCGGCACCCACATGGTTTTTCGGATCGGCGCGTCACCGGCCCAGCGGTCAAGAGTGCGAGGATTTTGGAAAACCTCGGCGTCCGCCAAAAATGTGTGTGTCTTCTGCGCCGTCAATGCCTCAAGCGCCGGTTTTAGGAGTTTTACGCTTCGGCGTCCGGCCGCAGTCTTAGTGGTTTCAGCCTTCCCTTTGCCTGCTTGAGTCATGGCTCTGCTCACCATCACCTCCTCACGCAGCCAGTCGATATCGCCCCAGTCCAACGCCACCAGTTCACTGGTGCGAAGACCTGTCCATAGCGCGAACTGCATCATGTTTCGCGCCTGGCCGGAGAGTGCATCAAGCACTGCCTGTTGCTCTTCCGGACTAAAGGGGTCTACGTCATCCTCTTTTGATGGTGCCGATTTGCGTGAGTAAGTCCAGCCCGCGAGCGGGTTTAGCTCAATCAGCTCTTCCTCGGCGGCATCATTGAGCGAAGATCGCAGGCAACTTTGAATATTGCTGAGCGTCTTGTTGCTTACGTCAAGGGTGTCTAACCAGTCGCGCACGATCTTGCGCTTCAAGTCGACCACTAGAACGGTACCTAGTGCTGGCACCAGACGTAGTTCGACAATCTTCCGATAACCATCGTAGGTGCTGCTGGAAACGTGCTTCTTCTTTCCGGTCAGCCAGCGAGTTAGGAAACCAGCCACGTTTTCGCGGCAGACCTCTGGAGCGAACCTCGCCGCACGCGGGGAGTTCGGGAAAGTAGCTAAGTAATCGAAGACGCCTGTAGCAATGTCGTGCTCAATAACATTCTTGTACCGCTCTGCGAGCTTTAAATTAGTGGCGGTAGGCTTGAGCGAGAAGCGCTCCCTGCACCTAACCCCGTGGTACATGAACGTGATTTCGATACTCGAGTCCGAGACTGCCCGTACTCCCCGCCCATCTCTACCCATGTCTCATATCCTTCCACATCAATTAAAACCCGGCCATCTGGGGCCTTGATCCATATTTCTCCGAGTCGCCAAATCCCGTCGCGAAGTTTCGAGCGGATAGCGTCTTCGGAGTAGCCAGACTCGCTGGCGAATTTCCTGACGGTCACATAGCGCATATGTCGTTAGTCCTGACTCGTCAGGGTTTGCGACTGCGCGCAGGATGACGTATCTGTTAGTTGACTCCGACTTGCTGGAAAAGCGTTGTCTTCCGACTTGTCGTTGACTTCGTGCAAGTAAACGCAGCGGTTAACCTTGTATTGGTTCATTTTCCGAGTTCCTTTGAGCTACCCGGATAGGCTACGGGCGGCTGCCCGGCGTGTGTTTCGCTTTCAGGCAACAAAAGCGACGGAATTTGAAATCAGGATTTCCCAGCCAGGGAAAGTGGGTGAGCCTGCGCGGAGTGACGTGACGCGAGTCAGGTTGCAGGTTGTCCTTTAAAACCCTCAGGTCTGCTCCAGCCTTTTCTGCTCGTATGCAATGCGGTTCATTACGCAAACTGGAATTGCGAACCCTTGGATATTTGTTTTGAGGGTTTCGCAACCGTCTTCGACGATTCCGCAGGGCACACCCCGACGGAAACGCATTCCCCTCCCGATGTAATTCCGTAGGATGATTTCCCAGGACTCGTCGTCGTAATAGAAGCCCGAGATCTCAGCCCAGTTCGCTGTAACGCCGCTTCCAACAATGCCTGCACCTGTCAGACAGAAAATTTCTACTTGGTTTTCCTGCGTCACAGGTACGGCGTAAATCCGGCCGTTCGGTGCTACTGGAGGGAAAGTCTGTCCATTGCCTAAGTGGCGAAATTCCATGGTGATGCTCCGCATGCATGAGGTTGCATGACACGCTATGCCAAGGTCTGGAAATCCCAAGCCTGCGAAGCTCATAGGCATATGCCATTGGGTTTCCTGGACACCTTCGTAAGCTGTGGCAATCAAAACAGGGAGCGACTCCATGGGTAAAAAATCAACAACTGTCCGAATCGGCTTGCTGGGCGCGACAGTAGCTCTTCTGGTTGGGTGCTTCGGCACCCAGGGGGCTAGGACTGTGCAGCTTCCTGAAACGAAGGATGTACCGAGGGAAAAATGGTCGGATGCTATGCATGTTCTGACCGCCATGGGGATTTCCGGGCAGCGTGACGTTCCAATCGAGCTGGTAGGGGCAGTTGATGGGGCGAGCCCAGCCGGCGGCTCTGGAACAGTACTCGGGGATGCTGGATTAAACGCGGTTAGCTTCGCGTCGCCACCTTCAGGGCTGAGTGGTGGCGCAGCAGCGGGAATTGGCTTGGGTCTAATGCTATTGGGCGGATCAAGCGATCCGGCGCGCGCAACTCAGATTGTTGCGTGGGTGCCTTACGATCAGGTCAGTTCCCCTGAAGATGCGTCTGCCCTGGCCCTACAGAAGGTTGAGGAGGCTCGCAGAAAGAGTTTTTCAGGTGCGCTGTCAAAGTTGGGCATGCAGACCGGTCGATACCCTGATGGCCATTCGCGCGCTTATGCGTCTCCAGCAGATATTTATGCGGAGCGCCCGATCCCGTTCGGCGATGCGGCGGCAGTATCACCAAGTTTTTTGCAATCGCCGGTTAGCTACGGGCCGATCTTTATACGGCACAACCAGTTCACACTAGATGCCTACAAGAACGACATGACAGCGTCGGAAGCCATGCTGGTTGCATCGCGGCATCTGCCTGAGTGGATCTACATCTACCACCCTGGCCAGCGGCTGAGGAAAAACTCGATACCTGCGGCAATCTTCAATCAGGGCAGAGCGCTCTACTTCGTAGGCAAATAATGCTGCTGGGCTTTGTCGCCGCGAGTTTTCGCAAATCTGCGGCGATTTTTTTGAGTATGCCTATCCAGATACAGGCTTATTTTTCCTTTCTCGGGCTTTTCGCTTGATAAGTAACACCCAAAGTGCAACAGTATTAATAGAACGCCCTAACTGATACAGGCACCCATCATGTTCATCCGCGCATACCTCCGAGCATCCACCGAAGAGCAAGACGCCGGCCGCGCCCGCACCTCGCTCGAGCAGTTCGCCAGCGACCATAACAAGGTCATTGCAAGCGTGTACCTGGAGAACGCCAGCGGCGCCACAGCCGACCGGCCTGAGCTAATGCGCCTGCTCAAGGATGCCCGCAAGGGTGACGTATTGCTGGTGGAGTCGATAGACCGTCTCTCCCGCCTCCCGGTGGAGGACTGGCAAAAGCTCAAGGCTGCGATCGATTCCAAGGGCCTGCGCATCGTTGCGCTCGACCTGCCGACCAGCCATCAGGGAATGCAGGACACCAAGGGCGACGAGTTCACCGGGCGGATGCTGGGAGCGATCAACTCGATGCTGGTGGAGACGATGGCCGCGATCGCACGCAAGGACTATGAGCAGCGCCGCGAGCGCCAGGCCCAGGGCATTGAAAAGGCCAAAGCCGCTGGTAAGTATCAAGGCCGTCCGGTTGACGCTAACCTGCACAAGCGAGTGACCGAGCTGCTTGGCGCGGGTCTGGGCATCCGCGCCACAGCAAGGCACGCAAACTGCTCCACCACCACCGTACTTCGCATTCGCGACATCGCCAGCTCGTAGCCACAAAAACATCATGAAAAAGGACGGTTTGTCGATGGACGCAGAGCTGAACGCTGCAGAAAAGATTGAACTCAATAAGCAGTACAACGATTCCCTGAAGAAGTTTGACCTCGCGACGTGTGAAGCCGTTGCTGTCAGCCAGTCGATTGGCGTGCAAATGGCAGAACCGCATTTAGGCCACTCAACCTATGTCTTCGCCAGGCTGTGTAACCATGCGATCGCAATAATTTCGGCCGTCCCCCGCTCAAGATGGATGCGAGCAGATTTTGAGCAATGGGATTTTGGGGTTGCGGCTGGTCATAGCCGAGCAATTATTGAAGGGTATCTCCTATTTCTATACATCGTAGAGGAACCAGAGAGCCGGGAGGAATGGTCGGTACGAATTAACGTCATGTATCTCAACGACTGCATGAGAAGAATAAAAATGCTGAGCAATATCGGAGCTGATGAAGGAGTCGGAGGCTTGCAACAGCAAGCAGAGGAGTTGAGAGAAAGATTAAACAGTAACCCATGGTTCCAAACCCTGCCCCAACAGGTTAAGAAACGGTGCTTGTCAGGTGACAACCTAATGATTCCAACCAGAGACGAAATGCTCGTACGTGCTGGCTGGGAAAAGACGACGTTTTACGCATATTGGGATCTCTTGTCTCAATACGCACACGTACTACCAATTTCTTTCTTCCGAATGGAGCCGAATGGACGAGGTACGGGATTAGAAAACGACACGGATAAAGGATATTTGTCGACGATGCTAGACCTGTGCGCAGATACCCTAGAGAAAGCCACGGATCTAATGACGGCAGCGTTCCCCGATACTGCAGCGGCACGACAAGGCCTTAAATCAAAATTTGATCCTGGCCCACGGAGTAACCGCCCAGCCCCGCCGAAACCGAAACGAAAAAAGCGTCGATAAACGCCCAAGCCCCAAGCACTTGCACCCGCCCTGCACCCATGAGTGCTAAGCGAGAGAAACAGAAATTGCTGGGGGCCTTGATTTATATGGTGTCCCAGGGCCGGTTCGAACGGCCAACCTTCCCCTTAGGAGTGGCAAAGTTTCCGGTGTTTAAAAAGGTCCGCCTGAACGGGGTTACATCAGTGCATTGGTGAACTGCTTGGTGCTGGCCAGGGCATTCGGGCAACCGCTCGCCATGCAGGGTTCAGTACCACCACAGCGCTTAAACCCGATGAAGTGACCAAGTAACGACGCAGTTTTGCGCACTGTCGAGCAGCAGTGACATCCTTTACGAATTCTAACCAGGCAGTATTCGCCGCCTGGTAGCATTCCGGTCGCCTGGAATGTGCTGGCTCGTCTAACGGCCCAGATGCCGTAGCAATACCCTGATAATTCTGGCGCGCAGGAGAAAGCTTGCGACTGACACCGCAAGCGTCATACCGCCCGCCAGTTCGCCGAAACGGGCGAACGCAACGATGTTCACCATGGCGAGAACCATGATGCCGTAGAACTCGGCATTGGCCCTACCGGCAGCCAGAGCCTGATTTTCGGTGAGCATCCACTTCTGCGACAGACAGAAGGGGCATACGGACGACTCCGGGTCACGGCCGCCCACGGGTATTCCATTGATGTAGAACGGCGCGCTAGTGACCACCTTTGGAACCATCATCTTCTTGCAGCACTGGCACTTAACTTTGCTCATGACGTGAACCTGCTGGACTTGGCACATGCCTGAACGTTACCCGAGCACTGGCGAATCCCAAGCCACCACCATGCGCATCTGCCGATGTGCTGCAAAATCAGTCGGTGTGATGCTTCTTATCGAGATGATCTGCGACCTTGTAGCCAATCACCGCAGCCACTCCCAGCGTGCCGACCACGCCGATGACCGCATAAACCAGTAGCTCAATCGAGTCCATGTCTCGCTCCTTCTGGGCTAAAAATCTGCACGGAATATAGCTTCTCATCTGCCGTGCCAATCCCAAGGACTTTATCCTCCTGAAATGCGTTCCGTCGGCTCTTGGGTGACTAAATTCCAAAGCGACCAGAGCACCGCTCATATCCGCTCCGCGACACGTTTCAAAAAAACATGCTCACTTCCCATCTATTACTTATGGGAGTCTGACGGTTCACCTCCCATAGAGTGATCTGCCGATCTGAGCGAAGGGGTGTCGTGAAGGGGTGTTGTCTCTGTAACCCACATGAATACTGGGTTTCAGGTCTTTCACGAGCCTTGTACAAGATAATTGGCGTTGTGAAGGGGTGTCGTGAAGGGGTGTTGTCTCTGTAACCCGCATGAATACTGGGTTTCAGGTCTCTCACGAGCTTTGTACAAGATAGTTGGCGTTGTGAAGGGGTGTCGTGAGTAGGGTGTCGTCGCTGCCGCTCTATGGATACAGGGTCTCCACAGTTCGCAATGTCCATGGCGGCAGCGGGAGAACGACAGTAGATGACAACTGAGCATCAGAAGGTATCCGCCAGGCGCGCACAGTGACAACACATGGTGGGCAAATGACGACTCTCCGGGCCAGCGAAAGGGCGCGAGCAATGAATGTGCAACAGATGACGACGATGAGTTGCTTTAGAAATCCCGCTACTTAAATGGTTAGGCTGGCTGATCGGTTTTTGCCAGGGAACCACTGCATAGACTGCTAAAACCCCGTTTCGAGAACACATTGCAGCAGACATATCGTTGCTGGCTAACGTTCGAGTGCGGCCTTAGCACCTTTGAGTATTCGGAGCGGAGTGAAAATAGGCCGTCGGTTCTGTGACAGGGCGCCAGCTCTAAGGGGTAAACTTGCGTTTTTGCCCGTACTCCAAGGAGTTATTGCGTGAACACGGAAAATCATTCCCAGACGGCCGCGTTTCTATGGTCCATTGCCGATCTGCTGCGCGGTGACTTCAAACAATCGCAATACGGTCGCATCATCCTGCCATTAACCCTGTTACGGCGCATGGAGTGCGTGCTCGCACCGACCAAGGGTGAGGTGATCAAGCAGACCTTCGCTCAGGAAGGCCGCCCGGATACCGTGCGCGAGATGATTTTGTTGCGCGCCGCCGGTCAGCAGTTTTTCAACGCCTCACCGCTGACCCTCGGCACCCTGTCCGACACCCAGACCGCCGCCGACCTGATGAGCTACGTGCAGGCCTTCAGCAAGGACGCCCGCGAGATCTTCGAGCACTTCCACTTTGAAGACTTTGTGCAGCAGTTGGAAACCGCCAACCTGCTGTATCAGGTGGTGCAGCGCTTCGCCGCCACCGATCTGAGCCCCGAGTTCATCAGCAACTTCGGCATGGGCATTATCTTCGAAGAGCTGATCCGCAAGTTTGCGGAAAGCTCGAACGAAACCGCCGGGGAGCACTTCACCCCGCGCGATATAGTGCACCTCACCACCTCGCTGGTGATCACCGATCAGGACCACAAGCTGGCGTCTAATAGCATCGTCACCATTTATGACCCAACCGCCGGCACCGGCGGCTTTCTGTCCGAGGGCGATGAGTACATCCAGTCCATCAGCGAGAAGGTCAGCGTGTCGCTACACGGCCAGGAGCTCAACCCTGAGTCCTACGCCATCTGCAAGGCGGACATGCTGATCAAGGGCCAGGATGTAGCCAGCATCAAGCTCGGCAACACCCTGTCCAACGACCAATTGGCCGACAAGCGCTTCGACTTTATGCTCAGCAACCCGCCGTTTGGCGTGGAATGGAAGAAGGTGCAAAAGCAGATCACCGACGAGCACAGCCACAAAGGCTTCGACGGCCGCTTTGGCCCCGGGCTGCCACGGGTGTCCGACGGTTCGCTGCTGTTCCTTCTGCACCTGGTCAGCAAGATGCGTGACCCGCGCGATGGTGGATCGCGCATCGGCATCATCCTCAACGGCTCGCCGCTGTTTACCGGCGGCGCGGGTTCTGGTGAGTCGGAGATTCGCCGCTACCTGCTGCAAAACGATCTGGTCGAAGCCATAGTCGCTCTGCCGACGGACATGTTTTACAACACCGGCATCGCCACTTATGTGTGGATACTCAGTAACCACAAAGCCGCTGCGCGCCAGGGCAAGGTGCAGTTGATCGACGGCAGCCAGCACTACGCCAAAATGCGCAAGTCACTGGGCAGCAAGCGCCAGTACATCACCGAGGATCAAATCAGCGAGCTGGTGCGCCTGTATGGCAGCTTTGAGCAAACCGCACAGAGCAAGATCTTCCACATCGACGCCTTCGGCTATCGGCGTATCACCGTCGAACGCCCGCTGCGCCTGAACTTCCAGACCAGCGCCGAACGCATCGCTAAGGTGTTGGAAGAAAAAGCCCTGCAGAAGCTCGACAGCGCCGCTCAGCAGCACCTGCTGGCTGTCCTGCAAGCGATGGACGCCAGCGTGCTGCACCGCAACCGCGAGCAGTTCAGCAAACTGTTGAAGAAAGCCCTGACCACGCACAGCGCCAGCCTCAGTACGCCGGAGCTAAAAGCTCTGATGAGCGCCCTGAGCGAGCGCGACCCCGAGGCGGATATCTGCATGACCAAAGGCCAACCGGAAGCGGACGCCGGCCTGCGCGACAACGAGAACGTGCCGCTGGGCGAGTCGGTGTACGACTACTTCCAGCGCGAAGTCATCCCCCATGTGCCGGATGCCTGGATCGACGCAAGCAAAACCGATGCGCAGGACGGCGAGGTCGGCATTGTTGGTTTCGAGATTCCGTTTAACCGCCACTTTTATGTATTCCAGCCACCTCGCCCGCTGGCCGAGATCGACCGCGATCTAAAAGCCTGCACCGATCGCATCAAGCAGATGATTGAGGGGCTGTCGGCATGAGCTTCCCTGCCTATCCGGGGTACAAGCACTCCGGCGTTGAACTGCTTGGTGAGCTTCCTGAACACTGGACGTTAAAGCGGTTCAAGAATGTTTTTGAGGAAAGGGCTGAGCGAAGCGCAGATGGATTAGAAGAGCTTTTGTCGGTTTCCGCATATTTCGGGATAAAACCAAGATCTGAATCGCGCGATGAAGGTGATCATCTATCCCGCGCGGAGTCTCTTGAAGGGTACAAAGTGTGTCATCCAGGTGATCTCGTTATTAACATCATGCTTGCGTGGAGTCGAGGGCTTGGCTTTTCTTGGCAGAGCGGAATCGTTAGCCCTGCGTACTGTGTTTTCCATGTCACAGACGGGTCTTCCCCTAAGTTTCTTGATTACTTGGTTCGCTCAGATGAGTGCATCAGGTATTTCAAAACTCACTCCGCCGGCATTATGGACTCTCGTTTAAGGCTTTACCCTGAGTCTTTTGGCCGCCTCTTCACTGCAATTCCACCTACCTGCGAACAAACCCAAATCGCTCGTTTCCTCGACCACGAAACCGCGCGCATCGACGCGCTGATCGAAGAGCAGCATCGCCTAATCGAACTGCTCAAGGAAAAGCGACAGACCGTAATCTCCCACGCCGTCACCAAAGGCCTCGACTCCACGGTGCCGATGAAAGACTCCGGCGTGGACTGGCTAGGCGAGGTGCCGGCGCATTGGGTTGTTGGTCCGCTGCGCTGGTATGCAACTATTCAGGGAGGCATCGCCAAAGGAAAAGATTACGAGGGGCGCGAGACCGTTTCGCTGCCTTACCTACGTGTTGCCAATGTGCAGAACGGTTTCGTGGATCTCACTGAGGTCAAAGAAATTTCGGTGCTTGAATCTGAAGTTGAGCGTTATAGCCTGCGTTCAGGTGATGTGCTTATGAACGAAGGCGGGGATAACGACAAGCTAGGACGCGGAACTGTTTGGCAAGGGCAGATAGAGCCTTGTCTTCACCAAAATCACGTATTTGCTATTCGCCCGAATGATTTGCTCTCAGCAGAATGGTTGACTGCGTTTACGCAGTGCGATCAAGCACGCAGTTACTTTTTCTTGAACTCCAAGCAAAGCACTAACTTGGCCTCCATATCAGCAAGCAATGTCATGAGTCTTGCTTTGCCAATCCCTTCGGTTGCTGAGCAAAAAGAGATTCTTTCAGTTTTGAATGAAGGCCGCGTAGCTCACGAAGAGCTAGTTAATCTAGCTACTTCAATCGTCGAATTTCTCCAAGAGCGCCGTTCCGCCCTAATCTCCGCCGCCGTCACCGGCAAAATCGATGTACGCGGCTGGCAGCCACCGGCCCGCGCGCAAGCCCCCGTATTAGAAGCAGAGGCCGTATAAATGGCGGACAGCAAGGAAGCGCAATTTCAGCAGGACATTATCGTCGCCCTGGCCGCCCAAGGCTGGCTGGTCGGCACCGCCAGCGGCTACGACCGCCGCACGGCGCTGTATCCCGAGGATGTGCTGGGTTACTTCAAGGACGCCTGGCCGGAGCGTTGGGACAAATTCGCCAAGGTCAACCCGAACAACCCGGATGATGTGTTGGTGCAGAAGCTGGTGCGCGAGCTGGAGCAGGGCGGCACCCTGGATGTGCTGCGCCATGGCTTTAAGCTGCCGGCGGTGAAGGTGGAGCTGTGCAGCTTCCAGCCCGACCACGGCATGAACCCGGACACCCTCAAACGTTACCAGTGCAACCGTCTGCGTGTGGTGCCGGAGGTGTCCTACTCGCCGCATGCGCGCGAGGCTGGTAGCAGCGAGCAGAGCTACAATCCACGGCTGGATCTGGTGCTGTTCGTCAACGGCATCCCCACCGCCACGCTGGAGCTGAAAAGCGAGTTCAAGCAGTCGGTGGAAAACGCCAAGCGCCAGTACCGTTACGACCGCCCGGTAAAAGACCCGCTGACGCGCAAACCCGAGCCGCTGCTGACCTTCAAGCGCGGCGCGCTGGTGCACTTTGCCGTGGGCCAAAACGAGGTGGCGATGACCACCAAGCTGGCGGGTAAAGACACCTTCTTCTTGCCGTTCAACCTTGGCAGCGCGGAAGGCGGTGCGGGCAACCCGATGCCCGAGGACGACAGCCAGTATGCCACCAGCTACCTGTGGCAATGCCTGATGCAGCCGGATGCCTGGCTCAAGGTGCTGGGGCGCTTTCTGCACCTGGACAAGAAAACCAGCGAAGGCTTCGACGGCATACCGGTAACCAAGGAAACGATGATCTTTCCGCGTTACCACCAGTGGGAAGTGGTCAACCAGCTAATCAACACCACGCGGGCCGAAGGGCCGGGCAAGCGCTATTTGATCCAGCACAGCGCCGGCTCGGGCAAATCCAACTCCATCGCCTGGACGGCCCATCAACTGGCCTCTCTGTACGACGATGCCGGCCAGCGCCTGTTCAACTCAGTGATCGTAGTCACCGACCGCACGGTGCTGGACAGCCAACTGCAGAACACCATCTACCAGTTCGAGCACGCCCAGGGTGTGGTCAAACCGATCAGCCGGGATGTAGGCAACCAGAGCAAGTCCGAACAATTGGCCGAAGCGCTGGCCGAGCAGACGCGCATCATTATCGTCACCATCCAGACCTTCCCGGCGTTGTTCGATGCGCTGGACAAGCACCCCAAGCTGGCCAGCGGGCGCTATGCGGTAATCGCCGACGAGGCGCATTCCTCGCAAACCGGCTCATCGGCCAGCAAGCTGAAGCAGATTCTTGGCAGCGATGCGCTGGATGGTGAAGAAGTCAGCGCCGAAGAGCTGCTCGACGCCGCCGTGCAGGCGCGTCAACCGAATGAGCGCATCAGCTACTACGCCTTTACCGCCACGCCCAAGGCCAAGACCCTGGAGCTGTTCGGGCGCCCGGCCGACCCAACGCTGCCAGCCAGCTCCAGCAACAAGCCCGAGGCGTTCCACCTGTATTCCATGCGTCAGGCCATCGAGGAGGGTTTTATCCTCGACGTGCTGCGTAACTACACCACCTACAGCACCGCCTGGAAGATCGCCCACCCGGATGGTGAAGACGACGAGGTGGATAGCAAGAAAGCGCGCATCAAGCTGGCGCGTTGGGTGCGTCTGCACCCGTACAACATCAGCCAGAAGGTCGAGGTGATCGTCGAGCACTTCCGCGCCAATATCCGTGGCCTGCTGAATGGCCAGGCCAAGGCCATGGTGGTGACCGGCAGCCGCCAGGAAGCGGTGCGCTACCAGTTGGCGGTGAAGGCGTATGTGCAGCAGATGGGTTACAGCGATGTACACCCGCTGGTGGCGTTCTCCGGCAGCGTGTTGCCGGATGAGGTGATCTCCGAGGAGGTGACGGAAAGCAGCAGCCTGCTCAACGCCGGCCTGAATGGCCGTGACCTGGCGCAAGCGTTCGACACCCAGGACTTCAACGTAATGATCGCGGCCAACAAATACCAGACCGGCTTCGATCAGCCCAAGCTGTGCGCCATGTACGTGGACAAGAAGCTGCAAGGCGTGGACTGCGTGCAGACCCTGTCGCGGCTGAACCGCACCTTCGGTGACAGCAAGGAAACCTTTATCCTCGACTTCTTCAACGAGCCGCAGGACATTCTCGACGCCTTCTTGCCGTACTACACCAAGGCCGAGCTGACCGATGTAACCGACCCGCAGATCATCTATGACCTGCAGAAGACTCTGGATGCCGAAGGGATTTATCACTGGCAGGAGGTCGAAGCGTTCGCCATGGCCTTCTTCGACCCCAAGGCGGCTGCTAGCAAGCTCAGCTATTACTGCACCCCGGCTAAAGAGCGCTTTGCCAAGCGTTATGCCTTTTCGATCGAATCGCACCAGCAGGCGCTGGATTACAAGCGCACCACCGAAGCCAACGGCGACAGCGCCGGCCTGAAAAAAGCCGAGCACGCGCAGAAAGAGGCTGGCGAGCAGATTGATCAGCTCGACCTGTTCCGCAAGAACCTGCAGAGCTTTGTGCGCCTGTACGAGTTCCTCTCGCAGATCGTGCCTTATGAGGACCGCGAGCTAGAGCAGCTGTGCGTGTACGCCAAGCACCTACACCCGCTGCTGCGCGTGGATCGTCTGCAACAAGACGACGTGGATGTGGGCGAACTGCAGTTGAGCCACTACCGCCTGAGCAAGCGCGCTGAGCACCAGCTGCGGCTGAGCGAAGAAGACGACGAATACACCCTCAAGCCCGGCAGCGATGTGGGCAGCGGTAAGCCCCACGACCCGGAGAAGAAGCGTCTATCGGAAATCATCGAGGCGCTGAACGATATCTTCGGTGCCGAGGTGAGCGATGACGACCAACTGCAATTCCTCACCGGCATCGCCCAGCGCATCAGCCGCCAGGAAGATGTGATGGCCCAAGTGAACAACCACTCGGTTGAGCAAGTGATGCACGGCCTGTTCCCCAAGCGCGTGCTGGACACGGTGCTAGATGCCATGACCGACCACGAAAAGCTGTCACTGGAAGTGCTGGATAACGAAACTAAGAGCCGGGCGTTTGCGCTGGTGATTTTGAAGATGCTGAAGACGGCAGCCGGGCTCGATGAGAGTGGCTTGCGCGGCGGCCAACAAGGTTAAGGAGTACTGATGGCAATTCCGGATTTTCAAAGCGTGATGCGGCCGGTGCTGGTCACTGTGCAGAACGGTGTGCCGTTACCGCTCAATGAGTTGCGCGAGCGGGTGGCCGATCAGTTCCAGCTAAGCGAGGATGAGCGCAAGGAACGCCTGCCATCCGGCCATCAGACGGTGATCAACAACCGTGTGGGCTGGGCTCGCACCTACCTGAATAAGGCCGGGCTGCTGTGCATTCCCGCCAAGGGCATGGTGCAGATCACGCCGCGCGGGCTCGATGCCCTGGCCAATGGGCCGGAGCGCATCACGGTGAGCTGGTTAAAGCAGTTCCCCGAGTTCGCTAACTTCCATGCCGCCAAGCCTCAAGTAGCTGATTTACCTGCTGCACTGGACATTGAGATTTCCGAGACCACGCCGGATGAGCAGTTGGCCGAAGCGCATCAGGCATTAGTGCAGTCACTGGCAGACGAGCTGCTGGCGCAAGTGCGGGCAGCGACACCTAGCTTCTTTGAACAGCTGGTGGTCGATCTGATGATCGCCATGGGCTACGGCGGTTCGCGCAACGAAGCCGGCAAGGCGACTCAAGCGACCAATGATGGCGGTATCGATGGCATCATCAAAGAAGACAAGCTCGGTCTTGACGTGATCTACCTGCAGGCCAAGCGCTGGACCAACACGGTGCATCGCCCGGAGATCGACAAGTTCATCGGAGCCTTAACCCGCCAGCGAGCGCGAAAGGGCGTGTTTATCACCACTTCGGACTTTTCCGATGGTGCCCGTACTGCAGCGCTGGGGCTGGATATCAAGGTGGTGCTGATCGACGGTGTTGAGCTGGCGCGTCTGATGGTGGAGAACAACCTGGGGGTGAGCGTTAAGCAGGTGTACGAGGTGAAGCAGCTCGACAGCGACTACTTCGCAGAGGAGTAAGTCACAACCCAGGTAGCCGGCTCACCCAAGTAAGTATGAACTCGGAGATCACTGTTGTTGTGGCAGTTTTATCCCTGCCAGGGGTAAGAGCTACCTACGAAACCTACAGAACTAGGTTTCGTAGGTTTCGTAGGTAGCCCTACTGGTCTTTTTAGTGAACAGGTTGGGGTGAGCTACGTTTTTCGCCAGACATAGCGAATCGATGGGCGGCCACCTTTTTCTCCGGCCACCTCGTAGCCAACGATGAAGTCATGTTCAGCTAGAACGGCGAGCGCATTATTTACCGCGTCCTGCGTGCCTAATCCTGTCCAATCCTTCTGGCGCACCTCTCGGGCAGTAAATGGCTCGGGCAATTTCCGCTGGCGCTCCAAAATCAGCCGCGCAGCGATTAGTGGTGCGTTAATTGCCGCCCCGTACAGCCGCTGGGCGTGGCTCATCAGGTAGTTTGCCCAGTTGATGGCGCGGTCAGTGGACTTAGCGCCCACGGCTTCCCGTCCGCCTTCAATCAGCTCAAATAGGAGGGCCAAGCCTGCAATGGTTTTCGGCATTTTCAGGTAATGGGATTGCAATGCGGGGTGAAGATGATCGCTCCGGCTTGCTTGCATGTGGGAGGTATACCAGGCGATAAACTTCTCCTGGGCTTCTGGAGTAAATCTGAGGGCAGAGTGAGGCTCATCAGGTATCTGATCGAGCTGTTCGATAACCTCCGAGACGCGCTCAGCGGCGATTTTGTTCGGCCAACGGTCGATATAGCGCCACTCTCGAACATCGTCGGGATATACCGCCAGCTGCATGCGCTGAATCAGGCCGTCATCCAGTTCGCCGCTGACGGCAGCGTTTACAAGGGACGCAATTCGTGAGGGTTGAATCCCACCGATCAACGATAAACAACATGATTTGATATAAATGGTTCCTCGGCCTATACGGTCATAGGTGAATGAGCCGTTGCCGTCGAAACATTCCAAATAAAATGCTCGCGCAACCGAACCGTCTTCGCTCTGCATCGTTGCCAGCCAGCCCCCCAGCTCGTCACGCTCAACTACTAGGCCGTTTGGATTATCGTTGAGCAGCTCGCCGAGTTTTTCGACCGTTGCGTCGTTGACGATGTAGCGCCGCTGAATTGGGGGCGGGTTCTCGCTTGAGTGACGTTTCAGTTCTTCCTGAGCTGCATTCTCGTCACCCCCACTGTAAAGCTTTCTGGCTTTTACCCTGGCTGCATTGCGCTTCATGTCGTAAAGCTCGCTAGCGGCCTTGTGAATCGCCCCTAGTTTCGTAGACACCTCCAAGCCTTAAAATGAGGCCCATTAGGAGGTGCCATGAGCAACCAGCGATATCCCGAAGAATTCAAAATCCAGGCGGTCAAACAAGTGACCGAAAAGAA
>Ga0208123_100215_pt1 | contig 28901 bp, 21 predicted proteins | sample LakWasMe92_HOW11_2_FD_183914 | JGI IMG/M metagenome (GOLD analysis project Ga0208123, IMG submission 183914) | Freshwater sediment methanotrophic microbial communities from Lake Washington under simulated oxygen tension - Sediment Metagenome... | ecosystem: Environmental > Aquatic > Freshwater >... | reverse complement strand
CTGCATGTGGTTAAAGCGGCGGGCAGCGGGCCGATAACAGAGCCGATGTCTTTATCGGGAGACAAGAGTGTACGCCCTTTCGCGCAACAGCCGCGCGCATTCGCTGCGCCTGCACATATATAGAGTGCGGCGGCGCTGGTTTTTGGCCTATGGCACAAAAAAGACACGATAATACGTAACTTTTGCCCTTGATCAAGCCCTCCGATGCGATTCCTGCTGCGCCCCGCCACGCTCTACCTGCTGCTGACCTACCTGGCGCTGTCGGCGGTGCCCTTCGTCCCCGCCCTATTCGGCAAACCGCTGGTGCGCCCCTGGCAGGTGCTCGGGATCGAGACCGTGGCCTGGGTCGCAGCCTGGGCCATCTTCAAGCGCCCTGCCTGGTTCCACTGGCTCTTGATTCCGGCCTTCCTGGCGCTGCCGACCGAAATCTACCTGTTCGCCTATTACGGCCAGGGCATCTCGACCCACCACCTTGGCATCATTGCCGAGACCAGCCCGCGCGAGGCGATCGAATTCCTGGGCCGCAAAGTGTGGCTGATGGGCGCGGTGATGCTTGCCGTGGCCGCCTGGTGGGCGAGCACCCTGCGGGTGGCGCGCGCCACGCGCGAGCTCGACTGGACTGACGGCTCGCGCTGGCTCACCCTGGCCGTGCTCGCGGGCGGCGGCGCGCTGTGGGCCTACGGATGGGAATTCGGGATCGCGCCGCGCCCGGCCGCCAGCGTGGCGGCGCCAGCGGCCGCCCGGGGCGCGAAAATTCACCTCGTCAACGCCAGTGGCGGCGCGAGCGGCGACAGCGACGACAGCGAGGCCAGCAGCGATGAATCGGCCAGCGCACAGGCGGGGGCCGGATACACCGGCTGGAAGCGGCCCGCACTGGCCTACTGGGCCCGGCTCCCCTTCGAATTCAATGCGTTCGCCCAGTCCTGGCCGTTCGGACTGGTGGGGCGCGGCCTCGATTTTTACACCGAACGCACATACCTGGCCGAGCTGGGCGAGCGCAGCAGGAGCTTTCGCTTCGGCGCGCACCAGGCAAGGCCTGACGCCCGGCCGGAAATCGTGGTGATGGTGATCGGCGAATCGGCGCGTTACGACCGCTGGAGCCTGAACGGCTACGCGCGCCGCACCAATCCCCTGCTGGAACAGGAGCCGAACCTGGTCACGCTGTCCGACCTGATCACCTCGGTGTCGGCCACGCGCTTGTCGGTGCCGGTCATCATTTCTCGCAAACCCGCGATGCAAAGCCTGAAGGACGGCTTCTCGGAAAAATCCTTCCTGACCGCCTACAAGGAAGCCGGCTTCAAGACCTGGTGGCTGTCGAACCAGATCTCGTTCGGCAAGTTCGACACCCCGGTCTCGGTGTTCGCGCACGAGGCCGACGTGGTCCAGTTTCTCAACCTGGGCGGCTTCACCGACAATTCGAACCACGACGAGATCCTGTTCGGGCCGCTAAGGAACGCGATTGCCGACACGGCGCCGAAAAAGCTGATCGTGCTGCACACGCTGGGAAGCCACTGGAACTACAGCCACCGCTATCCCAAGCAGTTCGACCAGTGGCAGCCTTCCTTGTACGGGGTCGACAAGCCGGTCTACACCGACACCGCGATCAAGCCGCAGCTCAATAACAGCTATGACAGCACGATCCTGTACACCGACTGGTTCCTGGCCAACGTGATCGGCATGCTGAAACAGTCGCAGCAACTGAGCTCGATGATGTACGTGGCCGACCACGGCCAGACCCTGTACGACAAGAGCTGCAACCTGGCCTTCCACGGCCACAACACCGAGTTCGAGTTTCATGTGCCCGGCCTGGTGTGGTACTCCGAGCAGTACCGCGCGCAGCGCCCGGACAAGGTCGAGCAACTGATGCGCCACCGCGATGCGCGCCTGGCCACCGAAAACGTGTTCCACACGCTGCTCGACCTGGGCGACATCCGCTACCCGGGCGAGCGCCTCGAGTGGAGCTTCATGAGCGCCAGCTTCAAGCGGCACAAGCGCTATGTGGATAGCTACGGCTGGGCCAATTACGACAACGCGCGCATCAAGGGCGACTGCCGCGAAATCATCGACAAGGGCAAACCGCTCGAGCGGGAAAAGTAATATCGGCGCACCCGGAATGGCCGCGCCAGCCAGGCTGACCATGATCGCCCCCCGCTAGCGCATCCTCGCGCAAGAGCGCGCCTGTCCGGACCCCGTCCACCGGGCCTGTCCGGACAGTCCGGACAGGCCCGCCTTCAAATCAAAACACCAACGATTCAATGACTTAGCCAGTGGCATGGTTCCTGCATGGATGCCCGTATTCCCGCTACAGGCACGCTCATGATTCGCGATACCTCTTCCCAAGACGCCGTCCTCACCGCCGCCCCGGCGCAACGTTTGAAACGCCGCGCTCTCTGGATCGGCGGCGCCGTGGCCGCCGTGGCGCTGGGCGCGCTGCTGCTGCTCGGATGGAGCGCCAGCGAGCACTCGGTCAGCGCGGCCCGCCTGCGCATCGCGGAGGTCGGACGCGGCACGCTGGTGCGCGACGCCGCCGTCAACGGCCGTGTGGTGGCCGCCATCAGCCCCACCCTGTATTCCACCGCGCCCTCCACCGTCACCCTCAAGGTGCAGGCCGGCGACACGGTCAGGAAAGGCGACGTGCTGGCGCTGCTGGAGTCGCCCGACCTGTCGGACGCGCTCAAGCGCGAGCAATCGAGCTACCAGCAGCTGCAGGCGGAAGTGGCGCGCCAGCAGATCCTGGCCAGGAAGCAGAAGCTGCTGGCCCAGCGCGAAGCCGACACCGCCGAGATCGACCGCCTGTCGGCGCAGCGCACCCTGGAGCGCTATGAGAGCGTGGCGCAGGTCGGCATCATCGCCAAGATCGACTACCAGAAGGCCAAGGATGCACTCAGTTCGGCGCAGATCCGCGCGCGCCACGCGGCACAGGCGGCCGCGCTCGAGAGCGACGACGTGGCCCTGGAAATGAAAACCAAGGTCAGCCAGCTGGAACGCCAGCGCCTGTCGATGGCCAATGCCCAGCGCCGCGTCGACGAACTGACGGTGCGCGCCCCGGTCGCCGGCTTCATCGGCACGCTGTCGGTGCAGAACCGCAGCGTGGTGGCGGCCAATACCGCCCTCATGACGTTGGTCGACCTGTCTCAGCTGGAAGTCGAACTCGAAGTGCCGGAAACCTATGTCGCCGACATGGGCCTGGGCATGACGGCCGAGATCACGCTGGGCGGCGCCAGCGCCACCGGCAAGCTGTCGGCGCTGTCGCCCGAGGTGGTGAAGAACCAGGTGCTGGCGCGGGTGCGCTTCGACGGCGAACAGCCAAAGGGCCTGCGCCAGAGCCAGCGCGTGAGCGCGCGCCTGCTGATCGAGGAAAAGCCGAACGTGGTGATGGTGGCGCGCGGCCCCTTCGTGGAAAGCGAAGGCGGCCGCTTCGCCTACGTGGTGCGCGACGGCGTTGCGGTGCGCACCCCGATCACGCTGGGCGCCACCAGCGTCACCTCGGTGGAAATCCTGGCCGGACTCAAGCCGGGCGACAAGGTCGTCATCGCCGGTACCGACACCTTCGCAAACGCAGCCCGCATCGCGATCAACCAATAAGACCAACACACCCAGAAAGGACGTCCCATGCTGAACATGACCAATCTCTCCAAGGTATATCGCACCCACATGATCGAAACGCACGCGCTGCGCGGCTTCGGGATCCAGGTTAACCAGGGCGAGTTCGTGACCGTCACCGGCCCTTCCGGTTCCGGCAAGACCAGCTTCCTGAACATCGCCGGCCTGCTCGAAGAATTCACCAGCGGCGAGTTCGTGCTGGACGGCGTGAACGTCAAGGGCATGGACGACAACGCCCGCTCACGCCTGCGCAACGAGAAGCTCGGCTTCATCTTCCAGGGCTTCAACCTGATCCCCGACCTGTCCCTGTTCGACAACGTAGACGTGCCGCTGCGTTACCGCGGCTTTAACGCGGCCGAACGCCGGGAGCGCATCGAGGACGCGCTGGCTCAAGTCGGCTTGGCCTCGCGCATGAAGCACTACCCGGCCGAGCTGTCGGGCGGCCAGCAGCAGCGGGTCGCGATCGCGCGCGCGCTGGCCGGTTCGCCCAAGCTGCTGCTGGCGGACGAGCCGACCGGCAACCTCGACACCCAGATGGCGCGCGACGTAATGGAGCTGCTCGAAGAGATCAACGCCCAGGGCACCACGATCCTGATGGTGACGCATGACCTGGAACTGGCGGTACGCGCGCAACGCAACGTGCACATCATCGACGGCCAGGTAGCGGACCTGGCGCGCAAGGCGCCGACGCTGTTCGACGCCCACGTCGTGTAAGGAGACGCCATGTTTTCCTACTACTTCCTGCTCGGCGTGCGCAGCCTGCGCCGCAACCCGGCGCTGACAGCTCTGATGGTGCTGACGCTGGCAATCGGCGTGGCCGCCAGCGTGGCGACCCTGACCATCCTGCACGTGATGTCGGGCGACCCGATTCCGCACAAGAGCGAACGCCTGTTCGTGCCGCTGATCGATAACGGCACGCCCATACCCGACAAGGCCGCCGTCGCCGAGATCGGCGACGACAAGATGAGCTATATCGATGCCGCCAACCTCCTCAAAGGCGGCCACGGCGAGCGCCGCAGCGCGCTGTACGGCTTCTCGGCGCCCATCGAGCCTGCGCGCAAGGACCTGCCGGCGATGGCGGCCCAAGGCATCGCGCCGACCCGCGATTTCTTCGCGATGCTCGATGTGCCCTTCCGGTACGGCCAAGCCTGGAGCGAAGCGGACGACAAGGCCGGGGCCGACGTGGTGGTGCTCAGCCGCGCGCTGTCGGAAAAGCTGTTCGGTTCGGTCAACCCGGTCGGCCGGCGCCTGCGCCTGATGGGCTTCGACTACCAAGTGGCGGGCGTGCTTCAGAGCTGGCGGCCGGTGCCGAAATTCTATCGCCTGAGCGGCGGCTCCGGCGCCTTCGGCCAGGAAGACGAATTCATGATCCCGTTTTCCTCGGCGATCCGACACGAAACCGCCCCAAAGGGCATGAAATGCCTGACAGACCGTGAGCCCGGCTTCCAGGGCCAGCTCGGGTCGGAATGCACCTGGATTTACTTCATGTTCGAAACCAGGAGCGGGGCCGGCCGTGCGGAGCTGCAGGACTACCTCGACAATTATGCAGCCGACCAGCGCCAGCTGGGCCGCCTGGAACGCCACGCCAAAAACGAGCTGTTCGACGTAATGCAATGGCTGGAATTCCAGAAGGTGGTGGGCAACGACAACCGCCTGGCGACCTGGCTCGCGTTCGGCTTCCTGCTGCTGTGCCTGGTCAACACGATCGGCCTGCTGCTCGCCAAGTTCTCGGTGCGCGCTTCTGAAGTGGGCATCCGGCGCGCGCTGGGCGCCTCGCGGCGCGAGATCTTCCAGCAGTTCCTGACCGAGACCGCAGTGGTCGGCCTGGTCGGCGGCGGCCTCGGGTTGTCGCTCGCGTTCGGCGCGCTCGGCCTGATCGCGATGCAGTCCGAACAGCTCTCGGTGGTAGCGCACATGGACTGGCAAATGCTCGGCGCCGCCTTCGCGCTGTCGCTGCTGGCAGCCCTTCTTGCCGGCATCCTGCCGACCTGGCGCGCCTGCCAGGTGACCCCGGCCATCCAACTCAAATCGCAGTAAGGAATTCACATGGAAATCCGCCCCATCCTATCGGCGCTACTGCGCAGCAAGACCGGCGCCATCCTGGTGGCGCTGCAGGTCGCCATCAGCTTCGCGATCCTGTCCAACGCCCTGCACACTGTCCACATCCGCCAGGCCGTCGCGGCCCGCCCCAGCGGCCTGGAAGATGAAAGCTCGCTGTTCTATATCCAGGTGCGGCACCTGAAACCGGGCGGGCACAACGAACAGCTGGCGGCGCAGAAATCCGAAGCGGCCACCCTGCGCGCGGTCGGCGGCGTGACCTCGGTCGCGTTCACCAACCAGATGCCGATGTCGGGCCGGGGCAGCACCTACAGCCTTGCGATCAAGCCCATCCAATACAATCAGAGCGCCGGCGCCGCGTTCTACTTCAGCCCCGATTCGCTGGTCGGGACCTGGGGCCTGAAGCTGGTCGAGGGACGCGACCTGCGGCCCGGCGACGTGGTCGAAACCGACGCTAACCTGGGCTTCGAGGCATTCCCGACCTCGGTGCTGGTCACGCGGGCGCTGGCCGAAAAGCTCTGGTCGGGCGTGCCCAGCGTGATCGGCAGGACGCTGTATTACCGCACCGGGGCGCACGTCACCGCGCCCCAGGTAGTGGGCGTGATCGAACGCCTGCAATCGTCCTCGGCCGAGGTCGGCGCGCAAGGCGAGTACGCCACCATCCTCCCAATGCGCCTGAGCAACGGCTCCAGCACCATCTTTACCGTGCGCGCCGAAAAAGGCCAGCGCGAGCGGGTCATGCAAGAGGCCGAAGCGGCCTTGCGCCGCAGCGCCGCCGGCGCGGTCATCCTGCGCGTCACGACGGTCGACGACGACCGCAAGGACCGCTACCGGGCCGACAACGCGCTGTCCTGGATGCTGATCGCCGTCAGCGCGTTGCTGCTGCTGATTACAGCGAGCGGCATCGTCGGCATGGCCAGCCTGTGGGTCACGCAGCGCCGCAAGCAGATAGGGGTGCGGCGGGCGCTGGGGGCGCGCCGCATCGACATCCTGCGCTATTTCGTGACCGAAAACATCATGATCACGAGCGCCGGGGTGATTGCCGGCGTGCTGCTCGCAATCGCCCTCAACGAGCTGCTGGTGAGCCAGCTCGAGATGGCCCGGCTGCCGCTCGGCTACCTGGGCGCGGGCGCGGGCGTATTCTGGGCGCTCGGGATCGTCGCCGTGTACGGTCCGGCCTGGCGTGCGGCAAGCACCTCGCCGGCGCTGGCCACCCGTAGCGCCTGAGCAGGCGCCAATGATATGCTAGCGCAATGCCTACCGTACTGATCATTGACGACAACGCTGCGGTCGCGGTCGCGCTCGAAGTCCTGTTCTCCCTGCACGAGATCGACGCGCTGCGCGCCGCCTCTCCGCAGGAAGGGCTGGCGCTGCTGGCGCGCGCGCCGGTCGACCTGGTCATCCAGGACATGAACTTCACGGCCGACACCACCTCGGGCGCCGAAGGCATCGAGCTGTTCCGCGAGATCCGCAAGTGCCATCCGGACCTGCCGGTGATCCTGCTGACCGCCTGGACCCAGCTGGACGCGGCGGTCGACCTGATCAAGGCCGGCGCGGCCGACTACCTGTCCAAGCCGTGGAACGACAGCCGGCTGCTGGCCAGCGTCACCAACCTGATCGAACTGGGCCAGGCCAACCGCGCATTGGCCCAGCGCCTGCAGCGCGAGCTGCGCCAGAAACGCGAACTGGAACAGGGCTTCGACCTGCGCGGCATGGTGTGGCAGGACCCGGCCACCGAGCGCGTGCTGCACCTGGCCTGCCAGGTCGCGCGCGCCGACGTGCCGGTCCTGATCAGCGGGCCGAACGGCACCGGCAAGGAGCGCATCGCCGAGATCATCCAGGCCAATTCGGCGGTGCGCGAGGGGCCTTTCGTAGTGCTTAACTGCGGCGCCCTGCCCGCCGAGCTGATCGAGGCGGAACTGTTCGGCGCCGAGGCCGGGGCCTACACCGGCGCCTCGCGCGCGCGCGAGGGCAAGTTCGAGGCGGCCGACGGCGGCACCCTGTTCCTCGATGAAATCGGCAACCTGCCGCTGGCCGGCCAGATGAAGCTGTTGCGCGTGCTCGAGACCGGCCGCTTCGACCGGCTCGGCTCGAACCGCGAACGCCAGGTCAAGGTGCGCGTGATCAGCGCCACCAATGCCGACCTTGGCGCGATGATACGCGCCGGCACCTTCCGCGAAGACTTGTTCTACCGGCTCAATGTAATCGAGCTGCGCCTCGCGCCGCTGGCCGCGCGCCCGGCCGACATCCTGCCGCTGGCGGCCAGCTTCCTGGCCAAGGGCAAGAGCCTGCATGCCTCGGCCCAGGCCGCCCTGCTGGCGCATCCCTGGCCCGGCAACGTGCGTGAACTGAAAAACGTGATGGCGCGCGCCAGCCTGCTCGCCTCCGGCGACCTGATCAAGGCCGCCGACCTCGGCCTGCCGAACATGACCGTGCCCAGCGCCGAGCCCGAACCCGACCGCGACGCGATCGCGCAGGCGCTGGCTCGGGCCGGCGGCGTGGTGGCGCAGGCCGCCGCCGAACTCGGGCTGTCGCGCCAGGCCCTGTACCGGCGCATGGAACGGCTGGCGATCGCGCGGCCCTGATGAGCGCGCCTTCGCCCGGCGGCCGGCCTGACGACAGTTCCAAGGGGGCGCGCCTGTCCTTGGTGACGCGCTGGTCGGCGCTGGTCGGCACCCTGCTCGCGCTGGGCATCATCATGGCGCTCGCGCTCGATCGGTTTTTCCCGGGCCATCCGGTCCTGGTGTTCGCGGCCTGCATGGCATGCGTGGTGCCGGTTTCGGTCATCACGATCCGGGCCCAGATCCAGCCGATGCTGTCGCTGTTTCGCGCGCTCGAAGGCACCGTCGCCAGCTACCGGGACGGCGATTTCTCGTTCAGCCTGCACTGGCCCCACAACGACGAGCTGGCCGACCTGGTGCGCACCCATAACGCGCTTGGCCACGTGCTGCGCGAACAGCGCCTTGACCTGGTGCAGCGCGAACTGCTGCTCGATACGATGGTGCAGAACACGCCGGTGGCAATGCTGCTGGTGGCGAACGGGGGCGCGGTGGTGTTCGCCAACCTGGCCGCGCGCCAGCTGCTGCACCAGGGCCGCAGGCTGGAGGGCCACCAGTTGGACGAGATCGTGGCGACGGCCTCGGCGGCGCTGGGCGAAGCGCTCGAACGCGGCGGCGACGGCTTGTTTACGGCCGGCGAGAGCGAGGAGGAAGAGGTGTACCACCTGGCGCGCCGCAGCTTCAGCCTGAACGGGCGCAAGCACGAGCTGCTGCTGTTGCGCCAGCTGACGCTCGAACTGCGGCGCCAGGAAGTGCAGACCTGGAAGAAAGTAATCCGCGTGATCAGCCATGAGCTGAACAACTCGCTCGCGCCGCTGGCCTCGCTGGCCCACTCCGGCGCCGAACTGGTACGGCGCGGCCAGACCGAACGGCTGCCGCAGATCCTCGCCACCATCGAGGACCGCACGCGCCACCTGGAACGCTTCATCCTCGGCTATGCGCGCTTTGCCAAGCTGCCGACGCCGCGCCTGGAAGCGTGTCCATGGCCCCCCTTGGTGGCGCAGCTGGCCTCGCAAGTGAGGTTCATGCTGGCCGGCGCACTGCCGGCCGAAGCGGCGCGGGTCGATCCGGCCCAGCTCGAGCAGGCCCTGCTGAATCTGCTCAAGAACGCGCACGAATCGGGCTCCGCTCCCGAACAGGTGGCGCTGCACGTCAGGAGCGCCGCGGGCATGCTGCGCATTGAAGTGATGGACCGCGGTCCCGGGATGAACCCGGCGGTGCTGGCCAATGCGCTGGTGCCCTTCTATTCCACCAAGCGCAGCGGCACCGGACTGGGGCTGGCGCTGGCGCGCGAAATCGCCGAGGCGCACGGCGGGCGCATTACCCTTTGCAACCGCGAGGGCGGCGGGCTGTCGGTGGCGCTGCTGCTGCCGCAGGGAGCCGCATAGGGCGCAGTCCTGCCGGCACTTTCCGCACGCCGGGGACGACGGACTGGTAAGATCGGCTTTCGCAGCTATCGCATTCGCATCATGTCCAAACTCTCATCGTTCCCCGCCGGCCGCTTCGAGCAGCCCGGCCATCCACCGGCCACCATCACCGAATTTCGCGGGGTGCGCTTCCTGCACCTTGGCACCTCATGGGTACAGGGCGCGATGCGCATCGGCAAGCCCGACCTGATCGAACTCGAATACGTGCGCATGATGATGATGTGGATGCTGTTTTGCGAGAACCCGAAACACATCGTGCAACTGGGCCTGGGCGCCTCCGCGCTCACCAAGTTCTGCTACCGGCGCTTTCCGCAGGCGCGCGTCACCGCCATCGAACTGAACCCGAACGTGATCGCGGTGTGCCGCGCGCTGTTCGCCTTGCCTGCCAATGACGAGCGGCTCGACGTGCGCGAAATGAACGCGCTCGACTTCGTGCTCGACCACGCCAACCACAACAGCGTCGACGTGCTGCAGGTCGACCTGTACGACGAAGACGCGCGCGGCCCGGTGCTCGATACGGTCGAGTTCTACCAGGGCTGCTTCGACTGCCTGAGCGCGGACGGCGTGATGACCGTCAATGTGTTCGGCGACTTCGCCAACTACGAAAAGAACCTGCAAACGATGGAGATGGTGTTCGACGCGGTGGTGTGGATGCCTGAGGTGCACGACGCGAACATCGTCGCGGTCGCCTTCAAGCGCTCGCCGCAAATCGATTTCAGCGTGCTGTACGAGCGCGCTGCCGCCATCAAGAGCCGCCTGAACCTGCCCGCCAAGGGCTGGGTCACCGGACTCAAGTCCTGGATGCAGGACCACCAGGGCTAGCCGCCCGCGCACGCTCTTTCTGCAGTCTGTTTCAGCTTAGCCTATCTTGTGCTTCCCATCACGCAATATTGCTCCGGCTGGACGTAAATACAACAGTCGTGAGCGCTTCTCGGTCACTCACAATTGCCTCCTGCATATACCCTCTGTACTATCTTCGCACGCTGGGAGCGGCGCCAACATGGCGCACGCCAGTGAGCGTGGTGCCAGCGATCCTGTGCACCTGGATAACGAAAATAATAGACGAAGAGAGACCCCTTGATGAAGAAACCTGCCCGAAAAACAAAATTGAACCGGACCCTGCTGGCGTCCGCCCTGCTGATGGCGCTCAATCACGCCTATGCCCAGCAACCGGCCACTGGCGCCAAGGCCGCCGACGATGTACAGTCGGTCGTGGTGCTCGGCTCGCGCGCCACTGCCAAGACCGCGCTCGACACCGCCGCCCCGGTTGGCCTGATCAACATCAAGGACATGCAGAGTGCCGGTCCGCTCGAGCTGGGCAAGCTGCTGCAGACGCTCGATCCTTCCTTTAATTTCTCGTCCACCTTCATCAGCGACGGCACCGACATCATCCGCCCTGGCACCTTGCGCGGGCTAGGACCGGACCAGCTGCTGGTACTGGTCAACGGCAAGCGCCGCCACCAGCAGGCGCTGGTAAACGTGCAGCAAACCATCGGCCGCGGCTCAGCCGGCACCGACATCAATGCGATTCCGATGTCGGCGATCCACCACATCGAGGTGCTGCGCGACGGCGCCGCCGCACAGTACGGTTCCGACGCGATCGCCGGCGTGATCAACATCGTGCTCAAGAGCCAGACCAACGAGACCCAGCTGAGCAGCACCGTGGGCACCACCTCCGAAGGCGACGGCGACCTCATTTCCGGCAGCGTCAACAAGGGCTTCGTGATCGGCGACGGCGGCTACCTGAACCTGTCGCTGGAAGGGCGCCGCCGCGGCGAAACCAACCGCGCCGGCGTCGACACCCTGCGCGTCAATCCTCCGCGCGTGACCCAGCGCATCGGCGACAGCCTGGCCAAAGACGCCTACCTGTGGTGGAACGCCGCCGTCCCGATGGACAAGGACAGCGAGCTGTATGCCTTCGGCGGTGTCTCCAAGCGCACCGGCGACTCGGCTGGCTTCTTCCGTTCGGCCGGCGACGGGCGCACCGTGCCTGCGGTATACCCGAACGGCTTCCTGCCGAACATCCTGACCACAGTGAAGGACGCTTCGTTCGCAGTAGGCTACCGGCGCGATCTGGCCCGCGAATGGAAGTTCGACATGAGCCTGACCCACGGCCGCAGCGAACTCGGTTTCCATGAGCGCAATTCGATCAACGTGAGCTACTGGTACGAGCCGAAACCGGGCGGCGGCATCTACGCCCAATCGCCGCTGGAAGCGGACACCGGCAAGCTCAAATTCGACCAGACCACCTTCAACGCCGACATCAAGGGGCCGCTGGACCTGGGCGGCAAGAAGGTGTTCCTGGCCACCGGCTTCGAGTACCGCACCGACAACTACGCGATCGAAGCGGGCGACCCGGTGTCGTACCAGTACGGCCGCACCAACAACCCGGCGATCAAGATTTTCGATCAGACCGGCGGCATCGCAGCCTCCGGCGCGCAAGGCTTCCCCGGCTACACGCCGTCCACCGCGGTCGACGAAGGCCGCCACAACATCGCGCTCTACCTCGATGCGGAGCACAACGTGACCGACAAGCTGCTGGTGGCAGGCGCGCTGCGTTTCGAGAAGTATTCGGACTTCGGCAACACCACCACCGGAAAACTGAGCATGCGCTACGACCCGTCGCGCGAGGTCGGTTTCCGCGGCAGCATGTCGACCGGCTTTCGCGCGCCGAGCGTCCAGCAGAAGTTCTACAGCTCGGTCTCGACCAACCTGAACTCGGCCGGCGTACTGACCGAAACGCTGACCGCGCGCGAAGGCAGCGCCGTGACGCGCGCCTTCGGCATCGCCCCGCTCAAGGAAGAGACCTCCAAGAGCGCCAGCATCGGCATGATCCTGCGCCCGGCGAAGAACTTCTCGGTCACGGGCGACCTGTACCGGACCGACATCGACGACCGCATCGTTTTCTCGAGCAATATCGCTCCCGAATCCGGTCCGTGCGCCACTGCCGCCGCGTGCCCGATCAAGGCCATCCTCGATCCGCTCAAGGTCGGCCAGGCCCAGTTCTTCACCAACGCCATCGCCACCACCACCAAGGGTCTCGATATCGTGGCCGAGCACACCACCCGGTGGACCGGTTCGACCCTGGTGCTGTCCGGCCAGCTCGGTTTCAACAAGACCACCGTCACCGAGCGTCATTCGCAATCGCCGGTACTGAGCGGCACCCAGCTGTTCGACGACGCGCAAGTGACGCTGATCGAGCGCGGCCAGCCGCGCCAGCACCATGTGATCGCGGCCGACTATACGACCGGCCCGTGGAACCTGAACACGCGCGCCAACTACTACGGCGCGGTGCAGGGCCAGGGCTTCACGGCCCCGTTCATCCAGACCTGGGAAGCGAAGTGGCTGGTCGACATGTCGGTGCGCTATTCATTCAACAAGCGTATGAGCCTGTCGGTCGGCGCGAGCAACATCTTCGACACCTACCCGACCGAATGGGACAAGACGAAAGCGTTCCCATTCCCGCAGCTGGGCTTCACGCATTGCTGGGAAACCTGCCCGATCGGCATCAACGGGCGCCAGATGTACGCGCGCTTTGACCTGGCGTTTTAATTGTCTTAGTTAGTACCGGCGGCGCCCGCTGCTTCATGCACGAGCGCCGCCAGCTGCATCACCTGTGCCTCGATCCGCTCCGCCGGAACCTGCGCATAACCGAGCACGAAACCGTTCCAGCCATTGGAGCGCGCCCCGGTTGCATGCCTGCTCAGCGCATGCGCAACGATCCCCCGTTTCAATGCCGCGTCACTGATGGAAGCGTCGTCCAGCCGTGCGTCGGCGAGCTGGAATGCGAGGTGCATGCCTGCCGATGCGCCATGCACGGCGCCCAGCGTTCCCATGTGTTTTTCAAGCGCGGCCACGAGTGCATCGCGGCGCTGGCGGTACAGGCGCCGCATCCTGCGCAAGTGCAGTGCGAATTGGCCGCTGCGCAAGAACTGGGCGAGCGCGAGCTGTTCGGCGGAGCGTCCGCGTGGCGCGGTACGCGCCAGCAGTGCGCGCAATGGTTCCACCAGGGGGCGCGGCACCACCATGAAACCGATGCGCAGGGACGGGAACATAGTCTTGCTGAAGGTACCCAGGTAAAGCACGGGCGCGTCCGGTGCCAGCCCCTGCATTGCGGGCAGCGGCGGGCCATCGTGGCGAAATTCGCTGTCATAATCGTCCTCGATGATCAGCGCGCCGGCCGCGCGCGCCTGGTCGATCAGGGCAAGGCGGCGCGCGAGACTGAGGATGCTGCCGGCCGGGTACTGATGCGAAGGCGTCGTGTAGATCAGTTTCGGGCGCTGGCGCCGCCAGTCGCCGGCGGCCGGATTGATGCCCTGCGCATCGGTCGCAATGGCGACCGGCTTGAGCTGTGCTCCGCGAAATGCCACCAGGGCGCCGGCGTAACCCGGGTTCTCGATCCAGGCCTTGTCGCCGGAATCTGCGAATGCATGCGAGCACAGGTCCAGGCTGGCCTGGGTGCCGTCCGTGATGAACACCTGCCCTGCCTCGCAGTCGGCGCCGCGCGCGGCGCGCAGGTGGTCGGCGATGGCCTCGCGCAGCAGCGCTTCGCCCGCCACGTCGCCGTAATTGAGCTGGCTTGCCGTGGCCCCGCGCCAGGCGCGATCGAGCAGCCGGTGCCATAAGGTCGCGGGAAATTCATCCAGCGCGGGCACGCCCGGGGCAAAGCCGCCAGACAGGTTGGCAGGGCGCTCCAGCATGCGCAGGCTGTGGGCGCGGCGCGACAAGGCCGCATGCACAGGCGCCAACGCGCTGTGTGCCGGCCCGGTGGCGCGCACTGGCATCACCAGCGTACCGCGCCGGTCCGGCTGGACGAAACCCTCGGTTGCCAGCTGGTCGTATGCATACAGCACCGTGTTGCGCGCCATGCCCAGTTCGGCCGCCAGCGCACGGCTGGCGAGCAATCGTGTGCCAGCGGCCAGCCGGCCATTGCGAATCGCCGCGCGCAGGCTCTCGTGCAAAATGCGCTGGCGCGGCCAGCCGGCGACACAGTGCCCCTTGGCGAATTCATCGATCAACAAGGCATAGTCCATGCGTGGCCCCAAAAAATTGCTATGACCTGGATCTTTTCAAAGAACCAGACGGTCGATTATATTGCGATTTCATTGTTTTGAACTGGACTATCGTGACCACAGCCCCGACCGACCGCACCCGCATCCACCGCGTCCCCGAGCGGGCGTCCTACGACAGCGCGACACTGCACGCAATCATCGATGCCGCTTACCTCTGCCACGTCGCGTTCAGCGACGAGAAAGGCACGCACTGCATTCCGACCGTCTGCTGGCGCCAGGGCAATCATCTGGTCGTTCACGGCTCGAACGGTTCCCGTCTGGTCAAACTGCTGGCGGCGGGCGCGCAGGCATGCGTGACGGTCACCCACCTCGACGCCCTGGTGCTGGCCCGCGCGGCCTTCAACCACACCATGAACTACCGTTCGGCGATGGTTTACGGTTCCTTCGAACGGGTCGAGGAGGAGGCGGACAAGCGTGCATCGATGGCGGCATTGATGGACAAGATCGCCATCGGCAGGCAGGCGCAGGTGCGCCCCGGGAACGACAAGGAATTCGCCGCGACCACGATCCTGCGGCTCGCGCTGACGGAAGCGGTCTGCAAGGTGCGCAGCGGCGGGCCGCACGACAGCGAGGAAGACATGGACATTCCGGTCTGGACCGGGGCCCTCCCTTTCGGCACCAGGAACCTGGCACCGGTCCCCGATGAAAAATGCAGCGTCGCCGCGCCGGACTACGTCACGGCTTGGGCGGGTTAGCGGCGCTCGCGCCACCAAAGAGAAAGCATGGCAAGCGCAAAGAGCAGCGCGAACGGCCATGCCGGCAGTGGCGCCGGGCGCTCTTGCGCCACGCTCGGGGTGCGCGCCGCGTAACGCGCGGTCGCGTCACGCCGTTGCGCGCGCTGCCACATCGGCCAATCTGTTTTTGCGAACACATACACTTCGCCGGCCTGGGCCTTTTCGCCCTGCGCCTGCATCTTCAGCCATCCCGCGGTGCGCGGCCATACCGCCGCGCACGATGCATCGGCCTTGTCCGGCCTGCGCTGCCACGCGAGGCTCTGTTTCAGGTCCGGGAACGTCACGTTACCGCGCACGCCTTGCGCACACACCTCGAGCCGCTGTTCCGGCAATGGCATCTCGTCGGGCTCCTGCCACAGCACGTCGGCCGTGCGGCGCACGCCCGCCTGGTCGAGCACGCCCTGCCACCACAAGGCGAGCGCCTGCGGCTCGCTGATCGCATGGCGGTGCCAGTCGCCCACGCCGAGCCATGCGATGCGGCCCTTTTGCCAGCCTCGGGTCCAGATCCTGTTGCCGGAACCAGACCATGCGCCGGCCGCGTCGGAGGCGGGGTTGAACGGGGCGGCCGACATCGCGAGCGGCGTGCCGACGGCCTTGTTTTCGGGTTCGGCCTTGAGCTCGAGCTGCATGCTGCGCGACCACACGCCGGGATCGCTCGCGTTGGCGGCCAGGATCACCAGCGGCATTCCCTGCGCCACCTGGGCCAGCAAGGCCGCGCGCGCCGCTTCGTGCAGGTGTTCGAACCAGGCCGCGTCGATCACCTGCAAGTTCGGCTCAGGCATGGGCGCGCGCGCCGTTTCGCCGCGCGTGACGCTCTTGCCTAGCGTGACCTGCCAGTCGAGCAGTGCATGGCTGTTGACGAGCAGGTCGTTGAGGATGCGCGCGTCGAACGATGGCGAGCCGAAGCGGCCCTGCACCTGCAGCGGCGGCGCTTCGCGCACGCTGAGCGGCACCGGCCCCTGCGCCACCACCTTGCCTGCCGCGTCGAGCAGGCGCGCCTGCAGCACCAGCGATTCGGCCACCGGCGGCAGCCACTGCACGGTGATGTCAGGCGCGCTGCCGCCCGCTTCCGCGACAAGCTCATTGTTCTCGGCCAGCAGTTGCAGGCGCGCCTTCGATGGCTGCGCGCGCCGCACGGTCAGCGTGAATATTCGGCCAAGCGCGAGCTGGCGCGGGAAATCGAGCCTGAGCACTTCGGTCGCCGGAACCTTCCATCTGAGGGGACGTGCCGGAAGGTCGTGCCACTGGGCGGCGCGCAGGCCGTCGCCGGCCAGCGCCAGCCCGGTTGCCTCGTCGATGCTGGCCGGAGGGGCGTCCGAATCGATCGTCGCCACTCTGGCGCCATCGGCCGGCATGGAAAAACCGCCGACCAGGCCAGCCAGTGCGGCGCAAGCGACCAATACCAGCGCGCAATCGGTCCAGCGCCGTTTCCACAGGTAGGCCAGCGCACTGGCGATCCCGGCAATAAAAACGAGAATCGTCATGGCTTGCTCCCCTTGCGCCAGGCCTGAGCGAATGGCGTGTTGGGCGCCGGCGCCGCCTGCAGCAGGACCGGAGCGCCGCTGATTGCGCCACGCAGCCAGGCGCGCAGCACCGGGCGGCATTGGGCGCAGCCGTCGGCCACATCCTGCACCGCGCGCTGCGCGCCCAGGCGCTGTTCGTCATTGGTGATGCGGGCGCGAATCCAGTCATGCGCAGTCTTGCTCCACAGCGCGGGCAAGGCGCTGTCGGAGGCAAGCGCCTGCAGCAGCTCGCGCAGCCCGGCAGGTATCGGTTCTTCCGCCCCGCCCTGTTCGCGCCGGTAGCTCTTGGCGCCCGCCACGTCTCCGGTCATGCGTTTTTCTTCCTTGATCGCGGGTGCGGCGAACGCGGTCTTGTGCAGGTAGATGCGGTCGGCCTGCTGCAGCTCCTTGATCGCTTCGAGCGCCTTGTATTCGGGCGGCAGCGCCGGTTTGGGCGCAATCGCGCGCAGCGCCTTCTCCGCATCCCACATTGCGCTCAGGGCGCGCCGCAGCACCACCTTCGTGGCCTCGTCGAACAGGGTTGCATTCTCGGCCTCGTCGTGCGCGTGCCCGTACTTGGCCACGATATCCTGCGTGCCGCCGCCTTCGGCTTCGTGCTCGTCTTCGCCGAACAGGCTCAATTGCTCGCCGAGGAACTGGCCGTAGCGGCGCCGCAACTGGGCCTGGTCGCGCGCGATCGTCTCGCTGCGCGCCTGGATCACGGCGGGCTCCATCTTCGGCGCCGCCTTCATGTCGGCCACCAGCTGTTCGGTGTCGATGATGATCTGGCGCTGGCTGCGCAGGTTCTCGGGCTTGACCAGCATCGGCAGCGCCGACGACTCGGTGTCCTGCTCCACCGGGCCCGGCAGGCGCAGCGTGTAGGTGGGCGACTGCGCGACGTGGGGCCGCTCGGCGTTGTCGCTGGCGCGCACGAAGAAATACAGCTCGTCGCCGGGCTCCATGCCAAGGTCGGCCAGCGACCACTGTTTCGACCAGCTGCGCAGCTTCGGGTCGGTCGACGCAGGCAGCGGCATCTCGCGGTCGCTGAAACGGATGTTTTCGCCGCTGCCGCGCGCCAGCGTCATGTGCAACGAGGCGCGCCGCACCATATAGTCGTCGCGCACTTCAAGCGAAATGCTGGCGCTTTTCGCCTCCGCCGCCAGCACCTGGACCATGTCCTTGGGCGCCGAAACGCTGATCCGCGGCGCCTGGTCGGGCACCACCAGCAGCTTGTAGCGCACCCCGCGCCAGCGCCAGAACACCGATTCGGCGGCGCTCCAGCGCGCGCACTCATAGCCGATCTTCAAGGACTGGCCGTCGCTCAGTTCGATCGGGGTCTCGAGCGGCTGCGGGTCCTTCAGGCACCACTGCACCTCGCTGTGCTGCGGCACCTGCAGGTCGCGCGGTGCCGCTTCGAACGCCGCAACGCCGGTGTATTTGGGAGGAACTGCCCGCACCACGATCTCGCTGTTGGCGGCGGCCAGCTTCGCCACCAGGTTCGACAGCACCGGGTCGCCGGCGCGGCCGTGCTGCCATCCCCACCATGCCAGCGCGGCGACCACGCTGAGCGCGAGCCAGCGCAGGCCGAACCCAACGCGGGTGCGCACGATGCGCCCCATTTCGTCGGATGCAAGCGTGCCGGCCATGCGCCGCAGCAGGCGGCGCCGCTGCAGTTGCGCGATCTGCGACGGCGCGTGCGCGAGCAAGGCGCTGCTGTCCTCGAGCGCAGGCAGCGCGGCGTCGAGCCAGTGCGCCCAGTCGCGCTGCACGCGCGCGCGCAACCGGCGAAAATCCCATGCGGCCCACAGCGCCCATACTGCGACGCCGGGAGCCGACAGCAACAGGCACCACGGCAGCATGGCCGCCAGCCACAGGGGCGCGCGCCGGCGCAGTGCCGCGCGCAGCAGTTGTGCCGCGATGTCAGTGTCTGCGTGCATGCGTCAGTATCCGTTCCAGCGCAAACAGCGCGAGCAGCGCAATTGCCAAAAAGTCCCGCAGTGCGCCGCTGCCGGGCACGAACGGCGCCGAAGGGCTTGCCGCGAGCGCTTGCGACGGCGCCGCGTAGGGCAGCGGCGCGTAGTGCAGGCGTTGCCAGGTTTCGAACAGGGCGCGTGCGCTGTCTGCATCCTTGGGCGGCCAGTTGGCAAAGCCCCACAGCCGCCCGCGTGGACTGTCCATGTAGCTCAGGCCGTCCACCGAGGGGGCTTTGCGCATTTCGGGAAAGGCACTGGCGTCGCCGATCCACCACAGCGGTGCGCGCATGTCTGCAGGCGGCGCTTGCGGAACGTCCCAGATGATCAATTCGGATTTCTCGTTCGGCGCGTCGTCGACCAGGTAGCGTCGCGGCCCGTCGAGCGCGGCGAACATCGCGCGCCACTGCTGCGCGCGCGGGCTGACGATGGCGATATGGTGCTCGCTGGCGGCGAACGGCGCAGGCTTCGAGCGCAGCTCCACGCTGTGCCGGAAGCGCGGCATCGCGGCCGCCATCAGCTGGTTTGCGAGCACCAGCAGGCGCGCGCCGGCGCGCCACTCGCGCTCGTGCTCGCGCAGCCATCCAAGCGCATCGTCCGTTGCAAGCCGCAGCCGGCGTGCATCCTTGAAGCCGGCCTCCCCGATCTGCTGTTCGGCCCACGCGGGATCGGTTGCGGCCCCCGTCAGCACCGTGTCGCCGCGCCACGGCACGACCAGGTCGGCCAGCCATGCGATCACGCCGGCCAGCAGCAGGCAGCGCACGAGCAGCAGCATGCGATCGGCCCATTCCCACACACGCAGTTGCTGCGGATCGGTGCGCGGCAGGAAGCGCGCCGTCGCGAGCGGCTGCGCCTTGATGCGCTCGCGCCTTTGCCGGTGCCACCAGATCGGCAGCAGGAGGACCGGCAGTGCCAACCACCAAAGGCTGTTCATGCGCGGCCCGCCCGCCGCAGCCATGCACGCAGCACGGTGCCCAGGGGCTGCTCGATGGGTGCGGCCAGCGTGGGTATGTCGTTCTGGCGGCACTGGGCTGTCATCAGTGCGAAGTGCTGGTCGCGCTTGTGGCGGTATGTGGCCGCCGCCTCGGGTCCGAAACGGTACACGCCGTCGGCCTGTTCGGGGTCGCGGTATGCCTTGTCCGGGGAAAAGCTGGCGTCGCACTCGGCCTGCGTTTGCAGGCATAGTGCGCGCACGTCGTGCTGCATGCGGCGCAGTCGCAGCAGCGCCTCCGACAGCGGCGAGGGCCAGTCGAGAAAATCGCTGGCCGCAAAAATCAGGCTGGGCGAGCGCGCAAAGTGCAGGCTTGCGCGCAGCGTTTCCGCAGCCGGCAGGCCGCCTTGCGCTTCGGCGCGCGCAAGCTGGGCCAGCACGCGCTGCATCTGGCGCGGCCCGCGCGCGGCGGGGGTGAACTGTACCCGACCGCCAGTGCACACGATCAGGCCGAAGGCGTCGCCCTGGCGCTGTGCGATGGCGGCCAGGCAGGCCAGGATGGTGCGCGCATACCAGAGCTTGTCGAGGCCGGCGACGCTGCGGCTCGGCTCGGCCATCGACGCGGTCGCGTCCAGCCATAGCCAAACTGCCACGTGGCTGTCGCGCTCGGCTTCGCGCACATAGTAGCGGTCGTTGCGCGCCAGTAGCTTCCAGTCGACCCGGCGCCACTCGTCGCCAGGCGCGTAGGCCCGGTATTCCGAAAATTCGACGCCCGCACCGCGTTCGCGCCCGGCATGGATGCCGTGGCCGAGGCCAGCGAGCACATGACGGATGATCAGGTCCAGATCGGTGGTGTGCGCGACCAGCGCAGGCGTCGCCAGCATGCTCGGCAGCCGCCTTAGTCGACGCGGATCTCTTGGCGCAATGCCAGCAGGATGTCGGCGATCGCCACCCCGTCGGCTTCCGCTTCGAAATTGCGCAGCACGCGGTGCGCCAGCACCGGCAGCAGCATCGCACCGATATCCTCGCGCGTGACGGCGAGCCGTCCGTGCATCAGGGCGCGCGCCTTCGAGGCAAGCACCAGTGCCTGTCCGGCGCGCGGCCCGGCGCCCCAGCCCACGTGTTTCGTCACGCTCGCCACAGCGCTGCCCTGGGGGCGGGTGGCGCGCACCAGCCGCGTTGCGTAGCGCAGCAGGTGCTCGCCAATTTCGATGTCGCGCACCAGAAGCTGCAGGCGCAGCAGACTGGCCACATCCATCGCGCGCGTCGCATCGGACAGGCCCGCGTGGGTAGTGCGCGAGACCATCGCCATTTCCTCGTCCTCGCTCGGGTAGCCCACGTCGATGCGCAGCAGGAAGCGGTCCAGCTGCGCTTCCGGTAGCGGATAGGTGCCGGCCTGCTCGATCGGGTTCTGGGTCGCGAGCACGAAAAACGGCTGCGGCAACCTGTGGGTCTGGCCGGCGAAGGTGACCGAGCGCTCCTGCATTGCCTCGAGCAAGGCAGATTGCGTCTTGGGAGGGGCGCGGTTGATTTCATCGGCCAGCAGCACCTGCGTGAATACCGGGCCTTGCTGGAAGCGGAACACGCGCTGGTGGGTGCTGGTGTCCTCATCGAGGATTTCGGTGCCGACGATATCGGACGGCATCAGGTCGGGCGTGAACTGCACGCGCCGGAACTGCATGTCGGTGGCCTGCGCCAGCGACTTGACCAGCAGCGTCTTGCCCAGTCCGGGCACGCCTTCGACCAGCGCGTGGCCGCCCGCAAGCAGGCAGATGATGAGCGACTCGATCACGTCGTCCTGCCCGATGATCACTGTCGACATGCTCGTCTTGAGCGCGGCGACCTTGTCGGTCAGGTCGGAGATTTCGATTTCATTCCAGGCGATGGCATCACGTTCCGACACGGTCAAGCTCCCAATGCATATTGAATAATGTTTACCGCAAAGCGCGTGTTGTCGATCACCAGCCAGCGCTTGTTGCGAAAGTCGTAGTCCCACTCACAGCCGTAGTCCTTGTTCGAGTACAGCACGCGTACCCTGCCGTTGAACTCGACCGCCTTCAGATAATCGTGCACCAGGTCGTCGCCCCAGCCGTTCAGCTCGACCCCGGTGTTGGGCGGACCGTCGAACTGGAAGAAGCTCGAATACACCGGGTGCGTGTTCGGGATCTTCCTGAGTGCATTGGACCCGAACATGCGCACCAGCTCGGCCTCGAACGACTTCGCGAACAGGCCGTCCACGTCGTGGTTGCAGTCATCGACGAACACAAAGCCGCCGCCGCGCACATAGCGCTCGAAGTTCTTGCGCTCGGCCGGCGTGAACTGCACCAGCTTGTGACCGGCCAGGTAACAGAACGGCGACTCCAGCATCTTCGGATCGGACAGCGCGATCACGCGTTCGACCGGGTCGACCCGCAAGGTCGTGTACTCGACCAGGGAGTTGAGCACGTTGCTGGGCATGCGGATATCCACATCCCAATCGCCCGAGTCGTACATCAGGCGCGTGAAGTAGAAATCGTAGCTGGCCATTTACACCGCGTCGGACAGCGACGTGAAGTTAAAGTCGCGCACCTTCATCGGCGGAATCACCATCTGGAATCTGACCTCGTCGCCGCCGATGACCTGCGGCTTGCCGAGTTCGTCCAGGTTGTTGAGCATGCTGACCGGGCTTTCGTTGAAGCGAAAATTCTTGATCGGATGCTTGATCTTGCCGTTCTCGACATAGAAGGTGCCGTCGCGCGTCAGCCCGGTCAGCAGCAGCGACTGCGGATCGACGGTGCGGATGTACCAGGTGCGCGTGACCAGCACGCCCTTCTTGGTCGATGCGATCAGTTCTTCCATCGACTTCGAGCCGCCGGCCATGATCATGTTGCCGTGCCTGCCGCTGGCGCGCGCCTTCTGTCTGGCGGCCCAGTAGCGCGAGTAGTCGAGCGAGGCAACCTTGCCGTTCTTGATGATGTCGGTGCGCTCGCGCGCGAGCATCGAACTGCTGTCCCACGGGCGCACCGGCACGTCCTTGTCCCACGGGTCGGCCCACACGTTGACCTGTTCGTCGAACAGCTTTTCGCCGAGGCGGTTGCCGCCGCCCTTCTTCGACAGAAAGCTGCGTCCCTCGTCGGCCTGGCGTGCGTCAAAAGCGCCGAACATGCGCCCGATGATTTCGGAGGTCGCGGCCGGCTCCAGGATCACGGTATAGCGTCCCGGCTCGAGCGCCTTGGCCTCGACCGAACGCAGCGCCTTTTCGATCGCCACCGCCGACGCTTCGCGCGCGTCGAAACGGCGGGCGTCGTTGGCGTAGCGCGTGACCCAGCCCGAGCCGCGCCCGTCTTCGGTGCGCGCGGTGCAGGTAAAGCTCAGGTTGGTGAATTCCTGGTGCCCGAACACGCCGTTCGAATTGGCGATGGTCTCGAAGCCGGTCGTGTCGACAAAAAAGCCCGCCGTCACCAGCTTGTTCTTGCGCCCCGCGTCGATGCTGTGGGACGCCACTTCGGCGCGAAATTCGGGATCGATGGCGGCGGTGTCCTTGTTGAAGGTTGCCGAGGCCCTGAACTCCTGCTTGCCGATGGCCGGCAGGAACTCGGGATTTTCGGGCGCCAGGCGCGCCACGTCCTCGGCGCGGCGCACCGCCTTTTCAAGCGATCTGTCGTCGAATTCGTTAAGCGACGCGGTGCCCTGGCGCTTGCCGAATGCGACGCTCACGGTCAGCTGGACGTTCTCGTTCAGGCCGGCGGTGGAGACGCTGTTTTGCGCATAGCGGATATTGCCGGTGCGGTTGCCGTTGATGAGGACGCGGCACTCGTCGGCTTTCGAGAAACCGATCACGCGCTCGCAAATGCGCCTTGCTTCGTCCTGGTTCAGCTGCTTCATTGCTGTTCTCCTTAGCCGATCTTGCGAGCGGTGTTGATGACATTGACGCCATTGAAGCGTGTGGTGCTCGATCCGTGCGACACCGCGCTGACCTGGCTTGGCTGGCCCTTGCCGTCGAAGAAGGAGCCGCCCATGCGCCAGTCGCGCTCATCGCAAATCGCGCTGCACGCGTTCCAGAACTCCTGGGTGTTGGACTGGTAGGCCACGTCCTCGAGCGGCCCGGTGATCTTGCCGTTCTTGATCTCGAAATAGAGCTGGCCGCCGAACTGGAAGTTATAGCGCTGCTGGTCGATCGAATACGATCCGCGCCCGAGGATATAGATGCCCTTCTTGACGTCCTTGACCATCTCGTCGGGAGTGAGGCGCTCCTTGCCGGCTGCCAGCGAGACGTTCGGCATGCGCTGGAACTGCACGCTGCTCCAGCTGTCGGCGTAGGAACAGCCGTGCGATTCCTTCTCGCCGATGATATGGGCCTGGTCGCGCGTGGCCTGGTAGTTCACCAAAATGCCGTCCTTGATGATGTCCCAGCGCTTGGCCGGCACGCCCTCGTCGTCGTAGCCGACCGCGCCGAGCGAACCGGGCGTGGTCTTGTCGGCGATGAAGTTGACGCGTTCGGACCCGAACTTGAATTTCCTGGTGCGCCACTTGTCGAGCGAGGCGAAGCTGGTGCCGGCGTAATTGGCCTCGTAGCCGAGCACCCGATCGAGCTCGGTCGGGTGTCCGACCGACTCATGGATCGTCAGGAACAGGTGTTCCGGGCTGAGGACCAGATCGTACTTGCCCGGCTCGACCGATTTCGCACCCAGTTTTTCGCGCGCCTGGCGTCCGGCCGCGCGCGCGTCCTCGATCAGGTCGTACGACCTGGTGTACAAGGTGGTGACGCCGCCGGCCGCCTGCACCTTGTGCTCGGGGCGCGCATCGAAGTATTCGAAGCCCATCCCGACCGGCGCGGCCAGGCTGTCGCGGGTGCGGAATTTATTGGTGGCCTTGTCGACCGCGGTGGCCGTCAGCGGCGCCCACAGGCGGTGGATGTCCTGGTCGATGTAGGAGCCGTCGGTGGAGGCAAAGTATTTCTGCTGGTTGACCTGGAACAGGCGCGACTCCATGAAGCTGGCGCCGGCATCGAGGCCCGCCTTGTTGGCCGCGATCAGCATGTCGGCCTTTTCCTTGATCGGCACCGTGCGCCAGTCTCTGGTGTAAGGCGTGGCCCAGCTCACTTCGCCGACACCCTGGACCGGCGCCATGTGCAGCGGTTCGGTTTGCAGCCTGGCGTTGGCGCGTGCGATCGCAACCGCCTGGCGCGCGGCATTGGCCACGCCGTCGGGCGACATGTCGTTGGTGGAAGCGAAGCCGTAGGCGCCGTTGGCGATCACGCGCACACCGACCCCGGACGATTCGGTGTTGACGATGTTCTCGACGTTCAGGTTGCGGGTGGTGATGAACTGGTTCAGGTAGCGGCCGATGCGTACGTCGCAGTAGCTCGCTCCGGCCTTGGTGGCCGAATTGAGCGCGGCGTCCGCCAGCGATTTCTTGAAAGCCGGCGCTACCGGATTCATCAGTTCTTCGGCGGCGATGGCGTTGCCGAATACCGGCACCAGCATCGCGCCGGCTCCGGCGCCGCCGATTTTCAGGAAGGTACGTCGTTCCACATTGACTCCAGGAGGTTAAACCGCGTCCGACAGCGAGGTGAAATTGAAGTCGCGCACCTTCATTGGCGGAATCAGCATCGAGTACTGCACTTCGTCGCCCGCGATGACCTGCGGCTTGCCGATTTCCTCGATGTTGTTGAGCATGGAGACGGGGCTCTCGTTGAAACGGAAGTTCTTGATCGGGTGCTTGATCTTGCCGTTCTCGATATAGAAGGTGCCGTCGCGCGTGAGGCCTGTCAGCAGCACCGATTGCGGATCGACCAGGCGGATGTACCAGGTGCGGGTGACAAGCACGCCTTTCTTGGTATTGGCGATCAGCTCCGCGGTCGATTTGCTGGTGCCGGCCATGATCATGTTCCCGTGCCCGCCGATCGGGCGCACGCCTTGCTTGCCGGCCCAGTACAGCGAGTAATCGAGCGCCGCGACGCGTCCGTCCTTGATCAATGCGGTGCGCTCGCGCGGCAGCATGGTGTTGTCGTCCCACGGCAGCACCGGCACGTCCGGATTCCACGGGTCGGCCCAGATATTGACCTGCTGGTCGAACAGTTTTTCGCCCAGGCGGTTGCCGCCGCCCTTTTTCGACAGGAAGCTGCGGCCCTCGTCTGCGCTGCGCGCGTTAAAGCCCGACAGCATGAAGCCGATCAGGTCCGAGGTTGCGGCCGGCTCCAGGATCACGGTGTAGCGGCCCGGCTCGAGCGCCTTGGCGTCGACCGAGCGCAGCGCCTTTTCGATCGCCACGGCGGATGCTTCGCGCGCATCGAACCTGGACACGTCGGTGGCCGAACGCTTGACCCAGCCCGATCCGCGCCCGTCTTCGGTGCGCACCGTGCAGGTGAAATCGAGGGTGGTTTCTTCCTGGTGCCCGAACACCCCGTTCGAATTGGCAATCGTCGTGAACGACGTGCGGTCGGTGAAAAATCCGGCGCATACGAGTTTGCTCTTGCGGCTGGCCTCGATGCTGTAGGCCGCGGCCTGGGCCCGGAATTCGGGATCGATGGCGGCCGTCTTCTTGCTGTAGGTTTCGCTTGGCTTGTACATCTGCTTGCCCACCGCCGGCACGAACTCCGGGTTTTCCGGGGCCAGGCGGGCCAGGTCCTCGGCGCGCCGCACCACTTTTTCGAGCGACTTGTCGTCGAACTCGTTGATGGTCGCGGTGCCCTGCCGCTTGCCATAGGCGACCGACACCGACAGTTGCGTATCCTCGAGCAAGCCGGCGGTCGACACATTGTTGCGCGCGTAGCGGATATTGCCGGTGCGGTTGCCGTTCAGCTTCACGATGCATTGATCGGCCTTGGTGAGCGCCATCACGCGCTCGCAGATGCGACGGGTTTCTTCCTGATTCAATATTTTCATGTGCGGTTCCCTGCCTTAGCCGATCTTGCGAGCGGTGTTGATCACGTTAATGCCATTGAAGCGCGCGGTGCTGGCGCCGTGCGATACGATGCTGACCTGGGCCGGCTGGCCCTTGCCGTCGAAGAAGGAGCCGTTCATGCGCCAGTCGCTCTCGTCGCAGATCGCGCTGCAGGCGTTCCAGAACTCCTGGGTGTTGGACTGGTAGGCCACGTCTTCAAGCTGCGCGCCGATCTTGCCGTTGTGGATTTCGTAGAACAGCTGGCCGCCGAACTGGAAGTTGTAGCGCTGCTGGTCGATCGAGAACGAGCCATCGCCGACGATATAGATGCCTTTCTTGACGTCCTTGACCATCTGGTCCGGCGTGAGCTTGTGCTTGCCGGCCGAAAGGGAGATGTTGGGCATGCGCTGGAACTGCACGTTGCTCCAGCTGTCCGCGTACGAGCAGCCTTGCGACTCCTTTTCGCCGATGATATGGGCCTGGTCGCGCGTGGCCTGGTAGTTGACCAGGATGCCGTCCTTGATGATGTCCCACTGCTTGCACTTGATGCCTTCGTCGTCGTAGCCGACTGCGCCGAGCGAACCCGGGGTGACCTTGTCGGCCACGATGTTGACGCGCTCGGAACCGTACTTGAATTTCTTCGACTGCCACTTGTCGAGCGTGGCGAAGCTGGTGCCGGCGTAGTTCGCCTCGTAGCCCATCACGCGATCGAGCTCGGTCGGGTGGCCCACCGATTCGTGGATCGTCAGCCACAGGTGCTCGGGGCTGAGCACCAGGTCGTATTTGCCGGGGGCGACCGATTTTGCGGTCAGCTTCTGTTTCGCCTGGCGTCCGGCCGCGCGCGCATCCTCGATCAGGTCGTACGACCCGGTGTACAGCGTGGCGACGCCGCCAGCCGCCTGCACCTTGTGCTCGGCTCGCGCGTCGAGGTATTCGTAACCCATCCCGACCGGCGCCGAGAAGCCCTGGCGCGAGCGAAACTTGTTGGTCGCCTTGTCGACGGCGGTGGCGAACATCGGCATCCACATGCGGTGGATGTCCTGGTCGATGTAGGAGCCGTCGGTCGAGGCAAAATACTTTTGCTGGTTCACCTGGAACATGAGCGACTGCATGAAACTCGCGCCGCCCTCCATGCCGGCCTTGTTGGCGGCAATCAGCAGCTCGGCCTTTTCCTTGATCGGCACGGTGCGCCAGTCCTTCTTGATCGGGGTGGCCCACGACACTTCGCCAACCCCGCTTGCGGGAGCCATGCGTACCGGCTCCGACTGCAGCTTCGCGTTTGCCTTGGCGATCGCCACTGCCTGGCGTGCGGCGTTGGCCACGGAATCGGGCGACATGTCGCCCGTCGCGGCGAAACCGTAGGCGCCGTTGCAGATCACGCGCACGCCCACGCCCGCGGACTCGGTATTGGTCACGTTCTCGACGTTCAGGTCGCGCGTGGTGATGAACTGGTTCAGGTAGCGCCCGATGCGCACGTCGCAATACGAGGCGCCGGCGCCGGTCGCGGCATTGAGCGCGGTGTCGGCCAGCGTCTTCTTGAATTTTGCGGCGAGCGGGTTGAGCAGTTCTTCGGCGGCAACGGCGCGTCCGAATACAGGGATCAGCATGGTGCCGAGGGCAAGTCCGCTGATATTGAGAAAAGTACGTCGTTCCATCGTGTCTCCTAATACTCACACCTGAGGAAAAGCGGCACGCCGGATCGCGGCGGCCTCTTGTTTGCGGCCAAAAACTGCTCGCAACATTAACAGCAAAATGGGGAACAGGGAACGTAATCTTCATGCCACAGGCTAAGTTGTTGATTCCTCAAACCGGGCCTGCCGGGAGCGCACTGTCCGCAGTGTCCGCGGCACTGTCCGGTCTGCCTGCCGGACAGTAAATACACGCGCGATTCCGCTTGACCGAACAGCTTGCTTGCCGGATGATCCGCAGCTGCGGTAAACGTACAAACCTGACAACCCTGATTGCACTGCATAAAGGAGCCCCCCCTTATGAAACGAGTGATCCTGGCCGCGCTGCTGGCGGCAACCGCCACTGTCGGCGCGCATGCCGACGACGCGCTGAAAGCGGCCGTCGCAGGCACCCACCGCGCGAGCGCCAACAGCGAGCGCGATGCGGCGCGCCACCCTGTCGAGACGCTCGAATTTTTCGGCATCAAGCCGTCGATGACGGTGGTCGAACTCTC
>Ga0208123_100213_pt1 | contig 29034 bp, 30 predicted proteins | sample LakWasMe92_HOW11_2_FD_183914 | JGI IMG/M metagenome (GOLD analysis project Ga0208123, IMG submission 183914) | Freshwater sediment methanotrophic microbial communities from Lake Washington under simulated oxygen tension - Sediment Metagenome... | ecosystem: Environmental > Aquatic > Freshwater >... | reverse complement strand
TCACCTGGAGCGCATCCATAGCATCATCGGCCGCCAGGAAGGCGCCAACAACTACGCGGCGCTGAACGCGCTGATGACCAACCGGGGCACGCTGTTCATTGCCGACACCTATGTGAACGAAGACCCCACGGCCCAGCAGCTGGCGGACATCGCCTGGATGTCGGTGCAGGAGGTGCAACGCTTTGGCATCCCACCCAAGGTCGCCTTCCTGTCGCACTCCAGCTATGGCTCGTCCAAGCGCGCATCGGCCCGCAAGATGCGCGAGGCGCGCGACCTGTTCGTGGCCGCCCACCCCGAGATCGAGTGTGATGGCGAGCTGCACGGCGATGCCGCGCTGGAGCCGAACATCCGCAACGCCTACATGGCGGATTCGACCCTGACGGACTCGGCCAACCTGCTGATCTGCCCCAACCTGGATGCTGCCAACATCCTCTACAACGTGCTCAAGACGACCACCAGCGGTGGCGTCACGGTGGGCCCCATCCTGATGGGCGCCGCTGCCACGGCCTACATCCTGACCCCGGCCGCCACCGTACGCCGGGTGCTCAACATGACGGCCCTGGCCGTGGCCAGCGCTGCCGCCCGGCCACGCTGAGCGCGCTGTGCCGTGCTGACCTGAGCGCAGGCCGTGAGCAGGCCTGCCCACACACCGTTGCAACGGGGCCCTCGGGCCCCGTTTTTCATGGGCAAGCCAACCCCTGGCCCTGCGCATGCACCATTTCGGGAAACCCAGCATGCTGACGCGCACCACTTCGGTGAACAATGGGGCGCAGCAAAGCACCCGCGTACACAAACCGGGCATCGTTTTTGCTGACTGCAGGACCATGGCCCATCAAAGGGGCCAGTGCCTTCCCTCACCGAATTTCCCCTCGCCCGACAGGAGCCCCGAATGAAAAAAAGACTGTTCATGCAAACCGCCGCCGCCCTGGCCCTGATCGGCAGTACCTCGCTGGCCCAGGCGCAGGCCACCACGCCCATCAAGTTCCAGCTGGACTGGCGTTTTGAAGGCCCTGCCGCACTGTTCCTGCAACCCGTGGCCAAGGGCTACTTCAAGGCCGCAGGCCTGGACGTGACAGTGGATGCGGGCAACGGCTCCGGCGGCGCGGTGCAGCGCGTGGCCTCGGGCACCTACGACATGGGTTTTGCCGATCTGGCCGCCGTGATGGAGTTCCACGCCAACAACCCCGACGCGCAGAACAAGCCCGTGGCGGTGATGGTGGTCTACAACAACACGCCCGCCTCGGTCATGGCGCTGAAAAAGAGCGGCATCACCAAGCCCGCCGACCTGGCCGGCAAGAAGCTGGGCGCCCCCGTGTTCGACGCAGGCCGCCGCGCGTTCCCCATCTTCCAGAAGGCCAATGGCATTGGCGCCGTGACCTGGACCGCCATGGACCCGCCACTGCGTGAAACCATGCTGGTGCGCGGCGATGTGGACGCCATCACCGGCTTCACCTTCACCTCGCTGCTCAACCTGGAAGCCCGTGGCGCCAAGGCCGCCGACGTGGTGGTGCTGCCCTATGCCGACTTTGGCGTGAAGCTGTACGGCAACGTGATCATCGCCAGCCCCAAGCTCATCAAGGAGAACCCGGGCGCCATCAAGGCGTTCCTGTCGGCCTTCACCAAGGGCGCCAAGGAAGTCATTGCCAACCCCGCTGCGTCCATCGAATACGTGAAGGCGCGCGACGGCATCGTGAACGTGCCGCTCGAAACCCGCCGCCTGCAGTTGGCCATCGACACCGTGATCAACAGCCCCGACGCCCGCGCGGAGGGCTTTGGTCAGCTCAAGCCCGGCCGCCTCTCGCTGATGGCGTCACAGGTATCGGATGCGTTCAACACCAAGACCCGCGTGAACGCCGACGATGTGTGGAACGCCAGCTTTCTGCCCAGCGCGGCCGAGCTGAACATCCTGCCGAAGAAGTGACACCCCCTGAGTCGCTTCGCGCCTTCCCCCTCTCTCGACTCGCTGCGCGAGTCGGGAGGGGGACGCCCCCGGTGCACGCCAGCGAAGCGCCGCCTACGCGGCAGGGCGGCCCTTGCACGGGGGCGCTGGCCTGGGCCGCGCCCAGCATCAACCTCGGTGCACCAACACTACTCACTACGGACCTCTGATGCAGGCTGCTGATTCCTACTTTGTGGACTTCCGCGATGTCTGGCTCGCGTACAACGACGAGCTGCGCGCCAAGAACCAGTTTGCGGTCGAAGCCATCGACCTGCAGGTACGCCAGGGCGAATTCATCGCCATCGTGGGCCCCTCGGGCTGCGGCAAGTCCACCTTCATGAAGCTGGCCACCGGGTTGAAGATGCCCTCCATGGGCAAGATCCTCATCGACGGCCAGCCGGTGACGGGCCCGCTGAAGGTGTCGGGCATGGCCTTTCAGGCGCCCTCGCTGCTGCCCTGGCGCACCACGGTGGACAACGTGCTGCTGCCGCTCGAAATCGTCGAGCCCTACCGCAGCAACTTCAAGCAAAAACGCAAGGAATACGAAGAGCGCGCCCGCAAGCTGCTGCAAAAGGTGGGGCTGGCGGGCTATGAAGACAAGTTTCCCTGGCAGCTGTCGGGCGGCATGCAGCAGCGCGCCAGCATCTGCCGCGCGCTGATCCACGAACCCAAGATGCTGCTGCTGGACGAGCCCTTCGGCGCGCTGGATGCCTTCACGCGCGAGGAGCTGTGGTGCATCCTGCGCGATCTGTGGACCGAGCAGCAGTTCAACGTGATCCTGGTCACGCACGACCTGCGCGAATCGGTCTTCCTGGCCGACACGGTGTATGTGATGAGCAAGAGCCCCGGCCGGTTTGTGGTGCGCAAGGGGATCGAACTGCCCCGCCCGCGCGACCTGGAGGTGACCTACACCAAGGAGTTCACCGACATCGTCCACGAACTGCGCGGCCACATCGGCGCACTGCGCAAAGCCGGCGCGCCCATCCAGCAATAACAAGAAAGCGCCTCATCCCATGCACAAGAAAACCGTCGAGCGCTGGTCTCCCTGGCTGCTGCTGACCGCCACCATCCTGCTGTGGCAGATCATCTGTTCGGCCTTCAATGTCTCCGAGTTCATCTTCCCCAGCCCCTGGGCAATAGCCACCCAGCTGGTGGAGTTTGGCGGCGTCATCGCAGGCCACGCCTGGCGCACCTTCTGGGTCACCATGGCCGGCTTTGGCATCGCCATCGTCGTGGGGGTGCTGCTGGGCTTTGTGATCGGCTCTTCGCGCCTGGCCTACGCCGCCGTGTACCCGCTGATGACGGCCTTCAACGCACTGCCCAAGGCCGCCTTCGTGCCCATCCTGGTGGTGTGGTTCGGCATCGGCGTGGGCCCCGCCATCCTCACGGCGTTCCTCATCAGCTTCTTCCCCATCATGGTCAACATCGCCACCGGCCTCGCCACGCTGGAGCCCGAGCTGGAAGACGTGCTGCGCGTGCTGGGCGCCAAGCGCTGGGACGTGCTGACCAAGGTGGGCCTGCCGCGCTCCATGCCGTACTTCTACGGCTCGCTCAAGGTCGCCATCACGCTGGCCTTTGTCGGTACCACGGTGTCGGAGATGACCGCTGCCAACGAAGGCATTGGCTACCTCCTGATCAGCGCGGGCTCGTCCATGCAGATGGGCCTGGCCTTTGCGGGCCTGATGGTGGTGGGCGCCATGGCCATGGTGATGTACGAGCTGTTCAGCTGGATCGAAAAACGCACCACGGGTTGGGCGCACCGGGGTTCTCAAGGTGAATAACCCGACGGCGTTGAGCGAAGCCCAGGCAGCCACGCTGCTGCGCCGCGCCAACGCCGTGGCCCAGCGCGCCAAGGACATGGGCCGCCATCCCTTCGGCGCGCTGCTGGTTGCGCCCGATGGCGAGACCGTGCTGGCCGAGCAGGGCAACATCGACACCGTGAACCATGCCGAGAGCACGCTGGCCCGCACGGCGGCGGCCAACTATCCCGGCGCTTATCTCGCCCAGTGCACCCTGGTCACTACCTTCGAGCCCTGCGCCATGTGTGCAGGCACCATCTACTGGGCGGGCATCGGCCGCGTGCTGTATGGCGCCGAAGAAACCGCCCTGCTCGCCCTGACGGGCGACCACCCCGAGAACCCCACGCTGTCCCTGCCTTGCCGCACGGTGTTCGCGAGCGGCCAGCGCCCCACCGAGGTGCTGGGGCCGGTGCCCGCACTGCAGGACGAGATCACGGCCCTGCACCGCGATTTCTGGCGGTAGTTGGCTCTGGCGCTTGTATGCCAAGCGCAAGCAGCTCCTCTTTCAGGAGCAAAAGACACCACCAACCGGTGACTCGGCACCCTGCCGCTATACTGCCCGCCCCGTTTGGACGACAGCAGGATCACACCGCATGCGCTTGACCATTCTTTTGCGCCTTCTGGCCCTTGGGGCCGCAGCAGGTCTGGCCGCATGCGGTGGCACCGCGCCGACCCAGCCAGCGGCGGGCGACGCCACACCGGTCGCAGCGACCCCATCCACCGCGCTCCCCGTCCGCATCGGCATCGCCCTGGGCGGGGGTGCTGCCAAGGGCTTTGCGCACATCGGCGTGATCAAGATGCTGGAGGCCAATGGCCTGGCGCCCGCCGTGGTCTCGGGCACCAGCGCCGGCAGTGTGGTCGGCGCGCTGTATGCCAGTGGCATGAACGCGTTTGAGATGCAGGAAAAGGCCGTGGCGCTGGACGAAGCCAAGATCCGTGACCTGCAGTTGTCGTCCGGCGGGTTGGTGCTGGGCCAGAAGCTTGAAGACTATGTGAACGAGCAGGTGCGCCGCAAACCGCTGGAACAGATGGCCAAGCCCTTCGTCGTGGTGGCCACGCGGCTGGAAGACGGTGAGCGCACCGTGTTTGCACGCGGCAACACGGGCCAGGCCGTGCGCGCATCGAGCAGCGTGCCCGGTGTGTTCCAGCCCGTCACCATCGGTAAATACCATTTTGTGGATGGCGGCATCGTGAGCCCTGTGCCTGTGGATGCCGCACGCCAGCTGGGCGCCGACATCGTGATCGCGGTGGATATCTCCAACAAGGCCCGGGGCCAGACGCCGGGCAACATGCTGGGTGCGCTGAACCAGTCGATCGCCATCATGGGCCAGAAGCTGGGCCAGGCCGAGCTGGCGCGGGCCGACGTGATCATCCGCCCACAGGTGCTGGACATTGGCGCCGCCGACTTCAGCCAGCGCGCCAATGCCATCGTGGAAGGCGAGAAGGCCGCGCTGGCAGTGATGCCGCAAATCCGCGAGCGTGTGGCCCAGCTCCAGGCCGAGCGCAGCAAGGCGGCGGCGCAGGCCCAGCAGAAGGCGGCCGAGGCGCAATACCAGGCCTGCCTGGACAACCGCAGCCGGCTGCAGAAGCTGGCGGGCCTCGCCAAACTGGACGACTCCTGCCCGGCGCCCAAGTAGCGCGGCAAACAAACGATTCCGGCGCAGTGCCCTTCGGGTAAAGTCAACTGCGCCCCGGCCTGCCAGTACATCCCGGCACCGACTTCACGCCCCACTGCCCGCCCCACCCATGTCTTCGCCGTTCTCCGCCGTCAAACCCAGCGCCAAGCTCTCCGACCAAGTGGCCAGCGCGCTGGAGGCCGAGATCCGCGCGGGCCGCATCCAGGCGTCCGACAAGCTGCCCACCGAGGCGGTGCTGGCGCAGCAGTTCCAGGTGAGCCGCACAGTGGTGCGCGAGGCCATCTCGCGCCTCAAGTCGCTGGGGCTGGTGGACTCGCGCCAGGGCAGCGGCGTGTATGTGCTGGCTCCGGGCATCGAGCCGCTGCAGTTCGATGTACCCCTGGCCGCATCGCGCGAGGCGGTGATGCAGATCGTGGAGGTAAGGCGTGCGCTGGAGGCCGAGGTGGCCGAGCTGGCGGCCCTGCGGCGCACCGATGCAGACATGACCGCCATCCGCGCTGCCATGCAGCACATTGCCGACGCCGTGCGTGCAGGCCGCGACGGGGTGGAAGAAGACGTGCTGTTCCACCGCGCCATCGCCCAGGCGGCAGGCAACCCATTCATGATCAGCACGCTGGACTATCTGGCGCAGTTCCTCAAGGGCGCCACCCGCGTGACCCGTGCCAACGAGGCGCGCCGCACCGACTTTGCCGATGCGGTGACCCACGAGCACAGCCACATCGTGCGCGCCATCGAGGCGGGCGACCCGGTGGCCGCGCGGGCGGCTGCCGCGCAGCACATGAACAACGCACTGGCCCGCATCGAGCAGGCCGACCTCACGTTCTGGGCCCAGGATGGCGCTCGGCTGGCCCAGCCGCTGGTGGCCGCATCCACACCGCTGGTGTTCTGAGCCACGTCCCAAGCCTGCGCGCCGGGCTTGCGTCCCAACACATCAGTGATCCGCTACATATTTAGTAGCTGCTCAGGCATATTGCACTAGCGCTTGAGCACCAAAACGCCTCAAAACCGCTTCACCGACCATGCCCACGCACTGGCAGCCGCAGGTTAACCCGTAGCAGTGCCGTGCGCGATAATTTGTATGATAACCATATAAACACACCAACCAAGGTGCAGCTGGAAACCCCTGCAAGGCCGCTTTGAGCGGCTCCAGCCTGGGTCTGCCCCTTCCATCCCGGAGATATCTCGTCCATGTCCACCCTTGCACTTCTCGGCATCGGCGCCGGCAGCATTGCCCTGCTCCTGTTGCTCATCATCCGCTGGCAGGTCCACGCCTTCGTGGCGATGATGCTGGTGAGCTTTCTGGTGGCGTTTGCCACGCAGATGCCCATTGGCGACATCATCAGCACGCTGATTGCGGGCATGGGCGGCACGCTGGGTTCGGTCGCCATCCTGGTGGCGCTGGGCTCCATGCTGGGGCGCATGATCGAGGTCTCGGGCGGTGCGGCCAGCCTGGCCAACCGCTTCACGCAGCTGCTGGGCCCCACACGGGTGCCCATGGCCCTCACGGCCGCAGCGCTGGTTCTGGCCATCCCGGTGTTTTTTGACGTGGGCTTCATCATCCTGGTGCCCATCGTCTACGGCTTTTGCAAGGCAGCGGGCGTCAACCCCATCAAGTTCGGCCTGCCCGTGGCGGGCATCATGCTGGCCGCACACGTGGTGGTGCCGCCGCACCCTGGCATCGTGGGCGGCGCGGCCATCGTCAAGGGCGACATTGGCTGGATCACCATCATTGGCCTGGCCATCTGCATCCCGCTGGCGGCGCTGGCGCAGGTCGTGGCGGGCTGGCTCAACCGCAAGGGCTACCCCATGCTGCCCACCACAGCCGAGCAGTTTGCGGCTTTTGGCAACAGCGAAGATAGCAAGGGCAGCAAGGCGGTTAAGGCGCCTAGCGTCGGCACCATCATGGCGCTGATCATCATCCCCCTGGCGCTCATCATGGCGGGCACCACCGGCGCCACACTGCTGCCCAAGGGCGACAACCTGCGCAACGTGCTGGGCTTCATCGGCTCGCCCATCTTTGCGCTGATGGTGGCTGTGGGCCTGGCCATGTTCCTGCTGGGCCGCAACCAGGGCTGGAACCGCGAGCGCACCAACGCCATCATGGAATCCGCCCTGCCCCCTGCCGCCACCGTGATCCTGGTGACGGGCGCAGGCGGCGTGTTTGCCAAGGTGCTCACCGCCAGCGGCATTGGCGCGGCACTGTCGCAAAGCCTCACGGCCACGCACCTGCCGCTCATCCTGCTGGCGTTCATCATCTCTTTGGCGCTGCGTGCCGCGCAGGGCTCGGCCACCGTGGCCATCATCACCACCTGCGGGCTGCTGGCCGATGCGATGGCGGGTGGCGGGTATTCCCCCTTGCAAGTGGCGCTGCTCACGGTTGCCATTGGCTTCGGCAGCCTGGGCCTGTCGCACGTCAACGATTCGGGCTTCTGGATCGTGACCCGCTACCTGGGCCTGAGCGTGGGCGATGGCCTGCGCACCTGGACCGTGTTGACCACGGTGCTGGGCATCGCAGGTTTCGCAATGACCGCCCTGCTCTGGGCCCTAGTGGCCTGAGCCCCCTTGACCGTTTTCTTGAAGGACTGACAACATGACAAAACCCACCGTCGGCATCATCGGCCTGGGCGCCATGGGCGCTGGCATTGCCAAGACCCTGCGCAACAACGGCTTCACCATCCACGTCTGCGACGTGCGCCCCGGCGTGGCCGATGCCTTTGTGGCCGATGGCGGGACGGCCCACGCCACCACCGCCGCACTGGCAGCGGTGAGTGATGTGGTGGTATCGGTGGTGGTCAACGCCGCGCAGACCGAGAGCGTGCTGTTCGGCGACGATGGCCAAGGTGGCGCAGCAGCGGCAATGCGCCCCGGCAGCACCTTTGTGATGTGCTCCACGGTGGACCCCAACTGGTCCGTGGCGCTGGAAGCCCGCCTGAACGTCCTGGGCCTGCACTATGTGGACGCGCCCATCTCCGGTGGCGCCGCCAAGGCCGCATTAGGCCAAATGACCATGATGACCTCGGCCAAGCCCGAGGCCTATGCCGCTGCGGGTGCCGTGCTCGACGGCATGGCAGGCAAGGTGTACCGCCTGGGCGACAAGGCGGGCGCGGGCAGCAAGGTCAAGATCATCAACCAGCTGCTGGCCGGTGTGCACATTGCCGTAGCCGCCGAAGCCATGGCCCTGGGCCTGCGCGAAGGCGTGGAGGCCAGCGCCTTGTATGAAGTGATCACGAACAGCGCGGGCAACAGCTGGATGTTTGAAAACCGCATGGCCCATGTGCTGGCGGGCGACTACACGCCGCTGTCGGCCGTCGATATCTTCGTGAAGGACCTTGGCCTGGTGCTGGACACCGCACGCGCTAGCAAATTCCCCCTGCCGCTGGCCGCCACGGCGCACCAGATGTTCATGCAAGCCTCCACCGCAGGCTTTGCCAAGGAAGATGACAGCGCAGTGATCAAGATCTTCCCTGGCATCACGTTGCCAAATAGCGAAGGTCCAGGGAAGGACAAGGCATGACACGCGCACGTGCACTGCTGGGCTGCATTGCCGACGACTTCACCGGCGCGACCGACTTGGCCAACAACCTGGTGCGCGCAGGCATGCGCGTGGTGCAAGCCATGGGCGTGCCCACCGCACCGCTCGACGCCGAGGCAGACGCCATTGTGGTCGCGCTCAAGTCGCGCACCATTCCCAAGGACGATGCCATCGCCCAGTCGCTGGCTGCGTTGCAATGGCTGAAAGCGCAGGGCGCTGAGCAGATCTACTTCAAATACTGCTCCACCTTTGACAGCACGGCCGAAGGCAACATTGGCCCCGTGACCGATGCGCTGATGCAGGCCCTGGGCACCGACTTCACCATCGCCACGCCCGCCTTCCCCGACAACAAGCGCACCGTGTTCAAGGGCTATCTGTTTGTGGGCGACGTGTTGCTGAACGAGAGCGGCATGCAGAACCACCCGCTCACGCCCATGACCGACCCGAACCTGGTGCGCGTGCTGCAAGCGCAGACACCCAGCCGCGTGGGTCTGATCGACCACAGTGTGGTCGCACAGGGCGAGGCTGCCATCCGCGCACGCATCGACCAACTCAAGGCCGAGGGCGTGCGCATGGCCGTGGTCGATGCGGTGTCGAACGCCGACCTGATGCGCCTGGGCCCTGCCCTCAAGGGCATGCCGCTGGTCACAGCGGGCTCGGGCGTGGCCATTGGCCTGCCGGGCAACTTTGGCGTAGCCTCCAGCAACGAGGCAGCCCGCCTGCCCGCCGCGCAAGGGCTGCAGGCCATCGTGTCGGGCAGCTGCTCAGTGGCGACCAACCAGCAGGTCATGGATTTCATCAAAGCGGGCCAACCCGCTCTGGCCATCGACCCACTGCGCATTGCCGCAGGCGTGGACGTGGCCGCCGAAGCGCTGGCCTGGGCCGAAGGCCACCTCGGCAAAGGCCCGGTGCTGGTGTATTCCACCGCCGAGCCATCGGCCGTGCGCGCCATTCAGGGCAAGCTGGGTTCTGAAAAAGCCGGTGCCATGGTGGAAGACACCATTGCCGCCATTGCACGCGGCCTGGTGCAGCGCGGTGTGCGCCAGCTCATCGTGGCGGGTGGCGAAACCTCGGGTGCCTGTGTGCAGGCCCTGGGCATCACGCAAATGCGCATTGGCGCGCAGATCGACCCCGGCGTGCCGTGGTGCCATGCCGTGGCGCCCGACGCCAAGGACGGGCTGCACATCACGCTGAAGTCGGGCAATTTCGGCAGCACCGACTTCTTCACCAAGGCTTTTGCACAATTGTTGGCATGACCTCTACCCCCGCCTTCATGGATGAACGCCAGGCCCGCGACGAAATCTGCCGCGTGGGCCGCAGCCTGTTTGAGCGGGGCTATGTGCATGCCACCGCAGGCAACATCAGCGTGCGCCTGGCCGACGGTTACCTCATCACCCCCACCGATGCCTGTCTTGGCACGCTGCAGCCCGAGCGGCTGGCGCGCCTGGACGCGCAGGGCCAGCAGGTGGCGGGCGACCGGGCCAGCAAGACCATTGCGCTGCACCGGCAGATTTACGAGGCATCGGCATCGACAGCGGCCCCAGCGCGCTGCGTGATCCATACGCACAGCACGCATCTGGTGGCCTGCTCATTGCAGGCCGACATGACGGCCAACGGTCCACTGGTGCCTGACGCGCAATTGCTGCCTCCCATCACGCCCTACTTCGTCATGAAAGTGGGCCGGGTGCCGCACATCCCGTACCACCGCCCGGGTGATGCTGCCGCGGCAACACTGGTGGCGCAGACCATCACCCGCTATGCCGCAAAGGGCAGCCCTGTGCGCGCTGTGATGCTGGCGCGCCTGGGGCCCAACGTGTGGCACGACACGCCCGCCGCCGCCATGGCCGTGCTGGAAGAGCTGGAAGAAACCGCACGCCTGTGGATGCTGTGCCAGCCCCGCCCCACGCCGCTGACCGAGCCCCAGATTGAAGAGCTGCGCCAGAGCTTTGGTGCCCACTGGTAACGGGCGGGCTGCGCCCATGGCGCGGGGGACGAAAGAACACACACAAGGAGACAAACCATGACCCTTTCTTTCTGGCGCAAAGCCTTTGCCCCCGTGCTGCTGGGCGTGCTGGCCACAGGCGGCGCATCGGCTGCGGACTACCCCGCCCCCAAGCATGGGGAATGGGTTGTCAAAGACTTCCGCTTCCACACCGGCCAGACCCTGCCCGAACTCAAGCTGGCCTACTCCACCGTGGGCGATCCCACAGGCGAGCCGGTACTGGTGCTGCATGGCACCAATGGCTCGGCAGAGAGCATGCTGACGCCCGGCTTTGCAGGCACGCTGTTTGGCCCCGGCCAGGCTCTGGATGCGCGCAAGTACTTCATCATCCTGCCGGACGCCATCGGCACCGGCCGCTCCAGCAAGCCGTCAGACGGCCTGCGCGCCGCCTTTCCGGCCTACAACTATGACGACATGGTGCAGGCCCAGTACCGCCTGCTGACCGAGCATCTGGGCGTACGCCATGTGCGCGCCATCATCGGCAACTCCATGGGCGGCATGCACACCTGGGTGTGGGCCCAGCGCTACCCCGACTTCATGGACATTGCCGTGCCCATGGCCTCGCTGCCCGCCGCCATGTCGGGCCGCAACTGGATGATGCGCCGCCTGCTGGTGGATGCCATCCGCAACGACCCCGAATGGCAGGGCGGCAACTACACCCGCCAGCCCCGCAGCCTGCAGTTCGCGTCGGTGTTCTTTGGCACGGGCACCAACGGCGGCAACCAGGGCCTGCAAAAGCTGGCCCCTACCCGCGCTGCGGCCGACGCCCTGGTGGAACAACGCCTCAAAGCCCCTTTCCGTGGCGATGCCAACGACCACATCTACCAGTGGGAGGCATCGCGCGACTACGACCCCGAGCCCGGGCTGGAACGCATCACCGCGCGCGTGCTGGCCATCAACTCGGCAGACGATGAGCGCAACCCACCCGAGCTGGGTGTGCTGGACAAAGCCATCGCCCGCATCCCGCACGCACAGGCCTACGTAATCCCAGCCAGCGCCGACACCCTCGGCCACAGCACGGTGGGCCTGGCGCGCTTTTACCAAGACCGGCTGGCGCAGGTGCTCACAACCGCACCCCGCCGCTGACCTCTTTTTCCTCAGAAACCTGTTTATGCCCCGCTTTGCCGCCAACCTGTCCATGCTCTACAACGACGTGGACTTTCTCGACCGTTTTGCTGCCGCCGCCCGCGATGGTTTCAAGGCGGTGGAGTACCTGTTTCCCTACGCCTACCCGGCGCAAGAACTGGCCGCGCGCCTGCAAGCCAACGGCCTGCAGCAGGTGCTGTTCAACGCCCCGCCCGGCAACTGGGACGCGGGCGAACGTGGGCTGGCCTGCCTGCCGGGGCGTGAGGCCGAGTTCCGCGAAGGCATTGCCAAGGCCATCGACTACGCCAAGGCCCTGCAGTGCCCCCGCATCCACGTGATGGCAGGTCTGGTGCCCCAGGGGGCAGACGCCGCCACCGTGCGCTCCACCTACATCGCCAACGTGCGCTACGCCGCCGCGCAGGCTGCGCCCCACGGCATCCAGATCCTGCTGGAGCCCATCAATGGCCGCGACATGCCTGGCTTCTTCCTGAGCCGCCAGGACCAGGCCCACACGCTGATCGCCGAGATCGGCGCCGCCAACGTGAAGGTGCAGATGGACCTGTACCACTGCCAGATCGTGGAAGGCGACCTGGCCATGAAGGTGCGCCAGTACCTGCCCACAGGCAACGTCGGCCACTTCCAGATTGCCGGTGTGCCTGAGCGCCACGAACCCGATGTGGGCGAGATCAACTACACCTATCTGTTCAAGCTGTTGGACAGCCTGGACTACGACGGCTGGATTGGCTGCGAATACCGCCCCGCGCGCGGTGCCGCCGCCCACGCCACCAGCGACGGGCTGGGCTGGCTCAAGCCCTGGCTGTAAAGACCTACCTCGCACCACAGTTGCCGTTGCACGCCTGACGCTGGTGCAGCGCGCACCATGGCGCGGCACGCGGGGGCGTTCGGGCATGGTTTCTCCTTGGGTTGGCATGGCACAGATCCTGCAAATACGCAGACGCCAAGAGTAGAAGCGTTCAGCGGCCACCGCCCGGAAATTGCTCTTGAAGCATGCAATGGACTGACGCCACCACGGGCGCGCAGGACTGTGCGTCTTCAGGAGGCCGGTGCCCCCACCTCGCAGCCCCAGCGCCCTGTCGGTTGATTGCATGCACCCCGTTCGGAGGGGTGTGAAGCCTGGCTTTTCACTCCCCCGTGGTTACCCGCCAACGACCAGGAGTGCTCCACCATGCAACGCCGTTCCCTCATCCGCGCCACCGGCGCCGCCGCCCTTCTGTCTGCCACACCGTTTGTGCGCGCCCAGGGCACTCTGCAAAAGTTCAAGTTCAACCTGGGCTGGAAGATCGAGGCCTCGGGCGCAGGCTTTTTGTTGGCGCAGCAGCGGGGCTATTACAAGGATGCGGGCCTCGATGTCACCATCGACACCGGCAACGGGTCTGCCTCGGCCATCAGCCTGGTGGCGGGCGGTGCGTATGACGTGGCATCGGCCGACCTCTCGACCATGATCGAGTTCAACACCGCCAATCCGCAGTCCAGGCTGGCAGCGGTCGCCATCCAGTACGACCTGAACCCCAACTCGGTCATGGTACGCAAGGACGGCGCCATCAAGAAGCCCGCCGACCTGGCGGGCAAGACCATCCTGGGCCAGCCCTTCAACGCTTCGCGCAAGCTCTTTCCCGCCTTTGCCAAGGCACAGGGCTTTGATGGCAGCGGCGTGAAATGGGAAAACGTGGCCCCCGACATCGGCGACACACGCTTCGTCAAAGGCGATTTCGACGCAGCGGCGTACTTCTTCTTCACGGGTCTGCTCAACCTGAAGGCGCGGGGCCTGACGCCGGATCAGATCACGGTGTTCCGCTTTTCGGACTATGGCCTCAAGTCGTATGGCAATGGGCTCATTGCCAACGCCAAGAGCATGCAGGACAACCCGGACGCCATGAAGGCCTTCGTCAAAGCCACCACACGCGGCTGGGTCGATGCGATTGCCGACCCGCGCGCCGGCGCTGCCGCCATCAAGGCCCGAGAGCCCCTGGCCCATGAAGAGATCGAGTTCGAACGCCTGCAGCTCATCGTGGACGGCACCATGAAGACCGCCGAGACACGCGCCAACGGCTGGGGCGCTGCCACGCCTGCGCGCCTGCAGGCCACCATCGATGAGACCGTGGCAGCCTTTGGCCTCAAGAGCAGCCTGGCGGTGGCCGACATCTGGATCGACCGCTTTCTGCCCCCGGCCGTAGACCGCAAGCTCAAGGCCTGACCGGGGGAAAGCCATGGGCATCCCCCTCCTCGACCTCAGCGGCGCCCTGCAGCCGGGCGCGCCGCGCAGCCCCGCCGTGATGGCCGTGGCCGCCCAACTGCGCCAGGCCTGCACGGGCCCGGGGTTCTTCTACGTGCGCCACCACGGTGTGCCGCAGGACATCATTGCGCGCCAGTTTGCCTTGGCGCAGCAGTTCTTCGACCTGCCGCTGGCCTCCAAGGAAGCGATTTCGCTGCACCACTCACCCGCGATGCGGGGCTACGAAAGCCTGGGCGGGCAGACCCTGGACGCGAATGCGCGCCCGGACCACAAGGAGAGCTTCTACTGCGGGCTGGACTACGCGGCAGACCATCCGTATGTACAGCGCAGCTACCACTCCTACGGCAGCAACCAGTGGCCGGAGGCGTTGCCCGAGCTGGCCACCCAGAGCCGCACCTACATCGCCGCCATGCGGCAACTGGCCCTGCGGCTGATGCAGCTGCTGGCGCTCTCGCTCGACCTGCCAGAAGACTATTTCGACCACACACACCAGAGCCCCATGCTCACGCTGCGGCTGCTGCGCTACCCACCCCATCCTGAGAGCGCCGATGCGCTCACCTTTGGCGCGGGCGAGCACACCGACTGGGGTGCCATCACCCTGCTGGCCCAGGACCACCATGGCGGGCTAGAGGTGAAACTGCCCACCGGCGAATGGGTGGCTGCCACACCCATCGAGGGAGCGCTGGTGGTGAACCTGGGCGACATGATTCCGCGCTGGACGAATGGGCTGTACCGATCCAACCCCCACCGCGTGCGCAATGTGCACAGCGGGGGCGCACCGCGCCACTCCATTCCGTTCTTCTACACGCCCGACTACGAGGCCCAGGTGGTCCCCGTCCCCACCTGTGTGCCTGCGGGTGAGTCGCCGCGCTTTGCACCCTGCACCGTGGGCGAGCACCTGCAGGCCATGTACCGCAAGACGTACGGCCTGGGTCAGGCCACCAACCCAGCCAGCGCGGCGGTGATGTCATGAGGCTCTGGTTCAACCTGCTGTGCCAGGACATCGAAGCGCAGCTTCAGTTCTATCAAGCCCTGCTGCAGTTGCCCGAGGCGCCAGGGACGCGCTCGGCCATCTACCGGGCGGTGGAGACCGAGCACTTCCAGCTCGGCTTCAATGCCCCCGAGGCCTATGCCCTGCTAGGCCTGGCCGACCGGCAGCCTGGCGCAGCCTTGCCGTCACCACGCGGCGTGACAGGCTATGCCACCTTCATGCTGGACACACCGGACGCCGTGGAGGCTGCCACCGAAAAGGCCAAAGCTCTGGGCGGACAGGTCATCAAGCCACCTTACGCCACGTACTACGGCCAATGGCAGGCGGTGCTGGCGGACCCGGAGGACAACGTGTTCAGGATAAGCGCTGTGGGTGTACCGCGCCACGTCGCTTGAGCCTGCCCCTGCCCGGCCGCGCCATCGACGGCAGCCGCCCACCCAGGCATCGGCGGGGCGGACAAGCGTCCACCCCTACCTCCCAAGTCACGCGTCAATAAGCCTTGAAGTTGGCCGCCACCCGCTGGTTCAGGTATTCGCCCGCGGCAATCGCCGGGTACTTTTTGCCGGGCCCTTCGACGATGGCGTCGCGGTTGGCCTGGGCAAAGAAGGCGATGCTGTAGCGCGGCCCCATGTAATCGCCGGGCAGAGGGTTCTTCACACGGTGGAAGTTGCTGGGCAGCTGGTCGTCGCTCCAGCGCATCAGCATGTCCCCGATGTTGCAGGTGATGGCCTGCTCGTCGGGCTCCACCGAGGTCCAGGCCTGGGTGTCCATCTCCTTGCCCGGGCACACCTGCAGGCCGCCCTGGCCCTGGCGCTGAAAGAGCAGGGTCAGGCAATCAAAGTCGGTATGCGCCCCGGCGCGCCACAGGCCCAGGCTGGCTTGTTGCTCGGGCGGGGTCGCAAAGTAGTGCAGCAGGCGCAAGGTGCTTTGGTAGCTGGCCTGCGCAGGGTCGTGCGCGCGGGCAAAGAAGGCCTCGTCAAACCCCAGCTTCCACGCAAAGCATGACAGCACCTGCATGGCCACCTGCCAGCACTGACCCTCAAACGCGAGCATGGTGGCCTGGAAGCCTGCCAACTCCTCGTCGGTGGGCCACAGGCCTGCCATGTGCGGGCGGGTGATCTGGTACGACTCCTTCTGGTCCGGTGTGCCGGTGGAGGGGCGCACCTGCGCGCGGCTCTCCCAGCCCACGTTGAGCGCCTTCTTGAGCGGGTACTGCGCCTTCACGCCATCCGGCAGCGCAAAGAAACGCTCGGTCATCGCAAAGGCGTTGTGCACCTCGGCCAGGTCAATGCCGTGGTTCACGATCTGGAAAAAGCCGACATCGACGGCGGCGTCCCACAGCTGATCGGCAATCTCGGTCTTGCGCTGCGCAAAGTCTCTGAGGTCGATGCGGCGAATTTCGCGGCTCGCGGTTTCCGATCCCATCGCGCCCATACGCGTTTCTTTTTGCAGCTCGGCGAGGTCGTAGGTGGCAGTGGTGGTCATGCAGTTCTCCTGAAGACAAGTGGAAGGAAGAAAGGCCCTCCCGCTGGGCGCTTCAAGAGCGTTTGGCACCGCCTGCGGCAGCCGCCCGTTCAACCCTTGAAGCCACGGTGTGCCAACGCACACCGCTGTGCGCACAGCGGGCTTCAAGAGCAATTTCCGACTGGCATCGCCTCGTGCAGGATGGCACAGGGACATCGCAGTGAACGCTTCTACTCTTGCCAACAGCGATGCAAGAAGAATGCCCACGCGCCTTGCATGTGTGCCAGCGCAAAGTCGGAGCGCCTCTACACAGCGCATCAAAAGCCATGCATACATGTCACTGATTGTGATTGGCATGCCAAATGCATAGCGCCCTGCACCACAACGGCGGGCGTGCAGACAGTCCGGCGTTGCACAACGACAGCAACCCACCCACCATCGACGGAGACACCTACACCATGCACGCGCTCATGTCTGCACCCCCGGCCAGCTTTGACGACCCCACCCCCATCAACGACACCGACGGCACCTACCTGCGCCAGGCCATCGCGTGGTCGTGCACCGCCCGCGCGCGCGGCAACCGCCCGTTTGGTGCGGTGGTCATCAGCGCCGAAGGGCACCTGCTGGCCGAGGCCTACTGCAACACCACCGAGACAGGCGACTGCACCGGCCACGCCGAGACCAATGCCGTGCGCCAGCTCAGCCCCCGCGTGGGCCGCGATGCCCTGGCCAAGGCCACGCTGTATTCGTCGGCCGAGCCCTGCGTGATGTGTGCGGGCGCCATCTTCTGGTCGGGCATTGGGCGCGTGGTGTTTGGCATTGATGCCGAACGCCTGCGCGTGTTCCGGGGCGAACGTGCCGAACAGCGCGACGCCGAGCTGTCGTGCCGCGACGTGTTTGCCGCCTCGCCCCACGCCATCGAATGCATCGGCCCGGCGCTGGTCGAAGAAGCCAGCGCACCGCATATCGGGTTCTGGAAAGTCTGACCCACTGCTGCGCGGGCAGAATCTGCGGCGCACACTCTGCAATCCCCCCATGCCTCGCACCAAAGCCATGACCGAATCCGAAGCCGAAGCCGCCTCCGGCGCGCTGCTCAGCCGCGCCAAACAGGGGCGCGAACGCATCTTGGGCGCCATCCGAGAAGCGGCCATTGCGGAGTTCAGCCGCCATGGTTTCAAGGGTGCATCCACCAAGGCCATTGCCGAGCGCGCGGGCCTGACCAAGCCCCAGCTGCACTACTACATCAGCAGCAAGGAAGAGCTGTATGAAGAGCTGCTGTACTCGGTGCTCAACGGCTGGTCGGGCGCCTTCATTTTTGACAGCAACAGCGACGATCCCAAGAAAGTGTTGAGCAGCTATGTGCGCAAGAAGCTCGACTACGCACTGGACAACCCGGGCCTGTCGCGCATCTTCACCACAGAGGTGCTGGGCGGTGGGCGCAACCTGGGCAAGTACTGGCCGGTGGCCGTCAAGTCCACCCAGCAGAAGGTGGACCTCATCAACCGCTGGATTGCCGAAGGCCGCATGCGCAAGGTGGACGCCAAGGTTTTGCTGATGCAGATCTGGGGCATGACGCAGCACTACGCCGACTACGGCGTGCAGGTGCACATCATGCTGGGCCTGGCGCCCGACGAGCCAATCGACCGCGAGCCCATCGTGCGCGAACTCACCAGCTTTGTGCTACTGGGCTGCGGCCTCGCACCAGACTAAGGCCCCCGCCCCATTCTGGGCATCCCTCGGGTGCCCGAGGGGCGAATCCCGGGCAATTTGCACCAGCACGCGGCGTCAAAAGCCCCTTTCAGGCCGCGTTGATCCACCACAAAGACGTTTGACCGCTTTTTGTGGCTGGCACAGCCTTTGCAATAGTTTGACCAATCGATCAAATCACATGGTCAAACAATGCAGACAGCCCCTGACACCGCCGACGCCGCCCGCACAGAACACGCATTCGAGCTGATCCTGCAGCGCAGCCAGATGCGCTTGCCCGTCGCCCCCGGCGAGAGCATGGCCGATGTGCTGCAGCTCGCTGGCGTACCGCTGGAAACCCTGTGCGAGCAGGGCGTGTGCGGCACCTGCGTGACCCGCTGGCTGGACGGCGAGCCCGACCACCGCGACAGCTGCCTGAGCGCTGCAGAGCAAGCCACCCACGTCGCCGTGTGCTGCGCGCGCAGCCACAGCGCCACGCTCACGCTGGACCTGTAGGCCCATCCCCCACAACCCGAAGGACCCCCGCCATGCGCATCCTCGTGATCTATTGCCACCCGGTAGAGACCAGCTACAACGCAGCCCTGCACACCGAGGTGGTGCAGCAGCTGCGCGGCGCGGGCCATGAGGTGGACGACTGCGACCTGTACGCCGAGGGCTTCAACCCCGTGATGACACGCGAAGAGCGCCTGGGCTACCACGAGGTGCCCACTAACCAGTTGCCCGTGCAGGGCTATGTGGACCGCCTGCTCTGGGCCGAAGCCGTGGTCTTCTGCTTTCCCACCTGGTGCTTTGGCATGCCGGCGATGCTCAAGGGATTTTTCGACCGCGTGCTCATGCCCGGCGTGGCCTTTGACATCAGCGATCCGCACAACGTCAAGCCCTCGCTCACGCACATCAAGCGCATCTCGGCCGTGGTCACTTACGGGCGCCCCCGCTGGACGGCCCTGTTCATGGGCGACCCGCCGCGCAAGTCCATCACCCGCTACATGCGCCTGCTCACGGGCGGCAAGGCGCGGGTGGACTACCACGCCTACTACCACATGAACGTGGCCACACCGCCCCGGCTGGCGGCCTTCAAGGCCCGCGTGGGCCAGGCGATGGCGCGCTTTGCATAAGACAACGTTCTAAGGGCCACGGCATGCACGCATCCAACACCCCCGACCACATCCTGCGCGCCCGGTTGCCGCGCTGGCTGCTGCCCTCCGCGTGGCCGCAGCAGGGCCACCAGCCCGCACTGGCCGATCTGCGCCTGGCCCAGGGCCGCATCGTGCAAGTGCTGCCCCACGGCACCCAGCCTGCGCTACACGGCGCTGTGTGGGACGTGGCAGGCGCGCTGGTGCTGCCCGGCCTGGTCGATGCGCACACCCACCTGGACAAGGCCTTCACCCTGCCGCGCATGGGAGAGGTCAAACCCGGCCTGCTGGGCGCCATCGAGGCCATGATGGTGGATCGCCAGGGCTGGACCGAAGCCGACATCCACGCCCGCGCCAGCCGCGCGCTGCAATGGGCCTACGACGCAGGCACCGTCCACCTGCGCACCCACTGCGACTGGTGGGAGCCCGACGCGCAGCCACTGGCCTGGAACGTGTTGCACGCACTGGCCCACGACTGGGCCGACCGCATCACGCTGGAGCGCGTGAGCCTGATCCCCCTGCACCTGTACGCAGACCGCAGCGCTGCCCTACGGCTGGCCGCCACCGTGGCCGCCAGCGGCCCCGGAGCACTACTGGGCGGCTTTGTGCATTCCACCAACTGGGATCCGCAGGCGCTGCGCCACCTGCTGGAAGCCGCACAACACCACGGGCTGAACGTGGACCTGCATGTGGACGAAGAACTGCACCCCGGCGCCCAGGGCTTGGCGACCACGGCCGCACTGCTCAAGGAGCTGGGTTTCGAAGGCCATGTGGTCTGCGGCCACACCTGCGCGCTGGCCGCACAGGACGAGGCCACGGCCCTCGCCACGCTCGATGCCGTGGCACAAAGCCCCATCACCCTGGTCACGCTGCCCATCACCAACCTGCTGCTGCAGGACGCCACCACCGGCCGCACGCCGCGCCAGCGTGGTCTGACGCTGGTGAAGGAGGCCCGTGCACGCGGCATCCCGGTGCTGGTCGCCAGCGACAACGTGCAAGACCCGTTCTGCCCCGTGGGCAGCTTTGACCCGCTGGAAGCCCTGGCCACGGGTGTGCTGGCTGCGCAGCTGGATGCACCTTTCGACCAATGGAGCGAATCGCTGTGCCGCGCCGACTGGCTGTGCACCGGCCGCACTGGCACCACGGCGCTGCCGCTGCAGCCTGGCACGGTGGCTGACCTGCTGGTCTTCACGCAGGCTGACCACTGGGGCTTTCCATCGCGCGCACAAAGCCGTGTGGTGCTGCGCCAGGGCCGCGTCGCCAGCGGCCATGCACCGGCTGCCTGGCATGTGCCAACCACCCAATCCACAAGGAGCCTCGCATGAGCCCCACATCTGCGCCAGGTATCGCCCAGCCCCTGGCCCGCTACGCCGCGTGGCGCCGCGCAGGCGACTTCATCTACCTGAGCGGGATCATTGCCGTGGACCCTGCCGCCAGCCGCATCGTGCGTGGCTACGACGACATCCCGCATGAGGCCGCCACGCTGATTGGCCGCACGGGCGAGTTCAGCAGCGACATCAAGGAGGGCCCCATCCTCGCGCAGAGCTGGTATGTGCTCGACCGCATTCGCCAGACCATCGAGGCCGCCGGCGGCCAGATGTCCGACGTGTTCAAGCTGGTGCAGTACTTCAAGAACCTGGACCACTTCCCACAGTACAGCCGCGTGCGCAAGCTGTTCTTCCCCGGCGAGCCCCCCGCATCCACCGTAGTGGAAGTGAGCGGCATGTTGCCCACGCCCGACATCCTCATCGAGGTCGAAGCGACCGCCTACCTGCCCCAGCGCTGAGCCACCCCCGACACCCTCACGAAAGTCTTTCATGCTGCACGGCTACAACCCGCCCCACCGCTACCTGCCCTACCTGAGCTGGACCGAGATCGCCGACCTGCCCGACAAGGAAAACACCGTCATCGTGCTGCCCACCGGCGCCACCGAGCAGCATGGCCCGCACCTGCCGTGTGCGGTGGACACGGTGATCAGCGCGGGCGTAGTGGGCCACGCGCTGGCGCGCCTGCCGGCCGATGTGCCTGCGTTTGCGATGGCGCCGATCACCTACGGCAAGTCCGAAGAACACCTGCACTTTCCCGGCACCGTCACGCTGAGCGGCGAGACCCTGCTGGCCACCATGAACGAGGTGGGCGAGTCGGTATACCGCGCGGGTTTTCGCAAGCTGCTGTTCGTCAACGGCCACGGCGGCCAGCCGCAGGTGATGGAAATGTGCGCGCGCGAGCTGCGCCTGCGCCATGGCGACTTCATTGTGGTGCCCAGCTTCACCTGGCGTGTGCCGCATGTGGCGGGCAAGTACCTGTCCGACACCGAAAAGAAACTGGCCATGCACGCAGGCCATGCCGAGACCGCGTTGATGCTGGCGCTGGCTCCCGACACCGTGCACATGGAGCGTGCGGTCGTCAACTACCCGCCCGTTTTTGACTCGCCCCTGCTCTCACCCGACGGCCGCCCGGCCTGTGCCTGGAGTGCGCGCGACTTCGGCCCCAGCGGAATCATTGGCGACCCGCTGCCCGCCACGGCCGAACAGGGGCACGCCATCCTCGACTCGCTGGCCGTGAGCTGGGCCGCCGCCATTACCGAGCTGCATCGGCTGCAGTGGGCACCGCGCACTGAGCCCACCTGGGGCCGCGCCAATCACACCGGCCACGTGGAGCACTCCAGCGCACTGGCCTGAAACCTGCAAACGCCATCGCAAAACCTTTCGCCTTCCCCCTTCGTTGTCCCTTCGTTCCACCTCCACCACCCTACCGGAGTACCACCATGATGAAGACCGCCTCCCGCCTTTCCAAACTTGGTGCAGCCGCGCTGCTCGCTGTTGGTGCCGTCGGCACCATGCAAGCACACGCGCAGGAAAAGTTCACCTACATGACCAACTGGTATGCGCAGGCCGAGCATGGCGGCTTCTACCAGGCGGTGGCCACGGGCCTGTACAAAAAGTACGGGCTGGATGTAACCATCAAGATGGGCGGCCCGCAGGTCAACATCGTGCAGATGATGGCCGCCGGCCAGGCCGAATGCGTGATGGGGTCGAGCGACCTGCAGATGATCCAGATGCGTGAAGGCGGCGTGCCCGTGGTCAATGTGGCGGCCGTGTTCCAGAAGGACCCGCAGGTGCTCATCGCGCACGAGGACGTGAAGAAATTCGAAGACCTCAAGGGCAAGACCATCCTGATCGCCTCGTCGGCCCAGCGCGGCTACTGGCCCTGGCTCAAGGCCAAGTACGGCTTCACCGACTCGCAGACGCGCCCCTACACCTTCAACATCCAGCCCTTCGTGGCCGACAAGAACGCCGCCCAGCAGGGCTACCTGACATCCGAGCCGTTTGCGATTGCCAAGGCGGGCGTCAAGGCGAACACGCTGATGTTCAGCGACCAGGGCTACCCAGCCTACGCCACCACCATCTCGTGCATGGAAAAGACGGTGAAGGACCGCAGCGCCGCCGTGGCCTCGTTCGTGAAGGCATCGATGGAAGGCTGGAAGAGCTACCTGGCCGACCCCGCTCCGGCCAACGCGCTCATCAAGAAGGACAACCCCAACATGACCGACGAGCAGCTCGCCTACAGCGTGGCCAAGCTCAAGGAAATGGGCATGGCCACCGGGGGTGACGCCGCCACCATGGGCATCGGCATCATGACCGACGCGCGCGCCAAGGCCAGCTACGACTTCCTGGTGGACGCCAAGCTCATCGACCCTGCCAAGGTGAAGCTGGCCGAGACCTACACCACGTCGTTCGTCAAAGACCTCAAGGTTCTTCCTTGATCCCCCCTGAGTCGCTTCGCGCCTTCCCCCAAGGGGGACAACGCCCTCGCTGCGGGGCGGCCCTTGCTCGGCGTTCGCTGGCTCGGGCCGCGCCAGTTTCCAGCGGCTGGAGCCAAGCCAAGCGCTACGACAGATAAGCCCCATCGCCCTGACACAGCGGCCAGCCTCCCCGGCCACATCCATCGAAAGGCACCACCATGTCCATTCCCGCTGCCTCGCCACCTCTGGCACCCGCGCCGCGCCCCACACCCGCCGTGGAGGTGCTCTCGGCCGAAAAAACCTACCCCAATGGCACCCAGGCCCTGCTGCCGGTGGACCTGACCATTGAGGAAGGCGAATTCGTCACCCTGCTCGGCCCCTCGGGCTGCGGCAAGAGCACGCTGCTGAAAATGGTGGCAGGCCTGCTGGAGCCCACCGACGGCCGCCTGCACCTGTGGCGCAAGCCCGTGGCGCAGCTGGACGAGAGCGGCAAGAAAATGGCGTTTGTCTTCCAGTCGCCCACGCTCATGCCCTGGGCCAGTGTGCAAACCAACGTGCGCCTGCCGCTGGACCTGGCGGGCGTGCCGCGTGCCGAGGCCGATGCGCGCGTGACCGAAGCGCTGGCACTGGTGGGCTTGTCAAAGTTTGCCAACGCCCTGCCCCGCGCGCTGTCCGGCGGCATGCAGATGCGCGTGTCGATTGCGCGCGGCCTGGTCACCCAGCCCGACATGCTGTTGATGGACGAGCCCTTTGGCGCGCTGGACGAAATCACGCGCCACAAGCTCGACGCCGACCTGCTGGATCTGTGGCGCAAGAAGAAGCTCACCGTGATCTTTGTGACGCACTCGATCCACGAGGCGGTGTTCCTCTCCAGCCGCGTGGTCATGATGGCCGCGCGCCCGGGCCGCGTGGTCGAAGAGTTCTGCATCGACGCGCCCTACCCCCGCACGGCCGACTTCATGGTGTCGCCCGAATTCAGCCGCTACGCCAAGCTGCTGCAGGACAGCCTGCTTCGCGCCAGCGTGGACACCGAGGAGACCGTGGCATGAGCACCCCCTTCCCTTCCGCACCGATGGCGTCGCCCGTGGTCACCGCCCACCCCGCAGCCGCACCGCGCTCAGCGCCTGCACCAGTCGCTGCCAAACCTGCCGCCAAGGCCACACCCAAACGCCCGCCGCTCATGGCCCAACCCCGCGTGCAGCGCGTGGTGTACCCCGTGCTGGTCGGCCTGGTGCTGATCGCGCTGTGGCAGGGGCTGGTCACGGCCATGGAGCTACCGCCCTACCTGGTGCCCTCACCCATCCTGATGATGAAGACGCTGTTCACCGACTGGGCCGCCCTGGGCGGCTCGCTTTGGGTCACCGTCAAGATCACGGTGCTGGCCTTTGTGGTGGCCACGGTGGCGGGCGTGCTGATCTCGTTCCTGTTCGTTCAGAGCAAACGCATCGAGACCGCGCTCTTTCCCTACGCCGTGCTGCTGCAGGTCACGCCCATCGTGGCCGTGGCACCGCTCATCATCATCTGGGTGAAGGACCCGACGGCCTCGATGGTGATCTGCGCCGCACTGGTCGCCCTGTTCCCCATCATCAGCAACACCACGCTGGGTTTGCGCAGTGTGGAGCCGGACCTGCAAAGCTACTTCCAGCTCAACCGCGCCACGCGGCTGCAGACCCTGCTGCGCCTGCGCATCCCGAGCGCGCTGCCCTACTTCTTTGGCGGACTGCGCATCTCCAGCGGCCTGGCGCTCATCGGCGCCGTGGTGGCCGAGTTTGTAGCGGGCACCGGGGGCCAGGGTGCGGGGCTTGCGTACCAGATTTTGCAGGCGGGCTTCCAGCTCAACATCCCGCGCATGTTTGCTGCGCTGCTGCTGATCTCGCTCACCGGGGTCGCATTGTTCGTACTGATGGCGTGGCTGACGCGTGTCGCCCTGGGCGGCTGGCACGCCAGCGAAACGTCGCACGACTAGCCCTTTCAACCCCATCGCCAACACACCGCGCGCAGCCATTGGCGCGCGGCACGGGCTTCCTTTTGCCCAAAACGGCCACCAGCGGCCAAGGAGATACCGACATGACCACCACCGCCCATCAACTGCCCGACCTGCTGCCCGACCTCGACTGGATCGCCGACCCGCTGCGCGTGGGCCGCCTCTCACAGGACTTTGCCTGGTTCAGCCCAGTGCTTAAACGCGACCTGGCGGGCAAGCGCGGCGACATTGCCGTGCGCCCGCGCACCGAAGCAGAAATCCGCCAGGTGGTGGCCGCCTGCGCCAGTGCAGGCATTCCCCTCACCGTGCGCGGCAGCGGCACCGGCAACTACGGCCAGAGCACGCCACTACACGGCGGCGTGATCCTGGACCTGTCGGGCTACAACGCCTTTGGCTGGGTGCGCGGCGGTGTGGGCCGCGCGCAGTCGGGCATCCGGCTGGCAGACTTTGACACACAGGCCAAGCCCCACGGGCAAGAGCTGCGCTGGCTGCCCAGCACCTACCGCAGCGCCACGCTGGGCGGGCTGTTTGGCGGCGGCTTTGGGGGCGCTGGCTCCATCAACCACGGCCCGCTGGCCGCGCCTGGCAACGTGCTGGCCGTGCGAGCGATGACGGTGGAGCCCGAGCCACAGGTCATCGAGTTGCGCGGCCCCGAGGCCATGCTGCTGCACCACACCTACGGCACCAACGGCATCGTTCTGGAGCTGGAAGTGGCCCTGACCCCTGCCGTGGACTGGACCGAATGCATCGCCACCTTCGAGCAGTTCGACGCCGCGCTGGATTTTGCCGACCGCTTTGGCAGCGCCCCCGGGCTGGAGAAGAAAGAGGTGTGTTTTGTGGCCGCGCCCATCCCGCAGTACTTCACCAGTCTGGCAGAGCACCTGCCTGCCGACCAGCACGCGGTGCTGCTGCTGGTGGCCCCGCACTCCGAGGCCGGCATGCGCGACATGGTGGCCCAGCACGGCGGCCAGGTCACCTACCGCAAGACGGCCGACGAAGTGGCCAGCAGCCACAAGACGCTACTCGAATACACCTGGAACCACACCACCCTGCACGCCCTCAAGGTGGACAAGGGCCTGACCTACATCCAGAGCGGCTTCAACCCCATGCACCGCCTCAAGCAGGTGAAGGCGCTGGAGGCCGCGCTGAAAGGCGAGGTGATGATGCACCTGGAGTTCTTGCGCACCAAGGAGGGCGCCTTCAACTGCAGCGGCCTGCAGATCATCCGCTACACCACCGAAGAGCGCCTGAACCAGATCATGCAGATCTACCGCGACCACGGCGTGCAGATCAACAACCCGCACGTGTACATCGTGGAAGACGGCAAACAAAACAACCTGGACCCGGCCGTGGTGGGCATGAAGCGCCGCTTTGACCCCCAGGGCCTGCTCAATCCCGGCAAGCTGCGCAGCTGGTACACGGCCGAACCCACAGCCCCCGTGCAGACACCTGTACGCCAAACAGCGTAGAGAAAACGGGTGGCGCGTGTCGCACCCACGGGCCTCTACCGCTTACCTGCAGGGCATAATCAGCTACTCATTTAGTAGCAAACCATCGAAACATGCCCTGGCACGCCCGCCTTCAGCTCGACTACACGGCAGAACATAGCGCCCGCACGGTAGCCCGCTACGAGCACAACGGGCCGCTGCGCATCCTGCAGAGCCTGTACCCCGAGGGCGACGCCATCTGCCACAACGTGCTGGTGCACCCGCCGGGCGGCCTGGTGGGCGGCGACACGCTGGACATCACCACCACCGTCGGCCCTGGCGCCCATGGCCTGGTCACCACCCCCGGCGCCACGCGCTTTTACCGCTCCACCGGCCCGCTGGCGCTGCAACGCAGCCACCTCACCCTGGCCGAAGGCGCGCGCCTGGAATGGCTACCGCTGGAAGCCCTGTGCTACAGCGCCTGCCACGCCGAAAACCACCTCACGCTGAACCTCGCCCCCGGCGCCGAATGCATCGCCTGGGACGTGACCGCGTTGGGCCTGCCGCACGCGGGCCAGCCGTTTGAACAAGGCCGCTTCACCCAGCACCTGGAAGTGCCCGGCCTGTGGCTGGAGCGCGGCGTCATCGACGCCGCCGACGACCGGCTGCTGAGCAGTCCCTTGGGCTTGGCAGGCCACCGTTGCATGGCCAGCATGTTCTTTGCCGCAGGCACGCCCCTTGACCGCACCCGCCGCGACGCGGCCCTGGACGCGGCCCGTGCAGTGATGGATCAGCACCCCCAGGTCAAGGCCACTGCAGGCGCCACCAGCCCCAACGACCGCATGGTGGTGGTGCGCGTGCTGGCGCCGCAGGTGGAGCCCGCGATGAGGCTGCTCAAGGCCGTGCGGGTGGTTTGGCGGGAGGTGTTGTGGGGGTTGGAGGGGGAGGCGCCCAGGATTTGGGCGATGTAGGTGGGCCGCGTGAGGCGGCGCATGTGGCCGACGACAATCCGGCTGAATTGAAAGGTTGTATGGACGCCCTTTTTGAACTGATCACGATGTTGGCGTTTCACTGGCGCATTGGACTCGCGGTGCTTTTTGCGCTGATTTCAGCCGTCTTTTTGGCTATCAACATCAGTTGGTTCACCGGGTGGTACGGCGTGTTGCTAGTGATATTCAGCTTTGGCGCAGGGCTGATTTGGGAAAGCGCCCCCAGGGATTGATTTCGAAAGCCGATGATTTCCAACATCCGCGTAGGGATTGGCATCTACTGCCGAAAATCCCCCTTCTGCCTGACCATCTGTTTGAGGTTCTTGAGCTTTCGAGGGGCACGCTCCGTCCACATGATTTCCGCCCCATCTCCCAGCTCTTCGTAGATAGGCAGGACATCAGTGATACCTACCAACCTCCATTGAACAGGTACACCTTCGGGCCCACCCTTGTAGGGTTTCGAGTTCTCGCGAGCAACCGACAGACCCTTTTGATGGGCTTCATCGAGGTTTGACGCACGTACAAGAACGGTGTTTTCCCAAGACAGGAATCGAGCTTCATCATCGTCTTTCCTGTCGTCATTCAACTCCACGAAGCGCAGCAGGTAGGAAACCACATACCAGCCCACAGGTGAAATATTCTTGTCGTATTCCATTGAAGAATTCCATGCATGGGGCCGCTACAGCCTGTCAATTGAAATGCTCTGCAGCGGTTTTTTCGGACACCGAACGGTGGCCCCGTTCAAGGCCAACCGCTCGGAGTCCGTGTGTAGTGTGATCCTCAAACCGGCAGTTCTCGCTGGCTTACACCGGCGCCACAGTTGGCTCCTTCAGTAAGCCATCGGCCTTGAACATCCCCCGAAGCCCCCGCACCGCCTGCCGAATCCGCGCCTCGTTCTCGATCAGCGCAAACCGCACGTACTCGTCCCCCTGGTCGCCAAACCCAATGCCAGGCGACACACACACCTTGGCCTTGTCCAGCAACTGCCGCGCGAACTCCAGCGAACCCAGCGCGCGGTAGGGCTCGGGGATGCGGGCCCAGATGTACATGCTGGCCTTGGGGCAGTCCACGGCCCAGCCGGCTTCGGTGAGGCCCTTGTAGAGCACGTCGCGGCGGCGCTGGTACTGGGCGGCGATGTCTTTCACGCACTGCTGGTCGCCCTCCAGCGCGGCGATGGCGGCCACCTGCAGCGGCGTGAAGGTGCCGTAGTCGTGGTAGCTCTTGATGCGGGCCAGCGCGGCCACCAGGTCGGGGTTGCCCACCATGAAGCCCACGCGCCAGCCAGCCATGTTGTAGCTTTTGCTCAGTGTGAAGAACTCCACCGCCACGTCCTTGGCGCCGGGCA
>Ga0208123_100206_pt1 | contig 29409 bp, 31 predicted proteins | sample LakWasMe92_HOW11_2_FD_183914 | JGI IMG/M metagenome (GOLD analysis project Ga0208123, IMG submission 183914) | Freshwater sediment methanotrophic microbial communities from Lake Washington under simulated oxygen tension - Sediment Metagenome... | ecosystem: Environmental > Aquatic > Freshwater >... | reverse complement strand
CGGCGTACTGCGCCTGCAGCGTGGCTGCGTGCGCCACCTGGCGCTCGAATTTCTCGGCGCTCCAGCCCTTCTTGCCGGTGTAGTAGGTGCGTGCCTGCTCGATGTTCTCCCACTGGCGCTGGCCCGGGGTGTGGTCCATCAGCGAGATCAACGACAGGCGCGGGTGCCCGTGGAAGGGCTCGAACAGGTCGATGGTGTTGGGCGCAGGCAGCTCGCAGCGCACATGCAGGTGGTGGTCGGCCCGCAGCAGGTTGCGCTCGGTGCAGGTGTCGATGGTGTCGAGCACGCGGTTCCAGGCGCTGCCGCGCAGGCTGTCCACGTCGGCCTCGCCCACGCCCAGCGCGTCGAGCACTGTCGTGATGCCTGCGGCCGCAATCTCGGCGTCGTGCGCCAGCAGTGCGGGCATCTCGGCCCATTGCACCTTGGGGCGCGGCATCAGGTGGCGCTCAAAGTTGTCGGTGTGGATTTCGACCAGCCCGGGCAGCAGGTAGTCGCCCCCCAGGTCGATGCCTTGCAAAGCTGAGGTGGCCCCGCTGTCCAGCGACGCAATGCGCCCGCCATCCACGTGCAGACTGCCCAACACCACTTCGCCTGGCAGCACCATGCGGGCGTTCTTGAACACGGTTGCATTCATGCCGATGCTCCCCGGAAGTCACCCACGTTCACGCGGCGCGTGGCCACGGCAGTGCCGACCTGTGCGTCATGAAAAATGCCCACCAAGGCCGCCCCGCGCGCCACCGCCTCGCGGATCATGGCGATCACGGTCTCGGTGTTGGCTGCATCGAGCGATGCGGTGGGCTCGTCCAGCAACAGCAACGGCTTGGGCTTGATCATGTTGCGGGCAATGTTGATGCGCTGCTGCTCCCCGCCCGAGAAGGTGGCGGGTGGAAGGTGCCACAGCCGCTCGGGGATGCGCAGGCCGGTCAGCCACTGCCGGGCGGACTCGCGTGCGGCCTCGATGCCCGCTGGGTCGTCGCCGGCGTCTTCCGCCAGTGGCTCGGCCACCACGTCCAGCGCCGACACGCGCGGGATGACCCGCAGGAACTGGCTCACGTAGCCCACGGTGTCGCGCCGCAGCTGCACCAGCGCACGCGGCGTGGCCTGCGTCACCTCCACCACTGCGCCATCGGCCGAGCGCACGGTGATGCGCCCTGCACTGACCCGGTAGTTGGCGTAGATCATCTTGAGCAGCGTGCTCTTGCCCATGCCCGAGGGGCCGTCCAGCACCACACATTCACCGGGCTGCACGGCCAGGTCCACCTGGGCGAGCACGGGCAGTTCGATGCCGTTCTGGTGGTGCAGGGTGAAGCGCTTGGCCACCCCTTGCATCTGGAGAATGGGCGCAATGGAAGGGGGCTGGTTCATGGCTGCAGTACCGAAGAAACGAGGAGCTGGGTGTAAGGGTGTTGCGGGTCGTCGAGTACCTGGTCGGTCAGGCCAGCCTCCACCACGCGGCCGCGTTGCATGACCACCATGCGGTGGGCCAGCAGGCGTGCCACGGCCAGGTCGTGCGTGACCACAATGGCCGCCAGCTGCATCTGCCGCGTGAGCTGGCGCAGCAGGTCCAGCAGGCGCGCCTGCACTGATACATCGAGGCCCGAGGTGGGTTCGTCCATGAACACCAGGCGAGGCTGGGTGACCAGGTTGCGCGCAATCTGCAGGCGCTGGCGCATGCCGCCCGAAAACGTGCGCGGTGCATCGTCGATGCGCGCCGCGTCGATCTCCACGCGCTGCAGCCATTCCGTGGCCGTGGCGCGCAGGCGGCCGTAGTGGCGCTCGCCCAGGCCCATGAGGCGCTCGCCCACGTTGGCACCGGCGGACACATCCATGCGCAGGCCGTCCGCCGCGTTCTGGTGCACAAAGCCCCAGTCAGTGCGGGCCAGCAGACGCTGCTGCGCTTCGGTCATGGCATAGATGTCCTGCAGCTCTCCGCTGCGCTGGCGGAACTGCACCGCGCCTTCGTCCGGGGCGCTGCGTGCTGCAATGGCGTTGAGCAGCGTGGACTTGCCGGAGCCCGACTCGCCCACCACGGCGAGTACCTCGCCGGGCCACAGGTCAAAGGACGCGCCTTGCAGCGCCACGCGGTCGCCATAGCGCTTGCTGACGTTGCGCACGCTCAGCAGCGGCGCAGAAGGTTCGGGGTGATTCATGTGAGGGTCTCGACAACAAAGCTCAGGCCATGCTGCGCAAAGCCCAAGGATTCATAGAAGGCATGCGCGCCCTTGCGGCGGGCGTTGGACGAGAGCGCGAGCTTGTAGCAGCCCGCGTCGCGCGCCTGCTGCATGGCGTGGGCCATCATCTGGCGGCCAATGCCACGGCCCTGCTGGTCCGGCGCCACCACCACGTCTTCCACGATGGCCGAGGGCGTGCCCCGGTGCGCCAGGTTGTGCATGACGAGCAGCGCATAGGTGCCCACCACGGCGCCGTGCTGCGCGGGGTCGCAGGCCACCCACAGGCGGTAGCTGGGGTAGCGGGCGAATTGGGCCCACACGGCCTGGGCTTCTTCCAGGGTCAGCACGTCGGCCGGGCTGTCTTCAATCGCGGCATACAGCGCCAGCACGCTCTCCAGGTCTGCCTGCCGGGCTTCGCGGAGGTGCACGGTGCTCATGCGGCGCCGCCTTCCACCCGCGCCGTTTCGGCCTGCTGCGCCTGACGCCCCTGGCAGTAATCCGAGTCCGAACACACATGCATGCGCCCGCCCTGGTCGTCGGTGATGACCTCGTCCAGAAAGCTGTCGGTGGCGCCACACAGCGCGCAGACAGCATCCCAGCGCTGCACTTCAAAGGGGTGGTCCTCAAACCCCAGACTCTCCACCGGCGTGTAGGGCGGCACGGCGTAGATGCGCTTTTCGCGGCCCGCGCCAAACAGCTGCAGCGCGGGGTTCATGTGCATCTTGGGGTTGTCGAACTTGGGGATGGGCGACGGCGCCATCACATAGCGGCCGTTGACCAGCACGGGGTAGTCGTAGGTGGTGGCGATGTGGCCGTAGCGCGCGATGTCTTCGTAGAGCTTGACGTGCATGAGCCCGTACTCGGCCAGGCCGTGCAGGGTGCGTGTCTCGGTCTCGCGCGGCTCCAGGCGCTGCATGGGCTCGGGCACGGGCACCTGGTAGACGATGACCTGGCCTTCGGCCAGCGGCGTCTCGGGGATGCGGTGGCGCGTCTGGATCAGCGTGGCCTCGCGTGTGCGGGTGGTGGTCTCCACGGCCGTGGTGCGCTCGAAGAAGCGACGGATGTTGACGGCGTTGACGGTGTCATCCGATCCCTGGTCAATGACCTTGAGGCAGTCCTGCGGGCCGATGATGGACGCGGTAACCTGGATGCCGCCCGTGCCCCAGCCATAGGGCAGTGGCATTTCGCGGGAGCCAAACGGCACCTGGTAGCCGGGGATGGCCACGGCCTTGAGGATGGCGCGGCGGATCATGCGCTTGGTGCGCTCGTCCAGGTAGGCAAAGTTGAAGTGGCCGTCCACCGGTGCGGCGTCGGCGGGCAAGCCCATCACGGCGGGTTCCATGGGCGCGTTCATGCGGCATCCTTCTCGGCGGGGGTGGTGGGGTGGGCGGCAGCGGCGCGCATCTTGCGCACCAGCTCCAGCTCGGACTGAAAGTCCACGTAGTGCGGCAGCTTCAGGTGCTGCACGAAGCCCGAGGCTTCGAGGCTGTCGCTGTGGCCCAGCACAAATTCCTGCATCTGCGCGGGCGACTCCACCGGCTCACCCAGCTCATCGGCACGCAGGGCGCGGTCCACCAGGCCCATGGCCATCGCCTTGCGCTCGCTGTGGCCAAACGCCAGGCCATAGCCGCGCGTGAACTGCGGGGGCTGGCTCTTGCTGCCTGCAAACTGGTTCACCATCTCGCACTCGGTGATCTCGATGTCGCCAATGTCGATGGCAAAGCCCAGTTCTTCGGGTTCGATCTCCACCGCCACCGTGCCCAGCCGCACCTCGCCCACAAAGGGGTGCGAGTGCGAATAGCCGCGCTGCGTGGAATACGCCATGGCGAGCAAGAAGCCCTCGTCGCCCCGCGCCAGGTTTTGCAGGCGTGTGGCGCGATTGGCGGGAAAACGCAAAGGCTCGCGGGTCAGGTCCGTGGGCGCAGGGTCGCCCGGGGGCACAGGGCGGGTCTCGATCAGGCCTTCCTGGTTGAGCAGGTCCACCACACGCGGCGTGGGGCTTGGCGGTGTTGCGGATGGCGCTGCGGCAGTACCCGCAGACTCCATCCCAGGGCCTTCGGCCAGCAGCTTGAAGTCGAGCAGGCGCTGCGTGTAGTCATAGGTGGGGCCCAGCACCTGGCCGCCCGGCAGGTCCTTGAAGGTGGCGGAGATGCGCCGGTCCAGCACCATGCGGCTGGTGTCCAGCGCGCAGGTGGTGCCCAGGCGCGGCAGCGTGGCGCGGTAGGCGCGCAGCAAAAAGATGGCTTCCACCAGGTCGCCTGCTGCCTGCTTGATGGCAAGGGCCGCAAGCTCGGGGTCGTACACCGATCCCTCGGTCATGACGCGGTCCACCGCCAGCTTCAGCTGCTGGCGGATCTGCGCCACCGAGAGTTCGGGGTGCGAGACATCGCCCCGGCGCTGGCGGGCCAGCAACTGGTAGCTGTTGAGAATGGCGGCTTCTCCGCCTTTGACGGCTACGTACATGCTCAGGCCTCCTGAAGGGCAGTGGCGCTGCGCATCGCCAGCGTGGTGCGTGGCAGGCCCACGATGTGGTCTGGGGTGCCCAGCAACAAGTCCACACCGCGCGGAAACGCTGCGTGGTTGGCAAACCACTGGGTCTCGAAGTCGTCGGGCAAGCCGTCCACCTGCAAGGCCGCCATCTCCTGAATTCCCGGCCCGCGCAATTGCCACGCATTGATGGCGTCCGCCGTGGTGGCGGTGGCGCGCGGTACATCGACCACGCAGGTGGCCGATTGGTCCGGGTAGACGTCGGTGCCCAAGGCCAGGCTGCCGAGCGCTGGCCATTCGTCGCCCTGCGCCACCCACACAAAGCGGGCCTGCACCGGATCGGTCACCAAGGTGCAGCCTGTGTGAAAGCGCAGCCAGGCACCGGCATCACTGGCTACCAGCTTGGGCGAGAGCCACAACGTGCAGTCGCTGTCGAGCAGCGCCAGCAGCACGGCAGCCGATGCGGCATGCCCCACGGCAGGAGCTTGCACGTCGTGTTCTACCGCCACCGTGCGGCCGGGGTGCGACAGCGCCTGCAGCACGGCGCGGAACACCGCCTGGCTGCCAAAGGCTTCTTTCGAGAATCCGGCACCCAGCGATGCCAAGGGGGTCGTGCTCATTCGGTGTCCTCGTCGTTGTCTGCACCGCTCTCGCGCGCCACGGTGAAAAAGTCCACCTTGGTGCTGGCGGCCCGCGCCTGGCGCTCGGCCTGGGTATTGCGCAGGTGGTTCCGGATGGGTTCGAGCAGTTGTGCGTCCAGCACCGGTTGCTGAACAGGGTCTTGCAGCAGCGCATCGGCCAAGGCCGCCAGCTGCACCTGGCGGTGCGAGCGGCCCAGCACGTAGGCCACGCCCACAGTGGCCTCGGCGGCGTCCGATGCGTCGGCCACGCGCAGCGCGCAGCGGGTGACGGTGACCTCGCCCAGGTTGAAGCGCTCGCCCGTGCCACTGGCGCGGCCCTGCACCATTATCAGGCCGGTCTCTGGCGCACGGAGCCAGCGCGCGGGGCGCGTGGCATGCTCGTGCAAGGCAGATTCGAGCAGCCCCAGCGGCGCCCGGGCCAGCAGCGCCATCCACTGCGCGCGGCCCAGGGGGCGGCCCGGTCCCGGGTTGTCAAAGGCTTGAAACATGGAAGTGGTACCCTGAAAGTTGTATAGACAAATTGAACAACTGGCGCCAGCTTAAAGAGCGCGCATGTAGGTTTCATGACAGCCAGCACCACCTCTCTCACGACCCCGCTACAGGTCCCGCAAGCACCACCACTGCGCCCTGCGCGCGACAGCTTCTGGACGCGCATAGCCGCCGAGCTGGCCGAGGCCATCGGCAGCGGCGTTTATCCGCCGGGCCAGCGACTGCCCTCGGAGCACGCGCTGGCCGAGCAGTTCGGCGTGAACCGCCACACCATCCGCCGCTCGCTCGCCAGCCTGTGCAGCCAGGGGCTGGTGCGCATCACGCAGGGCAGTGGCACCTATGTGGAAGACTTTGCGGTGGACCTGGTGCTGGGCAAGCGCACGCGCCACCAGCAGGGCCTGGCACAGGCCGGTCTGCGCGGCAGCCTGGTAGTGCTGCAGACCCAGACCACGCGCGCCACGGCGGCGCTGGCCAAGGCGCTGCAGGTGCCAGCGCGCAGCCCGCTGCTGGCGCTGCGCGTGCGGGGCGACGCCGAAGGCCAGCCCCTGCACATCAGCGAGCGCTACTTTCCCCTGCCCCGCTTCGAAAACCTGGCGGCTGTGGTGCGTGAGACTGGCTCCATCACCGCAGGCTTCACCGCCCATGGCGTGGCCGACTACACGCGCCGCGAAAGCCGCATCACCGCCGAGCTGCCGAGCGCCGAAGTGGCCGCCCAGTTGCGCCAGCCCACCGCACGCCCTGTGCTGCAGGTAGAGAGCCTGAACGTGGACCTGGCAGGCACGCCCATCGAATGGGCGCGCGCCTGGTTTGCAGGCGACCGCGTGAAACTGACCATTGACCACGATGAACACGCCTGACATGCCACCCACCCACCACCGCTATGCGGTCTATTTCGCACCCAACCCGGGCAGCCTGGGCTGGCTCGCCGGCAGCCACTGGCTGGGGCGCTGCGCTGCGCTGCTGCAGCCGCTGCAACAGCTCGCCATCGACGGCGTGGCGGCGGACGACCTGCACCGCCTGACCGCAGCGCCCCGCCGCTACGGCTGGCACGCCACACTCAAGGCGCCGTTTGCGCTGGCGCCCGGCGCCGACTGGATCACGCTGCACCAGGCCGTGCAGTCCGTGGCGCGCGGGCTGCAACCCTTTGTGCTGCCGCCCCTGCAGGTGCAACGCATCAACGACTTTCTGGCGCTGGTGCCCCCGCCGCTGCACCCCGCCAATGCGCAGATCCAGGAGACCGCCGCCACCTGCGTGACGGCGCTGCAGCCCTTGGCCGCACCCTTGTCCGACGCCGACCTCGCCCGGCGCCGCTCGGCGGGGCTCACTGCCCGGCAGGACGCGCTGCTGCAGCAATGGGGCTACCCCTTTGTGCTGGACGAGTTCCGCTTTCACCTGTCGCTCACCGGCAGCCTGGCGCAGGTGGACACACAGACGCAGGCGCTGGTGTTCGAGGCCGCGCAGGAGTTCTTCTCGGACCTGCCCATCCTCAAGTTCAACAGCCTTGCCTTGTTCGCAGAGCCCACACCCGGCGCCGACTTTGTGCTGCTGGATCACCTGGAGATGGGCGCATGACCACGGGCCGGCTGGTCTACTGCATGGGCCCCTCGGGTGCGGGCAAGGACAGCCTGCTGGACTGGCTGCGCGCCCAGCTGCCCCAGCCCTGCCCCGTGCACTGGGCGCAGCGCACCATCAGCCGTACCGCGACGTCTGCCGGCGAAGTGCATGAAAGCGTTTCGCCCCAAACGTTTGTTGCGCTGTGCAGCGACCACGCCTTTGCCCTGCACTGGCAGGCCAACGGCCTGGGTTACGGCGTGCGGCATGCGCAACTGGCGCCGCTGGCGCAGGGCCACTGGGTGCTGCTCAATGGCTCGCGCGCCTACCTGCCCGAGGCCCTGGCGCGCTTCCCGGACCTGGTGGCTGTGCACATTACTGCCAGCCCGCAGGTGCTGCGCGAACGTCTGCTGGCGCGGGGCCGCGAGACGCGCGAAGAGGTGGAGGCCCGCGTGCAGCGCGCGCTGGCGTACAGCCCGCCGCCGGGCTCGGCCAGCCTGGAGGTGCACAACGACGGAGCGCTGGGCGATGCGGGCCTGCGGCTGCTGAATGCTTTGGAAAATTTGCCGGGTTGGCCCCAGCGCAGTGGCAAACTTTCGCCCATTGTTTCCGTACTTTCCAGCACGCCATGACCACCATCACGATCTATCACAACCCCAAGTGCGGCACGTCCCGCAACACCCTCGCCATGATCCGCAACAGCGGCGTGGAGCCCGAGGTCATCGAATACCTGAAGGCCCCGCCCGACAGTGCCACGCTGGTGGCGCTGATTGCAGCGACCGGCGAGCCGGTGATCAACGCCGTGCGCACCAAGGAAGCGATCTTCACCGAGCTGCAGCTGGACGCGCCGGGCGTCACCGACGCGCAGCTCATCGACGCGATGCTGCAGCACCCCATCCTCATCAACCGCCCCATCGTGGTCACGCCCCTGGGCACGCGGCTGTGCCGCCCGTCCGAGAAAGTGCTGGACATCCTGCCCGCCCCCCAGCAGGGCGCCTTCACCAAGGAGGATGGCGAAGTCGTCATCAACGCGCAGGGCCAGCGTGTCTGAGGCAACCTCGCGCGCCCCCGCCATGGCCCACCGCGCGGCATGAGCGCCGCGTCACAACGCTGGACCGTGGCGCGCCTGGGCACGGCCCAGACGCTGGCCTGGGCCTCGTCCTACTACCTGCCTGCCATGCTGGCCGCGCCCATGGCGCGCGACCTGGGTGTGGCCACTCCCACGGTGTTCGCGGCGTTTTCCGTGGCGCTCATCGTGTCGGCGCTGCTCGGGCCTTTCGCGGGCCGGGCCATCGACCGCCATGGCGGCCGCCCGGTGCTGGTGGGCACCAACCTGTTGTTTGCAGCTGCTCTGGCGGGCATGGCCCTGGCGCAAGGCCCGGTGGGCCTGTTTGCCGCGTGGGTGTTGATGGGCGTGGCCATGGGGTCGGGCCTGTACGAGGCGGCGTTTGCCACGCTGGTGCGGCTGTACGGCCAGGGCGCGCGCAGCGCCATCACCGGCATCACGCTGATCGCGGGGTTTGCCAGCACCGTGGGCTGGCCGCTGTCGGCCTGGATGGAGGTGCAGTGGGGTTGGCGCGGCGCGTGCGCGGGCTGGGCCGCATTGCACTTGCTGGTGGGCGTGCCGCTCAATGGCTGGCTGCCGCGCGCCGACGCCGCAGAAAAGGCCACCGAACCATCGACGGACGCCATCGCAGCGCCCACCACAGAACCGGCCGTATCCGCCCCGCCCACTCCAGCCCACCCGCTGCGCACCACCGTGCTGCTGTCCTTTGTGTTTGCGGTCACCTGGTTCGCCAGCACCGCCATGGCAGCCCACCTGCCGCGCCTGCTGCAGGCCAGTGGTACGTCGCTGCAGGCGGCAGTGGCACTGGCCGCGCTGGTGGGCCCGGCGCAGGTGGCGGCACGCCTGCTGGAGTTTGGTTTTCTGCGCCGCCTGCACCCGCTGCTATCGGCCCAGCTGGCTGCCGCCGCACACCCTGTGGGCGCGGGCCTGCTGATGGTACTGGGCGGGCCTGCGGCAGCGGTGTTCACCGTGCTGCACGGGGCAGGCAACGGCATCCTGACCATTGCCAAGGGCACGCTGCCACTGGTGCTGTTTGGGCCAGCAGGCTACGGCGCGCGCCAGGGCCTGATGATGGTGCCCGCCCGCGTAGCGCAGGCATTTGCGCCGGTGCTGTTTGGCATGCTGCTGGACCGCGCCGGGGCAGCGGCCCTGTGGCTCACCACAATGCTGGGGCTGGCCGCGTTGGGAGCGCTGTGGCTGCTGCGTCCCGTGGCGCGGGCCTGAATGATCAACCGCGCGGCACCACAAACGCCTTGCGCGCAGCGAGCGCTGCGGGGCGCGAGTGGCAGCCTTCCAGGTGGTCATTGACCAGCCCCATCGCCTGCATGAAGGCGTACACCGTGGTGGGGCCCACAAAACTCCAGCCACGTTTCTTGAGGTCCTTGGACATGGCAATCGACGCGGGCGACGTGGACAGGGTGCGCGCCACCTCGCGCGTGAGGCGCTCGGGCCGGTCGGTGGCAGCGGGCTCGTAGCGCCAAGCGTAGTGCGCGAGCGAACCAAACTCGCGCCGCAGCTCCAGCACGCGGTGCGCATTGTTGATGGTGGACTCGATCTTGCCGCGGTGGCGCACGATGGCCGCGTCCTGCACCAGGCGCTCGACCTCGGCCGGGCCGAAGGCCGCCATCTGCTCGGCGTCGAAATTCGCGAACGCGGCGCGAAAGCCCTCGCGCTTGTTCAGGATGGTGAGCCAGCTCAGGCCCGATTGAAAACCCTCCAGGCAGATCTTCTCGAACAGCCGGCGGTCGTCGGCCACCGGAAAGCCCCACTCGGTGTCGTGGTAGTGGCGGTAAAGCGGCGTGGACTGGCACCAGGTGCAGCGCGGGCAACCGGCCTCGTCAGCGAACAGGCCGTCGGCCAGCGCAGGTGGGCGAGCAGGATCGGGAGCGGTCAAAGGGGTCATGCGCGGCATTCTAGAAACCACCACAGCCAGGCTGCTGACAGGGCGAACGCAAAGGGTTCAATCTGCCCATAAACTGCGCTGCATGCGCCAGCCACTTTCCCGCCTGCGGGCCACTTTCAGCCTGATGTTTTGCCTGGTGCTGGCCGGCTGCGCCAGCACCACCGGTCCCTCCAACGCGCTGGGCTACTACTGGCAGTCGCTGCGCGGGCACATGCAGATCATGCATGCCGCAGAACCGATTGACGACTGGGTGGCGCGCAAGGACATCTCGCCCGCCCTGCGCGAGCGGCTGCAGCTGGCGCAACGTGCGCGGGCTTTTGCAGTCGCGGAACTCGGCCTGCCCGACAACGCCAGCTACCGCCGCTATGCCGACCTGAAGCGCCCCGCCGCCGTGTGGAACGTGGTCGCCGCGCCGCCCTTTTCGCTGACGCTGCACACCTGGTGCTTTCCGGTCACGGGCTGCATCGGCTACCGGGGCTATTTCACCGAGGCTGCGGCACAGGCCGAGGCCGCCGAGCTGTCCGCACAGGGCCTGGAGGTGGAGGTGTACGGCGTGCCCGCCTACTCCACGCTGGGCTACATGAACTGGGCGGGCGGCGACCCGCTGCTGTCCACCTTCATCGCCTGGCCTGAGGGAGACTTTGTGCGCCTGCTGTTCCACGAGCTGGCGCACCAGGTGGTCTATGCCAAGAACGACACCTTGTTCAACGAGTCCTTTGCCACGGCGGTGGAGCGCATTGGTGTGGCGCGGTGGCTGGCCACGCAGTCCACCCCCGCCGCGCGCGAGGCCTACGCCACCAGCGAAGCGCGGCGCAGCGCCTTCCGCATGCTCACCCGGGCCACGCGCACCCGCCTGGCGGCCATTTATGAGCAAAAGGAGCTTCAAGCGCTAGAAGATCATGCCTTGAGCGCTATGAAAAAAGAAGCAATGCAAGCATTTCGCGACGACTATGCCGCACTGCGCGCACGCTGGCTGGACACGCCCGGCGGGACGCCCCCCCGGGCCACCACTGCCCAGGTGGCAGGCTACGACCGCTGGGTGGCCCAGGCCAACAACGCCAGTTTTGCCGCCCAGGCCGCCTACGACGAACTGGTGCCCGCGTTCGAGGCCTTGTTTGAACGCGAGGGGCGCAACTGGCCCCGGTTTTATGATGCCGTACGACAACTGACGCAGCAGCCCCTGCCCGAGCGGCACGACACACTGCGCGCCCTTTTACCTGACCCCCAACACCTCAAGGAGACAGCCGGTGCCTGACATTCATATCCACCGCGAACACCATCTGGGCTTCAAGGAAGCCCGCAAGGTCGCCTTCTCCTGGGCCGAAAAGGCCGAAGAAAAATTCGACATGGAATGCACCTACGAAGAAGGGGACAAGGAAGACCTGCTCACCTTCACCCGCTCGGGCGTCAAGGGCACGCTGCTGGTGGATGCCCACCAGTTCGAGATGAAGGCACAGCTAGGCTTTCTGTTCGGCGCGTTCAAGGACCGCATCGAGGCCGAAATTGGCGAACAGCTGGATGCACTGCTCAATGCACCGCACCCCAATGCCAAGAAGCCAGCGGCCGACAAGAAGAAAGCGGCGGCAGACGCGGATGCTGACAAGCCGGCACCCAAGGCAGCGGCCAAGCCTGCCGCCAAGGCCAAGAAGGCCTAGCCACCGCCATGACATCCACCGCGAGCGAGACCGCCGCCCACAGCCCGGCGTTTGACACCCTCTCCACGCTGCTCCACACCCGCTACAGCTGCCGCGCTTTTCTGCCCGAGCCGTTGCCGCGCGGCACCATCGAAGCCATCCTGGCCACCGCGCAGCGCACAGCATCGTGGTGCAACGCGCAGCCCTGGCAGCTCACCATAGCCAGCGGCGCCACGCTGGAGCGCCTGCGCAGCGCACTGCAGTCGCACATGACGACCACCGCAGCCCCCAACCCCGACCTGCCCTGGCCCCGCGAATACCGGGGCGTGTACCAGGAACGGCGGCGCGAATGCGGCTGGGGCCTGTACGAAGCCCTGGGCATTGCCAAGGGTGACCGCGAAGCCTCGGCCCGCCAGGCGGCGCAGAACTTCACGATGTTCGGCGCACCGCATGTGGCCATCGTCACCAGCGACGAGGCACTGGGCGTCTATGGTGCGGTGGACTGTGGCGCGTATGTGAGCAACTTCATGCTGGCCGCGCACAGTATGGGCGTGGGCTCCATCGCACAGGCGGCGCTCGCGTCCTACCCCGGCGTGCTGCGCGAGGTGCTGGGCATTGGCAACGACCGCAGCATCGTCTGCGGCATCTCCTTTGGCATGGCGGACCCGGCCCACCCGGCCAACCATTTCCGCACCACACGCGCCGACTCCGCCAGCAGCGTGGTCTGGAGGGACTGAGAACGGGTGACCGGACAGGCGTCAGGCCACAGCGCGCAGCAGGGGGTTGTGCGTGCGCAGCAGCCCAAACAGGTTCTTGGGGTCTGACAGCTGGGGGATGAGTTCGATGGGTTGGCCCATGCCCAGCTCGGCGGCCGTATCGCGCAAGAAGCGCAGCGCAGAAAAGTCCTCCAGCGCAAAGCCTACGGAGTCAAACACCGTTATTGCGGCATCGCTGGCCCGGCCGGTGTGTTGGCCTGCCAGCACTTCCCACAGCTCGGTCACCCCAAAGTCGGCCGGCAGCTGCTGGATGTCGCCTTCAATGCGCGTCTGCGGCGCGTATTCCACAAACACCTGGGCCTGGCGCAGCACGTCGGCATGCAGCTCGGTCTTGCCGGGGCAGTCGCCCCCCACGGCGTTGATGTGCATGCCGGGCGCCAGCATGCCGGGCGTGAGGATGGTGGCGTTGGTCTTGTCGGCCGTCACCGTGGTCACGACGTCGGCGCCGCGCACGGCGTCGGCCGTGCTGTTGCAGGCCACGGTGCGCAGGCCTGTGCCTTGCAGGTTGGCCTGCAGCTTGGCGGTGGCGGCCGGGTCGGTATCAAACAGCCGCAGCGTGGTGATGCCCAGCAGGTGGTGGAAGGCCAGTGCCTGGAACTCGCTTTGGGCGCCGTTGCCGATCAGCGCCATGGTGCGGCTGCCAGGCCGCGCCAGGGCGCGGGCGGCCACGGCCGACATGGCGGCGGTGCGCAGGGCGGTGGTGAGCGTGAGTTCGCTCAGCAGCAGCGGCGCGCCCGTGGCCACATCGGCCAGCACGCCAAACGCCATCACCGTAGGCAGCCCCCAGCGCGTGTTCTTGGGGTGGCCGTTGACGTACTTGAACGCATAGGTCTGGTCATCGGCAATGGGCATGAGTTCGATCACGCCGTCGCGCGAGTGGCTGGCCACACGTGCGGATTTGTCGAACGCGCCCCAGCGCAGAAAGTCGGCCAGGATGTAGTCGGCAATGCCGCGCAGGCAGGCCTCGACGCCTTTGCGCTGCACCATGTCGATGACATCGGTGGCACTGAGGTAGCGGGTGGAAAAAGGATGGTGTGAGGGCATGGCGCTTGTCTCCGAATGGGAATGGATACGGATCCAAGCAGTGTCCCGAAGTGCCAAAACAATGGGAATCGCCCAATCTGCTGCATATTGCTGGGCTGTTTGCCGGTATGGCATCACAAATTGCCACTTTGTTCAAAACCCCCAGAGTACCTTCTGGCAGCGCCAGCGCGCTATCCTCGGCGGCATTCTCCGACCAGCACCATGACGCAACCCCAAGTACTCATCAGCGAAGTCGGCCCGCGCGATGGCCTGCAGTCCGTCAAAGCCACCATGCCCACGGCCGACAAGCTGCGCTGGATCGACGCCCTGGTGGCGGCCGGCCTGCGCGAGATCGAAGTCGGCTCCTTCGTGCCCGCCCGCCTGCTGCCCCAGATGGCCGATGTGGCCGAAGTGGTGCGGCACGCGCTCACCCACCCTGGCATCACCGTGATGGCCCTGGCGCCCAACCTGCGCGGCGCCGAGGCGGCGCTGGCAGCAGGGGTGCACAAGGTCACCCTGCCGGTGTCGGCCAGTGCTGCCCATTCGCTGGCCAATGTGCGCAAGACACGCGAGGCCATGGTCGAGGAGGTGCGCGCCGTGGCACAGCTGCGTGATGAGTTAGCGCCCGGCATGCTGGTGGAGGTGGGGTTGTCCACCGCCTTTGGTTGCACGCTGCAGGGCGAGGTGCTCGAGGACGACGTGATCTGGCTCGCGAGCCTGTGCGCTGAGGCCGGGGCCGACGAGGTGGGCCTGTCGGACACCACCGGCATGGCCAACCCGGCGCAGGTGCGCCGCCTCTTCACGCGCCTACGCGCCGAGCTGGGCGCGAAGGCCGGGGCGGCCCACATGCACAACACCCGCGGCCTGGGTCTGGCCAATTGCCTGGCGGCCTACGACGTGGGGGTGCGAACCTTTGATGCGTCGCTGGGCGGCCTGGGCGGCTGCCCCTATGCGCCAGGCGCGTCGGGCAACGTGGTGACGGAAGACCTGGTGTTCATGTTCGAAGCCATGGGCATTGACACGGGGGTAGACCTGGAGCGCCTGATGGCCGCACGCGCGCCGCTGCAGGCGGGGCTGCCAGGAGAGCCGGTCTACGGCATGACGCCGGAAGCGGGACTGCCCAAGGGGTGGGTCCAGCGTTAGGCACCTTTGCCCCCAAAGCAAAAGGCGACCGAAGTCGCCTTTTGCTTTGGGGTACCGCCGTATCAGCTCAGCGAGGTGATCAGGTCCACATATTGTTGCTTGGCCTCGTCGGCACCCGTGCCCTTGAGCTTTTCCCAGGCGTCCCACTTGGCACGGCCCACCATGTCGGAGAAGCTGGGCTTCTTCTCGGTGTTGTCGCCGGCGGTGGCTTGCTTGTACAGCGCGTAGATCTTGAGCAGCGTGGCGTTGTCGGGACGCTCGCTTAGGTTCTTGGAATTGGCCACGGCGGCTTCGAAGGTGGCGTTGAGGTCGGCCATGTCGGTGTGCTCCTTGGGATGTGTGGGGGGAGGGAAAGAACGGTGTCGGCAAGGGTTTGCTGCGTTGTATCTTACGGGCTGAGCACGGCCCGGGGCCGCTCAATCCATAGAGGCAAGCCCCCAAAAATCAAACAATAGGTGTACATCTGATGGTGACCCGCATTCCAGCCCCCCGCAAAGCCGCCCCCGGCCTCAGCACGAGCCCCCTGCGCACCATGCGCGACCAAGCGCCTGAGGTGGCACGCAAGGCCGCCCAGGCCCTGCCCCCCGCAGCCCGCAAGGCCGCCACCGTGGTGCAGAAGAACGTGCGCCGCGCGGCCACCGGCATGCTGGGCCTGTCGGGCGAACGCATGACCAAGGTCGATACCGCCTGGCTGCGCATGGATTCGCACAGCAACCTGATGATGATCAACGGCGTGTGGACCCTGTCACCCGGCATCACCTGGGAGGCCTTGTGCGAACGCGTGCAGCAGCGCCTGCTGCAGTACCCGCGCTTTCGCCAGCGGGTGGTGGAAGATGCCGCAGGCGCCACCTGGGTGGAGGACCGCAACTTCGACATTGCTGCGCATGTGCTGCGCGAAAAGCTGCCCCACCGCACAGGCCACAGCATGCAGCGCGCACTGCAGGACCGCGTGGGCGAACTCGCCATGCAGCCGCTCGATACACGCCGCCCGCTGTGGCAAATGCACCTGATCGAAGACTTTGTGGGTGATGACGGCGCGAAGGGCAGCGCGCTCATCGTGCGCATCCACCACTGCATTGCCGACGGCATTGCACTCATCTCGGTGACCATGTCGCTGGTGGACGGCGGCTCGGAGCCCCCCAAGCGCAAGGCGCGGGCAGACAAGGAAGCCGCCACCGCCGAGGACTGGATCGCCGACGCACTCATCAAGCCCTTCACCGGCCTCACCGTCAAGGCCCTGGACCTGGCGGGCGACAGCGCCGCCAAGTCGTTGCAGATGCTGGGCGACCCGGAAAAGGCCATGCACCACGGGCTGACCGGCACCATGGACATGGCCCGCGTGGCCTACCAACTCGTCAGCGACGCGGCGGCATTGGCGCTGATGCCAGACGACTCGCCCACGCGCCTGAAGGGCCAGCCCGGCAGCGCCAAGCGCGTGGCCTGGTGCCCACCGATTCCGCTCGAAGAGGTCAAGGCCATCGGCAAAGCACTCAACTGCTCCATCAACGATGTGCTGCTGTCGTGTGTGGCGGGCGCCATCGGCGGCTACCTGCGCAGCCAGGGCGACGACCCCACGGGCCAGGAGATCCGCGCGATGATCCCGGTGAATCTGCGCCCCATGGAAGAGGCCTGGAAGCTGGGCAACCGCTTTGGCCTGGTGCCGCTGGTGCTGCCGATTGGCGTGGCCAACCCAGTCGAGCGCGTGTACGAAGTGCGCAAGCGCATGAACGCGCTCAAGGGCAGCACCCAGCCCATCCTGGCGTTTGCCATGCTCGCCGTGGCAGGCCTGATGATCAAGCCCGCGCAGGACGCACTGCTCAACCTGTTTGGCCGCAAGACCACGGCGGTGATGACCAACGTGCCCGGCCCCAAGGAGCAGCTCACGCTGTGCGGCGCACGCGTCACGCAGTGCATGTTCTGGGTACCGCAGTCGGGTGACATCGGCCTGGGGGTCTCCATCCTCAGCTACGGCGGCGGCGTGCAGTTTGGCGTGATCACCGACACCACCCTGTGCCCCGAGCCGCAGCAGATCATTGATGCCTTTGCGCCCGAGTTCGACCAGCTGTCGCTGCTCACGCTGATGCTGCCGTGGGGCGACTGAACGCATCTGCGTTGCCAGAGCCACCACCCAGCGTGCGTCTGGGGTGGGTGGTGGCCTTGCTGCTGTCTGCGGGCGGGGCACACGCGGCCGTGGAGGAAGAAAGCACCCAGCGGCCCTACGTGGTGCGCGCCCAGCCCGGAGAGACACTGCGCGAGGCCCTGCATGCTGCAACCCCCATTTCGGTGGGTGGACAGCGCTTTCATGGCTACACCCGCTGGAACGTGCGCTGGACCTTCCGCTGGTGGCGCGAAGCCTCGGGCCGCTGTGCGATCACCGAAGTCAACACCCGGCTGCGCACCGAAGTGCAACTGCCCGACCTGCAGGCCGCCAGCCCGTCGCAGCAGGCGGTTTTTGACCGCTATTTGCAGGCGCTGTCCCACCACGAGCAAGGCCATGTGCAGATCGGGCGCGACGCAGCGCAGGCCATTGACCAGGCCATCCGCCAGATGCCCGCAGCGTCCGACTGCGCCACGCTGGAGCGCGAAGCCAACGCCTTGGGCCACCGGCTGCTGCAGGACCACGTGGCGCGCGAGAAGCAGTACGACCAGCGCACCCGCCACGGTGCCACACAAGGCGCGCGACTGGACTGACCGCCCGGTCGACCACCAGGAGCGTTCCCATCTTTTCTATCGACCGACAGGCTCACCCCTTGCGCTGAGGAGGCGCCGCCACCAACGCATCCGTCAGGCGGGACACTGCGGCCACCACAGCGGCCACGGGTTCGCCCATCTGCGCACGCACGATGGCGCCCTCCACCACCAGGGTGAGCGCCTGCGCGTCCTGCGCACGGTGGGAAGGCGCTGGCAACAAGGCAGCCAGCAACGCCGTCATGTCGCGCTTGTGGCGCTGCGCAATCTCCAGCACCTCCGGCACGGTGTCTCCCAGCTCGCTCACGCTGTTGATGAACGCACAGCCCCGAAAGTGCTTGCTGCCCAACCATTCCGCCAGGGCGGGCGCCAATGCTGGCGTGCGATCCGCCCCTGTGGGCAGCGCGTGCGCATGGCGCTGCAGCGCGTCGGCGAACCAGCCCATCCAGCCCGCATGCCGGTACTCCAGATACGCACAGATGAGCGCGTTCTTGCTCGGGAAATGCCGGTAGAAGGTCACCTTGGTCACGCCAGACTCCGCAATCACCCGGTCGATGCCCGTGGCGCGGATGCCATCCCGGTAGAACAGCGCGTGCGCCGTGTGCAGCAGGCGGTCTCGGGCGGGCAGGTCTTGCCAGCCAGGGGGGAGCGGATCAAAGGTCATTCGCTCATTGTAGACAAGTCTGTCTACATGGCTTTATGATGGCACGTAGACAGACCTGTCTACATCAACCCTTCACCGTCGAGGTTCCCATGGAAACACGCCCGCCTTTGCCCCCCTTTACCCAACACACCGCCGTCCAGAAAGTGCGCCTGGCCGAAGACGGCTGGAACTCGCGCGACCCTGCCCGCGTGGCCCTGGCCTACACCGAGGACACGCGCTGGCGCAACCGCGCCGAGTTCCCCGTGGGCCGCGAGGCCGCCCGGCAGCTGCTGGAGCGCAAGTGGGCACGCGAACTGGACTACCGCCTCATCAAGGAGCTGTGGGCGTTCAGCGGCCACCGCATCGCCGTGCGGTTTGCCTACGAATGGCATGACGACGCCGGCCAGTGGTACCGCAGCTATGGCAACGAGAACTGGGAGTTCAACGACGCAGGCCTGATGGCCGTGCGCCACGCCAGCATCAACGACCGCCCCATCCAGGCCGCAGACCGGCTGTTCTTCTGGCCGCTGGGGCGCCGGCCGGACGACCATCCGGGGCTGAGCGACCTGGGCCTTTAAGAATCGGCTGCCAGCCAGGGGGACGGCAAGCGCTCAGGCCTGCGGCGCCACCTGCGCCACCGCCAGTTCCCACAAGGACTCGGCCACTGGCGACATCTCGGCGCGCTGGCGGTACAGGCGGATCTGCACCGGCACGTTCCAGTCGGCGCCCCCGGCGGCCACCAGCGTGCCGGCGCGCAACTCGTCGGCAATCAGGCTTTCGGGCAGCCAGGCCACGCCCCGCCCTTCCTGGGCCAGGGTCTTGAGCAACACCGCGTGGTGCGCGGTGAACACCACCGCCACCGGGCCGTCAGCACCGTCAGCGAACACCCCGCGCATGCGGGCCCGCATGATGCGGCCCAGGCCCGACGCCTCGCTGTAGGCCAGCACGGACACCGGGGCCTGCTGGCCCAGCGCATGCATCGGCTGGCCTGCTGCGCCGCCGGGCTGTGGCGCACTGACTGGCAGCAGCCGGTCGTCCGCCAGGCGGCACATGGGGTACTGCGCCTCGTCCAGGCGCCCCGGCACCTCGGCATGGCCATGGCACAGCACAAACTGCACACGCCGCTGGAGCATCAGGTCTTCGCAGGCCTGCGAGCTGTCGGACATGGTCTGGATGGGCCCCAGCCGCAGGCGCGCCTCCATGCCCACCAGCCAGCGCGGAAAGAACGTGAGCGAGAGCACGTGCGTGGCCGCAAAGCGCAGGCTGGCAGCCGCCAGGTCGTGTGCAGCACGGGCCTTGATGCGGGCAGCCTCCAGATTGGCCAGGATGGTTTCGAGCAGCGGCAGAAAGCGCTGGCCTGCCGCCGTGAGCGCCGCGGGATGGGCACTGCGGTCGAACAGCTCCACGCCCACCCAGTCCTCCAGCGCGCGGATATGGCGGCTGAAGGCGGGCTGGGCAATGGCGCGGGCCTCCGCCGCGCGCGAGAAATTGCCCGTCTCGGCCAGGGCGAGGAAATCCTCCAGCCATTCCAGGTCCAGGGGTCGGTTGCCGGGTCCCATGTGTCTCCGCGATGGATCGGTAGATAGTTGTATGCGATTCGAGTATTGGACCGCTGCAGCATGGCGCGGAATGATCCACCCCGTTGTTCACCAGCTTTTCCAACGGAGACAAGAAAGCATGCCTGCCATCTCGAATTATCGCGGGATCATCCCCGCCATCTCGTGCCCCTTCACCCCCGACCACCGCATCGACGAGCCCGCGCTGCGCAAGCTCGCCGCCTGGCTGGCGGGCCACGAGGGCGTGGTGGCCGTCATGACCAACGGCCACACCGGCGAGGTGTTCTCCCTCACACCGGCTGAACGCGCCGAGGTCACCCGCATCGTGGCCGACGAACTCAAGGGGCGCATGCCTGTCATTTCGTCCATCGTCTGCGAAGGCCTGGCCGACGCGGCCGACCATGCCCGAGCTGCCGTCGAGGCTGGTGCCGTGGCGCTGGACGTGATGCCCCCGCACCACTGGCTGCGCTTTGGCTTCACGCCCGGCCATGCACTGCAGTACTTCGAGGCCATCCACAAGGCGGCGCCCAACGCCGATCTGGTCTGCCACGTCTACCCGGCCTGGACGCGTGCCTCGTACTCGTCGCAGCTGCTGGCCGACCTGGCCCGGTTGCCCTACCTGCAGGCCTTCAAGGTGGGCCAGCGCGACATGAACAAGTACGCCCGCGACATCCAGGCGATCCGCGAGGCCGACGCGTCCAAGGCCATTCTGACCTGCCACGACGAGTACCTGCTGGCCTCGATGGTGCAGGGCGTGGACGGCGCGCTGGTGGGTTTTGCGACCTTCATCCCCCAGCTCATCATCGATCTGTGGAATGCGGTGAAGGCCGGCGACTTGAAGAAAGCCATGGCGGTGCAGGCTGTCATCACGCCCCTGAAGGACGCGGTGTATGGCGGCGGCGAGCCCACTGGCGAGGCCCACGCCCGCATGAAGGGTGGCATGTACCTGGCAGGCGTGATCGACGACGCCACCGTGCGCCCACCGACCGAGGCGCCCAACGCCAAGGAAGTCGAAGCGCTGCGCGCTGCGGTGAAGCAGGCCGGCCTGCTCAAGCGCTGAGCGGTCCCTGCGAGGTTCGGGGGATTTTGAGTCCCCCGCGCCTCATTGCACACAAGAAAACCGACAAGGAGACAAGACACCATGCAACGCCACCTTTTCATCCGCGCCGCCCTGGGTGTAGCCACGCTCGCGATGGCGGCCAGCAGCTTTGCGCAGGCTTACCCCACCAAGCCCATCCGGATGGTCATCCCCTTTCCGCCAGGCGGCACGCTCGACACCGTGGGCCGCATGCTCGCGCAAAAGCTGGGCGACCAGATGGGCCAGAACTTCATCGTCGAGAACAAGGCGGGCGGCAATGGCGTGATTGGCGGCGACGTGGTGGCCAAGGCCCCGGCCGACGGCTACACGCTGCTGTTCAACGCATCCACCTTCACCACGGCGCCCATGACCATGAAGTCCGTGCCCTACGGCGTGGTCAAGGACTTCACGCCCGTGGCGCTGGTGGCCAAGGCCCCGCTGTCGGTGGCCATCAACAAGAACCTGCCGGTCACCGACATCAAGTCGCTGATGGCCTACGCCAAAGCCAACCCCGGCAAGATGACCTTCGCCGTGGGCTCCATCGGGTCGGCCGGGCACCTCTCGACCGAACTGCTCAAGCGCGCAGGCAACCTTGACTACCTGATCGTGCCCTACAAGGGCACGGCGCCTGCGTTCCAGGACCTGATCGGCGGACAGATCGACGGGTTCATCGATCCGATCCTGGGGTCTCTGCAGTACCACAAGAGCGGCATGCTGCGCGTGGTGGCCGTCACCTCCGCCCAGCGCGCAGCGAGCTTGCCCGACGTGCCCACGGTGGGCGAGACGATTCCGGGCTACGAGTTCTACAGCTGGTATGGCCTGTGGGGCCCGGCCAAGCTGCCGGCGGACATCACCCAGCGGCTGAACACCGAGGTGAACAAGGCCCTGGCCGAGATGACGCCCAAGCTCAAGGAGCAAGGGCTGCTGACCACGCCGGGCAGCGTGGAGGACTTTGCGAAGTTCCAGCGCAGCGACATGGAGCGCTCGCAGAAGATCGTCACCGAAGGGAACATCCGTGTCGAGTAACGCCCGCCACGCCGTCGTCACCGGCAGCAGCAGCGGCATAGGCCGCAGCATCGCCGAGTCGCTGCTGGCTGGCGGCTGGCGCGTGACGGGCCTGGATGTGGCCCAGCCGACGGTCGTTCACCCCTCGTTCACCCATACACCGGTCAACCTGGCCGATGGCACCGACATCGCCCGCGTGGCCGCTGCGCTGCCCGGCGTGGACGCGCTGGTCCATGCGGCCGGCGTGCTGCGCGTGGGGCCGCTGGGCCAGCTCGACCATGCGGGGGGCGAGCTGATGTGGCGCCTGCATGTGGATGCCGCCACCCGGCTGGCCGATGCCATCGTGCCCGGCATGGCCCAGCGCGGCCAGGGGCGCGTGGTGTTCATTGGCAGCCGCGTGGCGCAGGGCATGGCCGGGCGTGGTCAGTACGCCGCGACCAAGGCCGCACTGATTGCACTGGCGCGCAGCTGGGCCGCCGAGGTGGCCGCGCAGGGCGTGACGGTGAATGTCGTCTCGCCCGCAGCCACCGCCACCGGCATGCTGAACGACCCCGCCCGCCAGGGCAGCGCGCCGCGCCTGCCGCCCATCGGCCGCCTGATCGAGCCTGCCGAGATTGCCGCACTGGTGGGCTTTCTTCTGTCTGAATCTGCCGCCGCCATCACGGGGCAGGACATCGCGATCTGCGGGGGCTCTTCGCTCGCCCGCTGATCTTTCCTTTTGATCCCGCCCCTTTCCCTCTTTGCCAACCAACGCGACCACCATGAAGATCGTCAACATCCTCGAATCGACCCGTCCCATCAAGTCGGACATCCGCAACGCCTACATCGACTTCTCGAAGATGACGCTGAGCCTCGTGGCCGTGGTCACCGACGTGATCCGCGATGGCAAGCCGGTGATCGGCTACGGCTTCAACTCCAACGGCCGCTACGGCCAGGGCGCGCTGATGCGCGACCGATTCATCCCCCGCGTGCTGGAGGCTGAGCCGGCCAGCCTGCTGGACGAGACGGGCGAGAACCTGGACCCGCACAAGGTCTGGGCCCGCATGATGATCAACGAAAAACCCGGCGGCCACGGCGAGCGCTCGGTGGCCGTGGGCACGATCGACATGGCCGTGTGGGACGCCACAGCCAAGATTGCGGGCAAGCCGCTGTATCAGATGCTGGCCGAGCGCTACGGTAACGGCACACCCAACCCGCGCGTGTTCGTCTACGCCGCTGGCGGCTACTACTACCCCGGCAAGGGCCTGGACGGCCTCAAGAAGGAAATGGAAAGCTACCTGGCGCGCGGCTATTCGGTGGTCAAGATGAAGATCGGCGGCGCCACGCTGGCCGAAGACTGCGAGCGCATCGAGTCAGTGCTCAAGATCCTGGGCCCGGGCCAGCAACTGGCAGTGGACGCCAACGGCCGCTTCGACCTGAAGACCGCCATCGACTACGGCAAGGCCCTGTCGCAGTACCCGCTGTTCTGGTACGAAGAAGCGGGCGACCCGCTGGACTACGAGCTGCAGGCGAAGCTGGGCGAGGTTTACAAGGGCCCCATGGCCACGGGCGAGAACCTGTTCTCGATGCAGGACGCGCGCAACCTGATCCGCCACGGCGGCATGCACAAAGACCGCGACTGGCTGCAGTTTGACTGCGCGCTGAGCTACGGTCTGGTGGAGTACCTGCGCACGCTCGACATGCTCAAGGAATACGGCTGGTCTCCCAGCCGCTGCATTCCACACGGGGGCCACCAGATGTCGCTGGCGATCGCGGCAGGCCTGGGCCTGGGCGGCAACGAGAGCTACCCCGATCTGTTCCAGCCCTACGGTGGCTTCCCCGATGGCGTGAAGGTCGAGAACGGCTACGTGACGCTGCCGCCGCTGCCGGGCATCGGCTTCGAAGGCAAGTCGGACCTGATCGCAGAGATGCGCGCGCTGGCGTCCTGACGACTGGACACACAAAAAAGGCACGCCCAGGGGCGTGCCTTTTTGCATCCAGCACCGCGTTCAGGTCGCAGAACAGGTAAAGCTCTCGGCCTTGGCCGGATCGCCCGTGCCGTTGTAGCGCGGGAACTTGGGGTACTCGCACACCGGGCGCTGGGCCACGGGGGTGCTGGTGCCGGGGGCGAACTTCGTGGCGACCAGCTTGTCAGGCGCCGCGCCCTTTTCCACCCAGGCGTCCATGGCGGCGAGCAGGTCGATGGAGCGCGGCTCGGTGCCCGCGCCGTCCAGGTCATGCCCGTTGGAGGGCGAGGTGACCATGCGCGCAAAGCCCTGCACCTTGCTGGCGCCCAGGCGCTGCTTGACCGTGTCGAAATAGTCTGCCGTGCGGTACAGCGACACGCAGGTGTCACCCAGGCCGTACCAGATCAGCAGCTTGCCGCCGTTGTCGGCAAAGGCGGAGATGTCGGGGTCCGTGCCATCGATCATCTCGGCCAGCCGCGCGTACTGCGCCTGGTACTGCGTGGGGTCGTGGCTCAGGATGTTGGCGTTGGGGTTGCCCTCCACCAGGCGCGCGGCCTCCGTCACGGCCATGTGGTTGAACGAATCGGGCGCGTCAAAGCTGGTGCCGAACATGTACGACTGCCAGTCGGAGGTGGACGCCCCGCCCCGGCCATAGCGCGGGTAGCCCACGGCACCGCGCGACAGGGTCACGGGTGTCTTGTGGTCGCTGTAGATGAGGCGTATGGATTCGATCTGGCCGGCCGTGAGACAGCTGTCGTTGTCCGCCCCCTGGCACAGCAGCTCGGTAGGCACGTAGTTGCACGCCTCGATGTTGCCGATGATGCCGTCCTTCAGGCCATCGAGGCCATCACACGCCGCCACCTCGGCCTTGGCATACAGCGCGATCTTGGCGGGGCTCATCCAGTTGTCGCGGCTCTTGAAGATGTGGCGTAGCACCGTGGGCCCCAGGTTGACCTGGTGCGCCTGCTGGCTGATGGCGGGCTCCATGGCCACCACGCCGTCGTAGTCCTTGGGGTACTTCTGCGTGGAGATGAGCCCCGACCGACCGCCGTTGGAATGGCCCATGTGGTAGCGCCGCACGGGGCGCTTGCCATAGAACTCGGTGGCGATCGTGGTGCCCACCTCCAGCACGAAATGGTTGGCGTCGAACGCGTGGTTGCGCAGCGCCACGTCGCTCTTGCCCCAGGCAAAGCCGCGGATCTGGTGGCCGGAGTCGGAGCTGATCTTCACGTACGGGTTGGCCGACGGGCCCACCAGCTGCTGGTACCACGGGTCGTCGGTGGGGATGAAGCCGTCAAAGCCGCCACCACCAATGGTCAGCGTCTTGCCGTTCCATTGGGTCAGCGTGGGCAGCTCCACCGCCCAGTTGATGGTGGACTCGGGCGACGAGACGATCTGCCCGCGCACGATGCACACGTCGGGCAACGTGCCCTCGGCCTTGCGCAGCTCGGTACGAGTGACCTTGGCGCCATGGGGCAAGGCGGTGGATGCGTAGGCGGCGCAGGCCTCAGCCAGGGGCTTGCTGGCCAGCGGGGGGTTGGCGTCGCTGCCGCCGCCGCAGGCGGTCAGGGCCAGGGCTGCCACAGCACCCAGGGTGCAGACAGCGGTCCATCGCCCTGCGCGTGCCAGGGAGTGAGGGTGGCGCCGGGGCGCCACGGCGGAGGGGTGGGGGTTCGGGAACATGCAAGGGTCTCCTGTTATGGCGGTTCTTCAGGAGCCCAGGCCGGGCGGCGGTCTGGCCCGCACCGGTGTCTGGACTCCGGTGCGGACGATAGGAAAAGGTGGCGTGGTTGCAGCCTCTGCAAATGCAGAGGGAGCGGGAAACTACCGAGCCCTGCAAACCGGCGCGTGGCGCCCCGCCGCCGATCTCTACTGGTGACGCAGCGCGGCCACCAGCTCCAGCTTGTTGCTCACGCCCAGCGCTGCATAGGCCGTGCGCAGGTAGGTGCGCACCGTGGCGGGCGTGAGGCCCAGCGTGGCCGCAATGTCCTTGTGCGAGCGGCCCTGGGCGTACAGCATGGCGGCGCTCAGCTCGCGCGGTGCCAGGGCTTGCTTGCGCTGGCGCGACGCCAGGCTCACGGCCACCAGTGGCCCGCAGGGCTCCAAGCGCAGGCGGCAGGCCTTGCCCACAGACAGGGTGCAGGGCGCACCCGCCAGCGCCTGCGCCACCACCGGAGGCAGGTGGGTGCCGTGCCAGCCGGGGCTGGCTTCGCCCAACGCCCGGCTGATGCGCAGCCCGGCAAACAGCAGTTCGCCCGACGGCCGGGCCAGGGCAAAGCTGTCCCAGGGGCGGCCGGGCGTGTCGCTTTGCAGGCGCTGCAGACGGTGGTGCCATTGCTGCAGCAGGTGCAGGACGAATTCGCCGAACAGCACGGTCTCTCCGTCCGAGAATTCCGGCCGCGCTGGCGGGCGGTAGATGGAGACAAAAAACATGAGCCCGCTGTGGGGCAGCTCGGCCGTGAGGGCCATACAGTGGTACAGGCCGTGGCGCTGGCTGAAGGCGGCCACCTCCGGGTGCTCGGGTAACGGGCCCACCACGTCACGCTCACGGATCACCACCCCCAGCTGCTGCATGGACTGCAGCCCAAACAGGTCCACCGCCGCCAGCGCATTCCACTCCTCGGCAAAGCTGCGGCTCAGGCCAATGCTGCCGTGCAGCCAGTTGCGGGGTGCCACCTGCACATCGCCCGCCGAGACCTCGCCCCACCAGGCGGAATCAAAAGGCACCAGCCCCTGCAAGGTCTGCATGGCCTGGTGCAGCAAGTCCTGCGGGGCCACCTGCTGGGCTTGCTCCGACAGCCGGAGCAGGCTGCGGCTCAGCGCGCGCAGAGGGTCAGAGGCCATGGTGTCTCCTGGTTTTTGGAGGCGATGGTAGCCGCCACAGGGTGGCTACCCCAACCCCCCGTAAACCCGGAGCGTCCGCACGACCTCAGCGCAACACTACGATATTGATAGCAACTCAGCCATATAGCACTAGCGCCTGAGGCCTCTGGAACACAAAATCAGGCCGTCAACCCGTCCACTGCCTGGAACATCGACTGCCGTGCCTGGCTGATGATCTGGCCCTTCCACGCGTCCGTGTCGGTGTAGAAGGCCGCCAGCATTTGCGCCTTGATCTGGGCAGCCTTGTCAGCCGGAGTTTCGGGGTGCAGTTGGAGCCATTGCTCGGCACGGATGGCGTTCATCACGTCGAGCACGGGCACGGTGCCGTACTCCATGGCAATGCCGGTGTACTCGGCGTGGGGGCACTCGTCGTAGATCGAGGTCCACATCAGGCCGGTGAGGAAGGCCGAGGTGGACGAGCCGTCGTAGATCGACGTGACCGGCGTGGCGCCGCCGCCGTCCCACCAGGCGCGCGCCCGGGCCACGGCCACGGCGTTGTCATTGCCCGCGTAGATGCGCTCGCCATGGCCGCTGGGGCCCAGGCCCGTGTGCAGGTCGATCCAGGCGATCTTCGACGCGGCCGCACCGTGCTGGCGCAGCACCTGGCGCAGCGTGCGGTTGCTCCAGGTGGGCTCGGTGCCGCCAAAGAACACGCCCTGCGGAAACTCGTGCTGGCCTTGCGAGATGGCGGCCTGCCACGCGGCCTCGCCCTTGGTGGCGATGTACTCCGCCACCGCTGCCTGGTTCTCAGGGCCGGGGGGCCACTGCTCGGGCAGCAGCAGGGGCTGCACCTCGCGGTAGGCGGTGTTCACGGGCAGGGGCTTGCTGAAGTCCTGGAAGTTGCGGTTCAGGTCCACGTTCTCGTGTGTGAAGCGGCGCACGTGCGAGAAGCCATAGGGGTTGAGCGCGTGGATGTAGAGCGTGGCCACACCGGCATCGCGCGCCTGGGCGCGCCACTCGGCATCGTGCAGCGCAAACACCTGCACGCCGCTGCCGCAGTAGCCCTCGACGCCGTGGCAGGCGCTGCTCACGATGAGCAGCTTTTTGGCATCGGCCGGGCCGTCGCGCACCACGTCCATGGCCAGGTCTTCGCCGTCGCGGCCTTGGAGCGGGTGGGCGTGCGATTCGATGGACAGGCCCGCGGCTGCGGCGGCCTCCAGAAACTTTGTGCGCGCCTGGGCGTAGCTGGGCGAGAAGGCTTCAACGATTCCGGTCATGGGCAGGGCTTTCAGGAGTCAGTGGGAAGACAAAAAGAAAACCCGGGCACGCGCGCTGCGCACGCCCGGGTGGAGGAGGATCAACGGCTCGTCAAGCTGCTTCAGGCCGCTTTGGCGGGCTGGGCCAGCCATTCCTCGGCCAGCTTGACCCAGTAGGTCGCGCCCAGCGGGATCAGGTCGTCGTTGAAGTCGTAGCTGGGGTTGTGCAGCATGCAGGGTCCGCCGCCGTGCCCCATCTCGCGGTGGGCGCCGTCGCCGTTGGCAATGAAGCAGTACGCACCGGGCTTGGCCTGCAGCATGTAGGCAAAGTCTTCAGCACCCATGGTGGGCTCCTGAACCACCACACGCTCTTCCCCCACGATGCCGGTCATGACCTTGCGGGCAAATTCGGCCTCGGCGGGCGAGTTGACAGTGGGCGGGTAGTTGCGCACGAACTCGAACTCGCAGGTGGCATCGTGCGCAGCGCAGTGGTTCTCGGCGATCTGGCGCATGCGCTTTTCAATGAGGTCCGTCACTTCGGTGGTGAAGGTGCGCACCGTGCCCTGCAGCTCGACGCTGTCGGGAATCACGTTGGTGGCCTCGCCCGCGTGGATCATGGTGACCGAGATAACGCCGGCGTCCACGGGCTTCTTGTTGCGGCTGATGATGGTCTGGAAGGACTGCACCATGCCGCAGGCAATCGGCACCGGGTCGATGCCGGTGTGCGGCAGCGCCGCATGGCCGCCCTTGCCACGCAGGGTGATCTTGAACTCGCTGGTCGATGCCATCACCGGGCCGGGGCTCACGGCAAACGTGCCCACCGGCATGCCGGGCCAGTTATGCATGCCGTACACGGCCTCCATGGGGAACTGCTCGAACAGGCCGTCTTCGATCATCACGCGGGCCCCGCCGCCGCCCTCTTCGGCGGGCTGGAAGATCAGGTACACGGTGCCGTCGAAATTGCGGTGCTTGGCAAAGTGCTGCGCCGCCGCCAGCAGCATGGCCACATGGCCGTCGTGGCCGCAGGCGTGCATCTTGCCCTGGTGTTTGCTGGCGTGGGCGAAGGTGTTGAACTCCTGCATGGGCAGTGCGTCCATGTCGGCGCGCAGGCCAATCGCGCGGCCACTGGCGCCACCGTCGCGCCCCTTGACGATGCCCACCACGCCCGTTTTGCCCATACCCCGGTGGATGGGAATGCCCCACTCGGTGAGTTTTTGCGCCACCACGTCGGCGGTGCGCACCTCTTCGAAGCACAGCTCGGGGTGGGCGTGAATGTCCCGGCGCACCGCTGCAATACTGGCCGCCTGGGTGACGATGGAGTCAATAACGTTCATGATATGTGTCCTTACGATCTCACAGTCTAGCCCGACAGCAACACACGTGCCAACCCGGGTTATTCGCTAGCCACCCATGATTTCTGCCCACGCCCTCGAACTTGCGCAAACCCTGGTGCGCATGAACACCGTCAGCCATAACTCCAATCTGGAGCTGATCCATTTCATCCGCGACCACCTGGCCAGGCTGGGCGTG
>Ga0208123_100202_pt1 | contig 29887 bp, 32 predicted proteins | sample LakWasMe92_HOW11_2_FD_183914 | JGI IMG/M metagenome (GOLD analysis project Ga0208123, IMG submission 183914) | Freshwater sediment methanotrophic microbial communities from Lake Washington under simulated oxygen tension - Sediment Metagenome... | ecosystem: Environmental > Aquatic > Freshwater >... | reverse complement strand
TTTTCAAAGCTCGGAATGGCATCAAGCCCATCAACCAATAGGCCAATCGGGCCTACTTGGGTCCGTACTACAATGATTGCACCGGCGGTTTTTTCCGGTTGGTCGAAATCAACGGCCTTATTGGTCAAAATCCTGCCATCAATCACGATAATCGGGATTTTTTCGTTGATGCCATCGGGGCTGTTATCGCAATACATGACGCTGCCGACAATATAGGATTTTACGCCGGGCAGGCTATTGATCAGTGTAACGTCCATGGCTTCGAGTACGTCGGCGGCAAGAAATGCGTAGACTTCCGAGCCTATATAGAACGTTGCAAGATCGACAACATCGCCGGTTATCGGTTCTTGCGGATAAGCGATTGCTACACGTTGTTCGGAACCAGTAGTCTCGGCCTTTTCTCCGATTGGAATAAACACGAAGGCGGCTACGTCATTATGATAGTCCCCTGTGGTTTTAAACTCGCGGTATCCGCGTGACGAGTAACAGCCGACGGCATAGTACTTTTTGTTATAGAGCACGATTTTGGATTTTCCTGTACCTTCTTGCAGCTCAAAAAATTCAGGGTCTATCCAAAGAACTTCACCATTTTTGTAATTGGAGCCTTCGGTTGATGCAATGATGCGACCGCTGGGCCGCTCCACAAACAGGCCGAAAGCGCCGGGTTTGTCGGGCAAGCAATCCTCAAGCATGTGTTTGAATTCGGGAGTGGAATCAAAAACGATGCCGATGCCGCCAACCACTTTGTTCAGATCATCAATATGACGGATCGCGGCATTGTAAATGTAGGTTGGGTTGCCCTCATACAGCCAGGATTCTTCAAACATCGATACCCGGTATTCCTGCGGCGAACGCAAGGAGAAAGTCTCCTGCGCGTAGGCGGCGTTCACCTGCCTGCCTACGGCATCTACGGGGTCGTTATGGAGATTGGACTCAGCTACGATAGTCCCTTTGATGTCATAGATAAAAAGGCGGGTGTAGACTGTGTAAAGCTTGTTGATGTAGATCAGAATATCGGTGATTTTCGCTTTATCGTCGGCGTTTAGACAGCCTTCGGATAGAATGCGACGGATTTCCGAAGTCAGTGCCCACCATCGGCAATCATTGCTGCGTTCGTACAGGTTGCGATCCATAATATCAATCATCAGCCGCGCGATGGATTCGGCATTACGGAGTTCGGAGGTAATCATCGTGGTATGCAGCTTGCTGCTGGAGTCGGCAAGCGCCTGAGCCGTGCGCGCACCCATCGAACGCAGCTGTCTTAGAATTGCCTTGAGCGATAAAAGGTTGCCGTGTTCGTTAGTCGCCATGACCTGACCATTCCAGATGACCCGGTGCAGGAACATGTTGATGCCTTCGGCCGCGCCGGCAATGATGCTGGATAATTCGGGCGACAGCGAGTCGCCATGTCGAAGAATTTCGGCATTGATCTCCTTGTCGGACGCGGAAGAACCGAATGCCGTATGCAATGGAATCATGGCGTGTCCGTACCATTCTTGTCCGGCATAACCTTGATAAGGACGGCCTCTGTGCGTTACCGACAGATAATCACGCCCGGCAAAGCCGATCACTCCGTAGTGATCTCCTTCCGGAACCGCTTCAATGAAGCGGCCAATCGGTACATGATCCTGGTCGCTTGTCGCAATCACCGCCGAATCGGCATTCAACAGCAACATGACGGCTTTGTCGCCTTTCTTTTGCAGGCTGCGAAATATGCCCTCCATCTCGTTATCAAAACGGAATGATAGGCACAAAACGCCAATCACCGAGTCATCGACCGGATCGACGATACGTTTTGAATAAATGAGGGTTCGGTCTATGCCGGGACGGAGGCTGGTTTTGCCAAAGGTTTCAACATAGTCCTCCATTGAGTGCAGTGTCTGGCGAATAATCGGGTCGGAAATACTTCGAGCGACGGTTGGCGTGTTGCGGTCAAGCCTGGCCAGTATGCGGCTGTCGGTATCCAGAATGATAATGTCGTCGTATACGGTATATTTTGAACCATACTCGTCAAGCAGTTGGTTAATCGAATCTATATCGGTTCTTTCGCCGTTTACGGTGGCCTGCACAAAATTGCATATATCGGCATTGGTCGCCAGAAAGCCGATGTCTGCGGTGCGCTCATACAGGTTGCGTACCAGAATATCTATCGAAACTTGCGCTTTGGATTCAAGTTCAAGGCAGGTTTTTTTAATTTCTTCAGAAACCAGCTGGCTGGTTAGTTTACTTTCAAGATCGCCAAAACCTTTTTTTGTCGCTTCCATTGCCGGCAGTATGGTTGCGGCTTCTGTGGGGCAGCTGATTTCCGCAATGGCGGAAATCAGTCCCCAGGTTCCATTCAAGTCGCGGAGAATTTCCTTGCACTGGGTAACGCTCCGAATATAGGGGGAGAAGGTTTCAAAACGTTCAGCTTCTGACAGCATGTAATTTATCCTTGGTTGTGCGTTAAAAATGAGACAAGACATTAATGACAAAAGGCAAGATGCACGATCTCATCAGCAATATTTAAGCCACATTGCCTATTGCTGTATGCAGATAAGGTTTGATAGGATGTTGTTAAGGCTGCTATGTTGGGGTGTGCACCAAAATAGGGCGTAAAAAGGAGTGTTAATTACTAATGTTGTGCGGATGTCGGGGAGTGAATAGAGGGTATGTCTTGATTGGTTAACGGGTTTTGATAGTCCATTTATGGCGAACGATAGGCTTTCTTCGTTAGTTCAGCTATAGCGTTTTCCGGAAAATTACACGTTTTGGTAATAAAAAGATTGAGCGCATTTTGGTGGGGCGATGGCGATTTCACTATCGTGAGTTTTTGTTAATAGGTATGGGAATGGGATGTTCAGCCGCCCGCTATGGCTGCTGTCAACTTTCAAAGATTAAGTTTGGTTACGTGAAAGGTAGGCCGTTACGGCGAGCGCCCGGCCTTTACGCGATCAAAAGGAACGTTATTAGCCGCCAGCCGGCGTGATAGAATGAATCGTCCCCAATTATTTATATTAGGAGAAAGCCATGCTTTATATCGAACCGAATCAACCAGGCAGTAAAGTTAACTTTAAATCCCGTTATCAAAATTTTATCGGCGGCGGCTGGGTCGATCCGGTTAAAGGGCTGTACTTTGAAAATTCAAGTCCCATTAACGGCAAGGTTTTTTGTGAAATACCCCGCTCCAGCGCCGAAGATATAGATCTGGCGCTGGATGCGGCTCATGCAGTCAGGGCGGCTTGGGGAGAAACCTCGGTTACTGAACGGTCAAATATACTCTTAAAAATAGCCGATCGGATTGAAGCAAACCTTGAAACGCTGGCCGTTGCCGAAACCTGGGATAACGGCAAAGCGGTGCGCGAAACGCTGGCAGCGGACATACCGCTGTGCGCCGATCATTTCCGCTACTTTGCCGGGTGCATTCGCGCTCAGGAAGGTTCAATCGGCGAAATCGATAAAAATACCGTCGCTTACCATTTTCACGAGCCGCTGGGTGTAGTCGGGCAGATCATTCCGTGGAATTTTCCGTTGCTGATGGCCTGCTGGAAATTAGCTCCCGCCTTGGCCGCAGGAAACTGTGTGGTCATGAAACCGGCTGAACAAACTCCGGCGTCTATTTTGGTGCTGATGGAAATAATCGGCGATTTATTGCCCGCAGGCGTGATTAATATTGTCAACGGCTATGGTGCGGAAGCAGGACAAGCGTTGGCGACCAGCACACGGATTGCAAAAATAGCCTTTACCGGTTCGACGCCTGTCGGCTCGCATATTCTAAAATGCGCGGCAGAAAACATCATTCCATCAACCGTTGAGTTGGGCGGTAAGTCGCCGAATATCTTTTTTGAAGATGTCATGAACCAGGAAGAAGCGTTTATCAGCAAATGTATCGAAGGCGCGGTACTGGCATTTTTCAATCAGGGTGAAGTCTGTACCTGTCCCTCGAGGTTGTTGGTTCAAGAATCCATTTATGATGAATTTATCGCTAAAGTGGTTGCGCGCGCCAAGCAGATTAAACGCGGCAACCCGTTGGATACTGAAACGATGGTAGGCGCGCAAGCCTCTAAACAACAGTTTGATAAGATTCTGGGTTATTTACAAATTGGCAAGGACGAAGGAGCCGAAGTTTTAATAGGGGGTAAGGCTGAGTCTTTAGGCGGTGGATTCTCGGAAGGCTACTATATCGAACCGACGATCATGAAAGGCGGCAATAAGATGCGTATCTTTCAGGAAGAAATTTTCGGTCCTGTAATCTCGGTCACCACGTTTAAAGATGAGGCCGAAGCCTTGGCGATTGCCAACGACACTCAGTTTGGTCTGGGCGCCGGTGTCTGGACACATGATATGAACCGGGTGTACCGAATGGGGCGGGGCATTCAGGCTGGTCGCGTATGGATTAACTGTTATCACCATTATCCTGCTCATGCGGCTTTTGGCGGTTATAAGAAATCAGGCGTGGGTCGTGAATGCCATAAGATGATGCTGGATCATTATCAGCAAACCAAAAACATGCTGGTTAGCTACGATATTAATCCATTAGGTTTTTTCTAGGCTTGATTAGTTAAAAGCTGATGTATGTAAAATAGCTAAGAAATTTTCACCACGAACGACTGCATGGATGCAGGAGGTAGAGCAACCGCTCCATGCAGTCGTTCGTGGTGTTCTTATGCAATTAGCGCAAAATTAAGGCAACATGCCACTTTTCACCCCACCAGTAGTTGCCGCATGGGCATTGATGCAATGGCGGTAGTCGATCCAACCCTGAAAGTCTATGGTGTGGAAGGCTTAAGGATTGCCGACGCATCGGTTATGCCTGAAATCACCTCCGGTAATACCAATGCCTCAGCATGTTGATGGACGAGCAGATTGTCCGGTTTATCAAGGCAGAGCGGCAAGAGAGATAAAAATTCTAAAAAACACCGGGTTTACGCGATTGGCCTGAAACTTGAGCAATCGTGGCATTTTTTTAAAATAGCAAAAAGATTAAGCTGTTTTTCTCGGTAGCGGCAAGACAAGTATGGATGTTAGGAATATCAGCACATTTGATGCGCAACATCAGTCAATCAACGGCTAACGAATGCCGCAAAATTCATTAAATTGATCTGTCATTACCGTTTAATAATCGCTAGTTAAGATAACTTTGCTCTAATAATTTACGTCAGTTTTGTAATGAGGAGATGACAATGTTAAACGAACTTAAATCTTCAACTACTTTACTTCAATTCTATCTAACCTGGCTCATAAACATGTCGTCAGGAGGGGTGGCCACCTATATCCTGTTCATGTTTTTTACTCTCTTCTTGATGGTTGAGTTTTGCGATCCCAGAGAAAAAATTCTTCCAAAACAGTTGCGGCAGTCCTATCGGGCGAACATCGAATTATTTGTTTTTAACAGCGTTGTTATGTCGATATTGTCGGCTCCATCGCTACTGATTTTGGCGGAACAATTCTCCGATAAAGGGCTGCTCAACCATATCCATAATCCGGTATGGAGAGCCGTCCTTTCGTTTTTAGCTATCGATTTGCTGCTGTATTTCTTGCATAAAGCCAGTCACAGCTTCGATTGCTTGTGGGATGTTTCACAAGGTACATCACAACGATCCTTATTTGAATGTTTCAACGGCATTCCGGATACATTTTCTGGAAATAGTAATCATCAACCTCATGAAGGCGATGGTGGTTGTTATTTTAGGTATAGAAGGGACATTGTTGCTTGTGAATGAGGCGATAATTACCTTTTTCACCATGCTGCATCACACTAATATTTCATTTCGGGGTGAACGATTTCTTGGTCGGGTAATTATTACTCCGTATTTGCATCGTGTTCACCATTCAACCCGGCGTGACGAGCATGACCGTAATTACGGCGCGGTTTTGTCAATATGGGATCGCTTGTTCGGCACTCTGGCAGAGCTGAAACCAGCGGAAATAGGTGTCAAGGGAAGCACGGCGCAAGACCTTGTAAGTCTGGTAAAGTGCGGTTTTACAATGACGGACAGCTCATCCGCTCAGCCTGTTAGCCTCGACGTAATGATCGCTGAAGCAGCCTATTATAAAGCTGAAAAACGCGGCTTTCACCCAGGCAATGAGCTTAGAGATTGGTTGGAAGCAAAAAGTGAAATTATCAGATCGGTTTACGGTGAAAGGCGGGTTAGAAATAAGCTAATGCGGACATGGCGAGGGTTGGCTGGGATCATGAACAATGTTCTAAATGGCAAAAACCAGAAATATCCGTTGTTTCGGAATCAGATTAACTGAGATACGGTGGGAGAGCTGGGGACTGTTGCTTATTCTAAGTAACTTGAACATTTGTAGGGGCGAATTCCATTCGCCTTTCGGCGGATAAATCCATCCCTGCACGGTGCAATGATTCAGACTGTATTAATTCCTCGATTCTAACCTTCTTTACTAAAGGAGAGTTTGGTGATCTTATTTCTTAGCGTTCGAGCGGCGAGCTTCCCCACAATTCCTTTAGACGCTGATCTCTGCCGCAGGTGTAGTGGTAATAACTATAACGCACCGGGTTTTTTCGGTAGTAATGTTGATGATATTCCTCGGCGGGATAGAATGCTGAGGCGGCAGTGATTTTGGTGACGATCGGCTCCTTGAAGGGCTTGGACAACGCCAGCTCAGCCTTTGATTGTTCGGCCAGACGCTGTTGCTCCTTGTCATGGTAAAAAATCTCCGCACGGTACTCGGGGCCGACGTCGCAGAATTGGCGATCAGTCACAGTAGGGTCAACGTTGTGCCAAAAGACCTCCAGCAATTGGGTATAACTGGTTTTAGTGGGATCGTAGAATACCTGTATGGCTTCGGCGTGACCGGTTCCTCCTGCGGAGACTTCTTCATAAGTTGGATTCTGAGTATGTCCGCCTGTGTAGCCGGCAATGACCTCAACTACCCCTGGTAGATTATCGAAGGCCGACACCATACACCAGAAACACCCGCCGGCGAAAGCTGCCTTGTTCATGTCAGTTCTGTCTGTAGCTGCAACTGTAGTTCCCATACCGAACCCCAAAATGCCAAGTAGCATTAACCTGAGTAAAGGGCTGGAGCTTTTCAGCATGCATTTAATTTTAATGTTGTAAAACAAAGGCTTTTAATGTGGGTGATGTTGTCTTGATCTTAGGGCTGATTATAAACTGAAGTCGGTGGCATATGATTAATTTCTATGAAAATCATCATTCCCCTTTAAGCTTGTCCAGTACCCGGGTTAATTTCTCCAACTGTTTGTGCAAGATTCTGGCTTGTTTTTCAGCATGTTGCTTGTCAAACTCCAGTTTCATGCACTTATCATTGAGCTGTTGGTTTGTCATTTTGAGCGCTTCACACCGATTGCAGCAATCTGTGTGATTGTCCTGTACGCTGCTGGAGATGCTGACGGAGTTATCGACTGACTGCTTGACTTCGTGTTTTTGATAAATAGTTTCGGGGCGGTCGACAATAACCTTAATGTCATTTGCAGGGGCGATGTGATGTTCCGGTTCGGACTTGACGCCAGCCATTCCGCCGATCAATATCATTGCATTAATTTTATTGCGGAGCAGCAAAAATACAGCGGCCTCGCTGGTTTTTCCATCGCCGCAAACCACAATGATAGGCTTTTCACGATTTAATGTTTTAAGCTGCATCCTTAATGAGAAAAAAGGCTCATTGATACTGCCGTCAAGATAGTGATTTTCATAATCGTCCGGCGTACGTACATCCAGCAATATAGCACCCTGCTTTACCGCCTCCTGCATCTCCATGTAAGTAACAAACGTTAGCGAAGGTTCTTTTATTAAAGATACAAATTGTTGTTTATTCAGCCGTAATAAAGAAATATCCGTCAAGGCTGTAATCGTTACGTTTCTGGGCGCATCGGAAAGCAGTGAGTCTTCGCCGAAGGTATCGCCGGTTGCCAGTTGAGCCAATCTAATCTCTTTTGCATTGGGCGATGGTTTGCGCGTTAACTCGCATTGCCCGTTTTTTAATCAGATAATAATAATCTCCCATGCTGCCTTGATCGACAATAATTTCACCCTTGCTGAAATGGACGGCTTCCAGACTCATTAAGATTTTTTGTGAATTGGTAGGCGGAAGGCGTTGAAAAATAGGCGATCTTAATAATTCTGTCATCCAGTCGTCTGAATCGTCTTGAGTCTCTTCTATAAGCATCTAACTTTTGTTCTTATATATTTCTTCGGGGCTTTTAGTATATAGAGCAGGAAATTGAGTATTCGGCAATATTATCAACGGTGCCGGTATACAAGTAATCAGCCCGGTTTCGGAATGTTGACGTGTCCCGAGGAATGATGCACCTCATTCCTCGGGACATCCTGTCATCACAGATTCCTAATGTTTTAGTCAAAACGGTCGTGTTTATAATTATTGGTTTTTTGTAGGTGTCTTTAAAAATTAAATTATAATCAAAAAGCTTTACCTCATTTCAGATAAAATCATATACAGCTAACCAATACAGGGGGAAGTCAATGGAAAGAAAAGAAGCGATGGACTTTATGATTAAGTTACTCAAACTTATGTTACATAAAGAAGGGTCTGATTTATTTATTACCGCTGGTTTTCCACCTGCAATAAAAGTCAAAGGCAAAATGTCACCGGTTTCTCAGCAGGCATTATCGGCTAATGACTCCAAGGCTCTTACGCAGTGCATCATGAATGATAAGCAGCTCAAGGAATTTGAAGAAACACAAGAATGTAATTTTGCCATATCGCCTGCCGGGCTATCCCGGTTCCGGGTCAATGCCTATGTTCAGCAAGGCTGCCAGGGCTTGGTTATCCGGGTGATCGCCGCAGAAATACCCAATTTCGATAAATTGGGTTTGCCGCCTGTTTTAAAAGACGTGATGATGAACAAAAACGGCCTGGTTATCATGGTCGGAGGCACGGGCTCAGGTAAATCAACGTCTATGGCGGCAATGATCGACCATCGTAACGAGAACAGCTATGGGCATATCATCACCCTGGAAGATCCGATCGAATATGTGCATACCCATAAAAATTGCGTGATGATGCAAAGGGAAGTCGGCGTCGATACCAAGAGCTGGGAAGCCGGATTACACAATACCTTGCGGCAGGCTCCCGACGTTATTGTGCTGGGAGAAATCCGCAGCCCCGAGATTATGAATTACGGCCTGGAATTTTCCCAAACAGGTCATTTGGCTCTGGCTACTTTGCATGCAAACAATGCCAATCAGGCTATCGACCGGATCTTGGGTTTCTTTCCGATGGAGGCTCAGACGAAATTGATGCAGGATATTTCGGTCAATTTACGCGCCATTATTTCCCAGCGTCTGGTTAAAACCGTTGATGGCGGACGTTGTGCGGCCATTGAGATTTTATTAAATACACCGTTGATTTCGGATTATATCGCCAAAGGCGAGGCTTCAAGCATTAAGCCGTTGATGGCCAAATCCCGTGAATTGGGTATGCAAACCTTTGACCAAGCCTTATTGGAGCTTTATCAGGCGGGCAGAATAGATTACGAAGAAGCCTTAAGAAATGCCGACTCTCAAAATGAGTTACGCTTGCAGATCAAATTAGCCTCCGGTGAAGACAGGTCGATTGGCGGACTTTCGTTACAATCGAAAGATGACGGCAGTGACGAAGAATAGAATACTCCGCTGTGATAAAGCTATCCGCAGATCAATGTAGGCAGATTTTTAACTCCCCATCTCACAAAATCAGATACTGACATGACCCTGACACCTTATTTAAAATTAATGCTGGAAAAAAATGCGGATAGCTTATCTTTGAAAGCGGGTTTTCCGGCACTCTTGGGATTAGCCGGGGAGGAGCATCCCTTGGGAAAAAATGAGTTAAACTCAAATATCATCAAAGAAATCACTTTTAGCCTCATTAATGAGGCCCAGAAGCAGGAATTAGTCCAGAATAAAGCGCTCAAGTTCAATTGCACTGCGCCCGGCGGCGAGAAATTTATGGCTAACGCCAAGGTCGAAGATAACGGCTTGGTGCTGTTTATTGTCCCTGATTTGGCGCTAACAAAAACTGAACCCGCTGAGCCGGAAGCTGAAAGTTACCAGGTCTTGGGAGCCGCGCCGGAAGATGACTTAAACATTCTGCCTTATCTGATGGAAATGGCTAAATTGAATGCCTCGGATTTGTTTTTAACGGTCGGTTCGCCGGTTAAGGCCAAAATTTATGGGCGTGCCGTGGCGCTGGATGATTTTATGCTGACCCCCGAGTTAACGAAATCGGGCGCTTTCGGGATTATGACCCAGGAACAAATCGACGAGTTTTTAGTCACCAGGGATTTGGATTTTGCGATCAGTCTACCGGACGGCAGTGCGCGTTTTCGCGCCAATGCCTTTTTTCAGCGCAAAACCGTAGGTCTGGTTATGCGACTGATTCCTTCGGTCATTCCTACCGGCAAGGATTTAGGCACGCCGGATATATTAATGGAGTTAATTATGGCCAAACGGGGGCTGTTATTAATGGTAGGCGGCACCGGATCGGGAAAATCGACCACACTGGCGGCCATGATTAACCACCGCAACGCCAATTCGGCCGGTCATATTTTGACTATTGAAGACCCGGTCGAGTTCTCCCACCCGAACCTGAAATCGATAGTTAACCAGCGGGAAGTCGGCGTGGATACCGACTCGTATGCCAGAGCGCTAAAAGCCTGTTTGCGGGAAGCGCCCGATGTCATCTTGATCGGCGAGATTCGGGACCGGGAAACCATGTCGGCGGCTTTGGAGTTGGCTAATACCGGTCATCTATGTATATCGACCATGCATGCCAACAATGCCAATCAGGCTATGGAGCGGGTGATTAACATGTACCCCCATGATCATCATGCGCAATTGTTTATGGATCTTGCCGTCAATTTAAATGCCGTTATTTCCCAGCGCCTGATTCCCGATACGGCAGGGAAGCGCTGTGCGGCCATTGAAGTGATGATCAACACGCCTCATATAGCGAACCTGATCTTAAAAGGGGAATTGAACGAAATTAAAACGGCCATGACATCGAGCGGCAGCAAAGGCATGAGGACTTTTGACGACGCCTTGTTCGGACTGTACACAGATGGAAAGATCAGCTTGGAAGAAGCGTTGAAAAATGCCGATTCCAGCAACGATCTGGAAGCTAAGATTAATTTTGGTTGATACAAGAATGGAACGCAGATGCTCCGGATTGCCGCCATGGAGGCTCCAGCGTTTTGTATACAGATGATCCAGCGATAATCGATAAATAATTCCTCCAAAAACACAACGTAGTTCGTGGTTCGTAGGGCGGTTTCGCGACAGCAAACCGCCAATCAACGCACAACGCCGATTACAGCCAGCCGAAGTTGCGGCGGATTGCTAGCGCGAATCCGCCCTACAAATCACCCGCCTTACAGCGTTTGTGGCTGATTTTGCTGCATGTGTTGCCAAAAGGCTTCCGGCGCACGCGTAACTTCGGCTTTTTACATTCCAACAGCAAGCGGGTGTTGGAGTTACTTCAGCATCTGCTCAAGCTGAACCCGGTTAAGGCCCTGATAGGGTTGGCAAGACGTCCCCAGATCAAGTGCCCTTGCTGCGGCGGTGCAATGCGGATGGCGCAAGCCGCCCGAATCCCATCCCCGTTGGCATTCGGGCGGCTTGCGCCATCCGGTTAACAGAGTGGAGGTGCAACCGGTTATGTAACAGCATCCGGCATTCCGAGAGGGCTCGAAATCGGCATTTTTAAGCCGAGAACCGCGCTTGGCTTAAAAAAGGCTGTTATTCACCTTAAATCATCATCATTCGCTAAAGGCATTGCCGAAGCAACGCGTTCGGCTTGTTCTTGACTAGTGCGGTTATGGATTCATCGCCGCAACCGACAAAATCCGAAAAGATATTTTCTTATAATAAAGTCGGCCTTCCGACTGCCACCGGGCTTGTCCAACAACCGGTTCAGATTGTGGTTCGCTACCGCTCACACAATCTAACCTTATTCGTTAGGCAAGCCTCAAAGCAGCTTGACCAGCGTAGCGACTACCGCCGCTTGTGCCAATAAAAGACCAGCCATCCATTTAACAAGGTCGGCTTTAAGGGTTTCAAGGTCAAACTTAGTAGCCAACTCGCGCACGGCAATAGTTTCGTTCAATGCCTCCGTTAATGCTTCTACTTCGGCTTTTGCCTGTTCTTCTGAAACACCTGCGGATTTAAGCCGTTCTACAAATTTCAAGGTATCGAAGGTAATGGTGGTCATGGTATTGATTCCTGCTTTTAGTTTAACGCCCAGTTTACCACGCTTGACAAGCGCCGCAAACTTGGGTGAAAGACTGATAAATAAACACAATTATTTGAATGCACCGTTGGCATTCCATGCGACTGTTGGGATGGTGCCTAACGTAGAGCTAACCGGGCGCGGCCCGGAAAGCTGAAAAATAAAACCGCATTATAACCGCGCTCCGGTTGAGCGCCATGTTATGTTTTGCTGTACTCATATACTCCAAACTCCCAGTATTTCTTGCCTGGATTTGATGGACCTTGCCAACCACTGGATAGCAACTCTTTTGCAATGAAACGATTGACCATGCCATGACCTACTAAAAGCACAGAACCATGTTCTTGAGCAATTTGTCTGAGTTTTTCGGTTGCGCCTGTTGCCCTAAGTTTGGCGGAGCTAAAGGATTCACTATTGCGAGAGAAACCCAAAAACCAAAGTGTTCTAAATATTACAGCCCAAGTATCTGGTGAAAGTTTTGGAAATGACCATCCGGCATAAGGCAACCCCATTTCCCTAAATATGGACTCCGTGTAATGTACTTTTCTTATACCTAGTGCTTTTGCTGATTCGATTGAGCGTAGTAGATCGCTACAAACAACGGCATTGCAAGTAGAAACTGCCTCAGTTGCCTCCCTTGGTGGCTGAGATTCTTTTTTGATGCCGACAGAATTATAGGATTCAATCCATTGATGAAGCTCACTTGCTTTCAACTTTCCCCAAGAGGGAATGTCAGGTTTTCCATGTCTGATAAGGATAATTTTCATCGAAGCCTTCTTTTAGAAACATAACGCCACGGTAAGGCGACCGCCGCCATCGGAAGCCAAAAAGAAAACAGAATTTTGATTAACACCAACAGCGAATCGAGCCTAGGGCGGCGGTTCGCCTTGACCGATTCGTTATGCATTACAGAGGAATTAAATGAAGCAGCTATTTAATAATCCATTACCCGGGCAGTGTGTAATTTTAAAAAACAGCCTGGGCGAAGAAAGCCAACAAAGAATTGTTGGAGTTACCGCAAAGGCTATTCGGGTATCGTCATGTAATTTGTACAAATTCAATCGCGACGGAAGTTTGAATAAATCGGATAGACGAGGCGGAGGCGTTGAACCGTCGATCAGACCAGATGAGGTATAACGTAAAGGTAAGGGGCGCGCCGCTTGATGAGCGTTAGCGAAGCCACCGAACCCGATAAATTTACAACCCTTCAAAACCGCCAACGGGCGGCGCGTCCCTTTGACCGACTTGTTAGGCTGAAGATACATACTTGACGATAAAAATGGTGGGCAGAAAAACTTGCCCACTCTACTTGGTTAGGTTAATCAACATTTAATCAATTCCCAATTTATCTCTGTTGAGCTAACTCGATATTGAATACAGTTTTCGCACCCTATTATTTCATAGGGAACAGGATAACGTGCATGTGGGTTATGATAGAAAAAAGCCACCAATCCATTTTGGTAATGTTCGTACAACGTGAGGATACCGCTTAAGTAACTATTTTGTTCAGAGGTAACTGATTTCTTTGCGCCGAAAAAATCAGATCCAAATGACACAGGAATAGCCGGGTCATGTGGAACTCTTACTGGTACCGTTTGCAACCCAAACATCGCCGTAAGTACATGATAGTGATTCAGCCTTCCCAAGCCAGCCATTCCAGAATTATTGTAAAGAACCAGAATGGCACTGGTTTCATCGCGTTTCGAGAACCGCTTGAGTTGTCCATAAGACCCTTTTATTTTTGCTCTGACGGTTTTCCCAGGTTCCTCCCCATAAGCATCTCCGCAACCACATTCTTCTAACTGCTTAAGAACTTTGATCTCTTCATCGTTCGCTACGATTTCTTTTACTTCGGCATAAACGACTGTTCCATCAATTTTAAGGATGTAGTCAGGTGTCTGCTCAACTTCCTCTGGTATCCTTGCGCATCCCCACCCCTTTTGGGAGCACCAATTTTCCAGTAGTTCTTCGGATATGTTCATAGTTGGCCTAACGCTTGATTAAGGTGGTGGCTGGAGTGCTTCATACAAAACGGTGAGCGAGTTCCGCTCACCTTGAATTAACCGTTAGGGGTCGTGCGCCCCGGAAAGGAATGAAATGATTTTTGACAGAACGTGGAGAACGAACCGTATTGAATGCAAGATAGCTGGGCTTAGAGCCAAGCTGCAAGCTACAAAAGACCTTGCTAACAGGTGCGAAGGAAATGTGCCAGGAGCACTGGTGATCGTGCTCCGGGACGTGCCGCAGCAAATTGCAGAAATGGAAGAGCGGGTGAAACAACTTAAGGCCCCTAACGTAATATATACGACATCAGTTGTCTAATAATCCAGGCGATATGTCGTATAATCATACTTAATTAAAATTATCTTATTGTTTTTACTGGGCTAGAGTATAAGCCAAGGCGACAAGTCATGCAAACAAATGCGACATCAACACAACCCAAAAAATTACTCGACCAAGTCCGTGACAAGATTCGTTTCAAACACTACAGTCTGAGCACGGAAAAAACCTATATCGCCTGGATTAAACAGTTTATTTTGTATCATCAAAAGCGCCATCCCTTGGAAATGGGCGCGCTTGAGGTGGAGGCGTTTTTAACTTATCTGGCTACGCAACGGCATGTGTCCAGTTCCACCCAGAATCAGGCGTTGTCGGCTATTTTGTTTTTATATCGGGAGGTGTTGGCAGTGAACTTGCCGTGGCTGGATAATTTTGAGCGCTCGAAAAAGCCCCGACGTTTACCGGTAGTGCTCACAATTCAGGAAATACAAGCCTTGTTGCGTGAGGCCTCCACGGCGCCGGAGCCGATTGGTTTGATTATCAAGCTGTTGTACGGTACCGGCATGCGTCTGATGGAAGCGGTGCGGTTGCGGGTGAAAGATGTTGAACTGGAACGCAGGGAAATTATTGTGCGTGACGGCAAGGGCGGCAAAGACCGGGTAACCATGTTGCCGGAGAGTTTGGTGGGATCGATGCGCGTTCAGCTGGCATTGCGTCGGGAGTGGCATGAGCAGGATGTTATTATGGGCAAGGCGGATGTGTGGTTGCCGGATGCGTTGGCGACTAAGTATCCCAACGCTTCAAAAGAATGGGGCTGGCAATATGTGTTTGCCGCCAAAAATTATTCCGTCGATCCGCGCAGCAAATCGGAACGCCGTCACCCTGTTGAAGAAAAACAGGTGCAGCGTTATGTCAAGCGGGCGACTCAAGCGGCGGGCATCGCCAAACCGGCTACGCCGCACACCTTGCGCCACAGCTTCGCGACACATGTTTTGCAGTCCGGCTACGACATTCGTACTGTCCAGGAACTGCTGGGGCATAGCGATGTCGCCACGACAATGATTTATACTCATGTGTTAAATAAAGGCGGCAAGGGTGTGGTGAGTCCGCTGGATCAGTTGTTGGCCGGGGCGACATGCCTACGAGGATGGCACATGTAATTGAAAGTCACTTTGGAAAATAAGCCGGTATAATAGATAAATTTTCCCAATTTTTGAGTGATATGAGTAAACAAAGAAAAGCAGTGGCATTAATTTCCGGCGGACTGGATTCAATGCTGGCGGCAAAAACCATCATGGAACAAGGCGTCCATGTCGAAGGCATCAACTTCTTCACCGGTTTTTGCGTGGAAGGCCACACCCATGCCATCAGGGCCAGCGACAAGGCCAAGCCTAAACGCAACAACTCCTTATGGGTCGCCGAACAGCTGGGCATGAAGCTGCATATCGTCGACGTGATCGAAGAATACAAAGACGTCCTGATCAATCCCAAACACGGCTACGGCGCGCACATGAATCCTTGCCTGGACTGCAAGATTTTTATGGTCAACAAGGCCAAGCAATGGATAGTGGAAAACGATTTCGACTTCATCATCACCGGCGAAGTGATCGGCCAACGTCCGATGTCGCAACGCAAAGCGACGATGCCGATCATATCCAGAGAATCAGGCGCCGATGATTTATTATTGCGGCCTTTGTGCGCCAAGAATTTGCCTGCAACCCTGCCGGAACGCGAAGGCTGGGTCGATCGGGAAAAACTGCATGATTTTAGCGGACGCTCGCGCAAGCCGCAGATGGCGATGGCCGAGGGTTTCGGCTTTGATGAATATGCCCAGCCTGCGGGCGGCTGCTGTTTTCTGACCGACGCCAGCTATTCGTCAAAACTGGTTGACCTATGGAAAGCGCGTGACGGCGACAAGCAATATGATCTGGATGATGTGATGTTGCTGAAAGTCGGCAGACACATCAGGCCGGAGCAAAACTTTAAAGTCATCGTCGCCCGAGAAGAAGGCGAAGGTCGTTTTATGCAGGGTTACAAAAAAGAATTTATCACCCTGCATTGCACCAGCCATGCGGGGCCGTTGGTGTTGGTGGACGGCTCGCCTTCCGCTGAGGACTTGTTCCTGGCGGCAAGAATTACCGCCCGCTACGGACAGGGCCGCGATGCCGAACAAGTCGATGTGAGTATTGCCGATAAAGACGGTTCTGAACGGATTATTCAGGTTAAGCCGTTTGCCGCGGATGAAATTCCGCAGGAATGGTTTATATGAGCAGGGAAATCCTAAACGCCCGCCGTCTGCTGTGTCCGTTGCCGGTTATTCGCACCCAGGATAAAGTCAAACAACTTAAAGTGGGCGATCAATTGGAAGTTATCTGCACCGACCCCGGCGTGATGCAGGACATTCCGACCTGGTGCCGGATCAATGGACATAAAGTGCTGGAAACCATTTCGGGCGATCATGAGTACATTATTATCCTGGAAGTGGGCGAGTCGTAATGACTGAGCTTTTAGTTGTTATCCCGCCCCCCCTCGCTGCGGTTCTCGTTCCCATGCGCCGCTTGGGAACGCAGTATCGGCGCGCTACGCCGCGTGGGCGCGAGAAGTTGTTTTTTACCCGGGTTCCCAAGGTCCAGCTTGGGAACCCAGATGAAGCCCTAGCCTCGCGAGACGGGAAGCTGGAGCTTCCCGCACCGAATTCCCAAGCTGGAGCTTGGGAACTAGCGCTCACTAAAATCCTTAACTTAATGGTAGTGACGCGCTGTGTGGTAATGCAGTATCGGCGCGTTGTGCCGCGTGAAGCAGTGGCAAATCCTCTGGTTCGGCAGTGGGTCCGTGGTACGGGACATGGTGCACGGGAACGAGATGTTATTGTGGTCGCGGGCAAATAATGGCTGAAGTTTCAGATGCCGCAAAAAGGGATAAACTAAAAGCCAGGGCCAGCTATGTCGGCGCGGCGATTAATGTTCTCCAGACGCTGATCAAAATCGGCTTCGGCATCCTTGGGCAGTCTGCGGCTCTGATTGCCGACGGCATTCATTCGCTATCGGATCTGCTCAGCGACCTGCTGGTCATTATTGCGGTCAGGTTGGGCAGTCGCGAGGCGGACCATGATCATCCCTACGGCCACCGCCGTTTCGAAACCATAGCGACGGTCATTTTGGGAGGCAGCTTAATTGCGATCGGCGGCGTTATCATCTGGTCGGTCATGGAGCGCATGGCGGGTCCCGAGCATCTGCCGGTGCCCAACGTGTTGTCATTGGGCGTTGCGACGCTTTCAATCCTGATTAACGAATGGCTATACCAATACACCAAGCGCATCGCCAAAAAGACTCGCTCCAAATTACTGCTGGCTAATGCCTGGCATCAGCGCAGCGATGCGATCTCATCGCTGGTGGTTTTATTCGGCATAGGCGCGGTGATGATGGGCTATCCGTTGGCCGATGGCGTTGCCGCCGTCGTGGTCGCATTGATGGTGGCTAAAATTGGTTTGAATCTGGTGTTTCAGAGCATCAAGGAACTGGTCGATACTTCATTGCCTCCCGCGCTGGTTGCCGAGATCAGGACCGCTATTCACGCCATTGACGGCGTCGAAGGCATTCATTTGTTGCGCACCCGGCAAATGGGCGAGGATGCGCTGATCGATGCGCATATCGTCGTCGATCCCCGCATTACCGTTTCGGAAGGGCACATGATTGGCGATATAGTCAGGGATGATTTGATCAGGCGCTTTGACGACGTGATGGATGTGCTGGTGCATGTCGATCCTGAAGATGATGAAAGCTTGCAAGAGCAATCCAGGCCGCTGTCTCGCGGGGATGTGCAACGACTATTGGATCGCTATCTGGTGGACTTTAAGCGGGTGATAGAAGATTTCAGAATCCATTATCTGGACGGCCAGATTGAAGTGGAAGTGATTTTGCCTTTTGCAATCAGCGAGCAGCCGCAACAGCTGGAAAAGATAAGAAAGCAATGCAAATTGATGCGCGTGGAAGTTAAAAAAATCGATAATGTGTTTGTGTTTTTTAAAGACTGACGCGTGTTCCCTTATTAAAAGCCGGTTTTGCAGGATGGGGTATAAAAAATAATGCGCTTAACCATGTTTGAGATAACCGCTATACAAAACAACGCCAAAAATATATTTGGCGATACAGTAAAGGTATATCTTTTTGGCAGTAGAGTAGATGATGATAAAAAAGGCGGGGATATAGATTTATATCTTGTGCCTGAAAATAATGATAATTTGCTTGAGAAAAAAATCAAGTTCTTAAGCGCATTGGATAGGGCTTTAGGCGTGCAAAAAATAGATGTTGTTATCGCCAAAGACAAAACGAGACCCATAGAAAAAGAAGCGATTGAAAAAGGAATAGAATTGAATTTAGAGAACTTAAAAATCGAGAAGATTTTCCAAGAATGCGCCAAGCATCTCCAAAGGATAAACGAGGCCTATAGCGATATGTCGGCATTTATGCCGCTTACGGCGACCAAATATGAAAATTTATCCAAAGATGATGTGCAAGCGATAGATCAATATTTGTTTAGATTTTCAAAGCTTCAAGACAGTATGGGTGAAAAGCTTTTTAGAGTATTAGTGGGCAGGTTTGAAGGAAATACCGATAAGTTATCATTTTTGGATATTATTAAAAAAATGGAAAAATATATCGATATGGATATTGTCAATGAATGGCAGGATTTGAGGAATATAAGAAATCAGTTGTCTCATGAATATGAGGATGACGCCATTGAAATGGCCAATAGCATTAATTTAATTTATGCAAAAAAAGAAGTTATTGAAGGCATTTATTTAGCGATAAAAGCCAAGTGTTATATAACCACTCAGTTTGACGAGGCTTAACTTATGGCAGTAGGGCAGTGCAGTTTTCCAATCATGCATCCAGTATCAGGCATAACGCTGGGTACCGCGAACGCAGGCATCAAGCAAACCGTCAGGGATGATATTCTGGTGATACAAATGGCCGAGCATTCAACCTGTGCGGCGGTTTTTACCCAGAACGCCTTTTGCGCTGCGCCCGTGCATGTGGCGAAAGCGAATCTGGCTCATGCGCCGCGCTGGTTGCTGATCAATTCCGGCAATGCCAATGCCGGTACCGGCGAGCAGGGCATGCAGGATGCCTTGGCGACCTGCGCCGACCTTGCCGAAGTGGTCGATGGTACTGCAACCCAGGTGCTGCCTTTTTCGACCGGCGTCATCGGACAATCTCTGCCGGTGGACAAAATCAAAGCCGCCTTGCGGGAAGCGGTAAGCAACCTGGACACCGCCAACTGGGACAAGGCGGCCCAAGCGATCATGACCACCGACACTTTTCCTAAAGGTGTATCCAAAGTCATCGAAATTGACGGTCAAACCATCACCATCAACGGCATTTCCAAAGGCGCGGGCATGATCCAGCCCAATATGGCGACCATGTTGGGCTTTATGGCCACCGATGCGAAAATCGACCAGGCCCTGTTGCAGAACTGCCTGGTGCTGGCCGTTGAGCAATCGTTCAACCGCATCACCGTCGATGGCGACACCTCGACCAATGACGCCTGCGTATTGATGGCGAGCGGCTGCTCGCTGGCTCCTGAAATTAAGCCGGACACTGAAAATTACCGGATTTTTGCCGATGCGGTGATGACCGTCTGCAAACAATTGGCGGAAGCCATCGTCAGGGACGGCGAGGGCGCAACCAAGCTGATGCGCATCGTGGTCGAGCAGGCCTTGACCGATGAGGAAGCCGTGCGCGTCGGTAAAACCATCGCCCATTCGCCGTTGGTCAAAACCGCTTTCTTCGCCAGCGACCCGAATTGGGGACGGATACTGGCGGCGGTGGGCCGCGCCGGCGTCGAAAACATGGTGCTGGAAGACGTGCAACTGTATCTGGATGATGTCTGCATCGTCAGAAACGGCGGCAGAGCCGACGACTACACCGAGGAAGCCGGGCAGCGGGTGATGAATCAGGAAGAAATCACCGTGACCGTCAAACTGGGTCGCGGCGAGGCAGTACAGGAAGTGTTAACCTGCGATTTGTCGTATGAGTACGTGAAGATCAATGCGGAATATAGGACTTAAAAGCAGGTGAAAGGCACAAGGCGAAAGGTGCCGGAACGTAGAAAATAATGAGACTTCGTCATCCCGGCAGGGAATGCCGGGATCCAGTAGCCATGGATGGCAACTCCAGAACTTGCTAGCCGTTTTTAGTTACATGAACTCCATTTTGATTTATTTTTTCACATCCTTGTGTTCTCGGCAATTGCTCCATGTATTGCTCTCGATCGCTGTTCCAGACGCGATTCTACCTCCTCCATCCATGGAGTCGTACCTCCTGCATCCATGCAGTCGTGGATGCAGGTAATCCCTGCCGGAATGACGGTATACCTCAGAAACTTGTGTATTACGATGACCGTTCCTGCGTCCCACTAAATAAATGAATCCCCTCCAAGTCGCCGTAGGCGTAGTTAAAAACCCGGAAGGAAAAATCCTGATTTCCTTGCGCCATGCCGATTTGCACCAAGGCGGCCTGTGGGAATTTCCCGGCGGCAAGATTGAAGCATTGGAAACAGCAGAATTTGCGTTGGCCCGCGAACTCAAGGAAGAACTCAACATCACCGTGACAGCGGCAACCCCGCTGATTACCGTCAAGCACCAGTACCCCGACCGGTTTGTGCAGCTAAACGTTTTCTTGGTCGAGCAGTTTTCAGGCGAAGCTAAAAGCTTGGAAGGCCAGCTGTTTAAATGGGTAACACCGGCTGAACTGGAACATTATGCATTCCCCGCCGCCAACCAGCCGATCATCACCGCCGCCCGATTGCCGCATCATTACGCGATTCTGGATGACGCGGATGAAGTCATGTTGCTGACCAACCTGCAAAAAATATTGAACCGAGGCGTCAAGCTGATCCAGGCCAGATTGAAAACCCTGCCGCCCGCTGCGGTCGCAAAGTTTATTGAACAGGCTTACCCGTTATGCAAGCGGCAACAGGCGGTGCTGTTAATGAATTCCGCCGTTGAATGTTCAGTCGAAGTAGATGGTATCCACCTGACCAGCAGTCACTTGATGGCTTTGACCAAGCGTCCCGAAAACTGTCGGTGGCTCTCCGCGTCATGTCACAACCTTGAGCAACTGCAACAGGCGCAAAACATAGGCGTCGATTTTGTGGTGCTGGCTCCGGTGCTGGCAACTCAAACCCATCCGGGCGCTGCATCGCTAGGCTGGGAACAGTTTGCCGATCTGGTCGCCCAAGTCAACCTGCCTGTTTATGCGCTGGGTGGCATGACAGAATCCAGCCTGATTACAGCGCGGCAAAGCGGAGGTCAGGGGATAGCGGCGATCAGGGCGTTTTTGGATTAAGATACAAGGATGGGCTTCCCAAGCTCAGTCCATCCTATGGCTCTTGCCACTATCGTATAGACAAAAGCGAGAAACATGCTCGATAGATACTAATGCAGCGCTCGGCTCCATGTAAATATCAGGCGGATTTAGACTCTGCCCCCAATTTGTCGTAGACCAGCATGGCTGCTGCTATGTCCTCGCAGGCCATACCGATCGAATCGAAGATCACGGTAGCATCCGGATCCACTGGCCGTGTGCCGTCGAGGACTTCGCCAAGTTCGGCATAAATTTGGGCGTTGAATTGCCGTATGTTGCCGGACTCAGCCAACGTTCCTTCGCGAGAGTCGACAATAACGACGTGAGACATCGTCGCCGCATCAACCTCTGTACTGTCTGCGCCAGCCCAACCGACGGATGCAACTTTCGCGCCGGGGTGCAGCCATTGACCTTCGAGCACAGGCTCGGTGGAGGATGTCGCCACTACAACCACATCCGCACCACGCACCGCTTCCTCGCGCGACATCGCCTTGCCGCCTACCTCTGCGGCAAGCTGCTCGGCTCGCTGCGGCGTGCGATTCCAAATGCGGATTTCCTCGAACTGACGGACGTGTGATAAGGCTTCAATATGCCGCCTGCCTTGTGCGCCGGCGCCCAAGACCGCGAGAGTCTTCACATCCGGTGCGGCAACGGCATCGATATAGGCCGCAGTGACGGCCGCGGTTCGCATCTCGGTAATCAAGCGGCCATCCAGCGTCACCAACGGTTCGCCGGTTTCGGGCCTGAACAGTACAATCGCGGCCATAACCGTAGGGAGATTCTTCTTGGCGTTGTCCGGGTAGAATGTGACGAGCTTGGCGCCCACCGCATGCGCGCTTGCTGCCGGCATGCTTCCGAAAAAACCGCCGTGCGGCTGCACTGCCGACATTCGGCGGGGCGGCTGATCGATTCGGCCACGCGAGAAATCAATCATGGTCTGGCGCATCACCGGAATCAGGTCCTGCATCCTTAGAACGCGGGCTATCGTTGCTTCATCTATAAACTGCATTCGTATCCTCTAGTTGGGTCGGTTGGGCATAAACGGCATACCCAACCGGACTACCCCCATTAATTTTTGATAGGAGTAGGCCGGAATAAGGCCATCCAAGCGCGTAGCGCGAGGTGGCGTTTCCGGCGAATTTGGGTGGTGTTTGCCGGAAACGCTGATTCTCGCTATCGCTCGAACCGGCTTATTCCGGCCTACGGGACTGCATTGGTACCTGCGCCAATAGCATGAATGCCGGGGTGCTTTGAGAATACCTCCTTTTGCGGTGGGGCTTCGCAGTCGGTTTTCGCTACACACGAACAACAGGTTCACGGTATCTATTTCTCATACATAACGCCCTAGTTAGGCGCTTGGTTGCTGATGAAGCATAGTTTCATAAGGCAAAGCCTTTACAATGTTTCTCACTCGGTCCTCAGCGCTTGCAGAGAGCGAACGACCCAAGTAAAGGCCCGAGACTTGCGCTCCTTCGATTCGAACAGAGACACACTGCTTTGACGAGACGAAGCGAATCTCTTCTTCTGGTGACCATTTTGCAGGCTTCGTGAGAAGCGCCAGTGAATACATTTTCTTTGCGTCGGCGAAGTAGGCACGTAGGAGGTCGTCAATGTGGACAACTTTCTCGTGAGCATACTGAACCTCAAACAGTTGAGTGTTAAGTAGGTGGTCTGGCACATCAAGCTCTATGCAGACGCCCTCGCCATTGCTTCCATATCGTTCCCAAAGAGTGGGGTTGTTTGGAGAGGTGCCAAGGCACAATAATCCGACTTCGGACCGACATTGCTGAATGAGGCTTGCGATAATAGGTGCAGCTACGTTTTCAAGGCTGCTTGATGCAACGAAATGCTCGACTTGTTCCAATGCCTCGGCAAAGGGTCGATTTCGTTTACGGCTGATCAGCGCAGCCAGGAGTCCGACTGTTTCTGCAGTCGACTGATAGTCGCAACTCCAAGAAAATTCTTGATCGTCGTTTAGCGTGTCTGGTTTGGCACACCAGAAGGCCTGCTGTTGAAGAATGCTTTGAACATGCAAGATTGCTTCGTCACTGCCGTCTTTCAACTTTCGGTACTTATAGAGCTTCATTTGCTAGCGCCTAACGTTTGCATTGAACGACATACAGGACAGTCTCTAAAGTGGCACATTTGGCGATGAAAACAAAGCGGTGAAATCAGTGTCGGGATTGATTGGCACCCGCTAAACGTCGACATGTGATTATTTGAACAACATCCGCTCATATTTCTGTTTTTTGTAGGTGCTGCAGCAGCGGTAACAATGCGGGAATATCCGTCTGGATAATGCTCCATAAGGTGTCATTATCAATGCCGAGATAACCATGAATTAGCCGGTTACGGGTAGCGATAATCATCCGCCATGGAATTTGAGGGTTATTTTGACGGACTTCATCGGGAATATGAGTGGCGGCTTCGCCGATTAATTCCAGATTGCGCACGGTTGCATCGTAATTCAAGCCGCTAACGACAAAACGCTGCTGGTCAAACCCATCGGTATAACTGAGTGCTTTTTCGGCGAAGGAAATCATATCGTCCAGGTAAAAACGCCATTCACGTTCCATTGGTTCAGACATTGATGGCTTCCTTTTCGATAAAAGGGCGTAACTCAGGGCGCAATGCTTTTTCTGTCACCAGATCGACCGGACACCCTAACTGGTCTTCCAGGTAGAATTGCACGCCAAAATAGCGCGCCGAGGTGGCAGGCCCATCAAATCCAACCAGTATATCCACATCGCTGTTTTCACCGGCATCATCACGAGCGGTTGAACCGAATAAGGCCATTTGGGTAACGCCAAACTGTTGCATCAATACGGGTTTGATATTTCTGAGTATGGCTAGGGCATTGTTGCGTTTCATGGGGATTTTCCGTCAAGGATAGCCAGCTATCAAAAGGCTGTATATTTTTTAGTGTACCAAAAAAATCCCGTCTGACCGGGAGGATTTTAAAAGGTGTTCTTAAGCGCGTCGATGCGCGCGGTAAATCAGCTTGGCAGATGCGCTCTATAAAAGCCCAATACTATGTTAATATTGGCGTCTTGGATTTTTTATCGCCGCGCTAATGACTCATCCGTCTCCCCCCGCCCAATTAATCGACCGCTTCGGCAGAACCGTTGATTATTTGAGAATCTCGATTACCGACCGCTGTGATTTCCGCTGCCTGTATTGCATGGCTGAAGACATGACGTTCTTGCCGCGCGCGCAGGTTTTGACGCTGGAAGAGATTTATACGCTGGCGCAAGCCTTCGCCGAATTGGGGGTGAAGAAAATCAGGATTACCGGTGGCGAGCCTTTGGTCAGGAAAGGTGCGTTGGAGCTGTTGCAGAATATCGGGCGTATCGAAAGCCTGAATGAGCTGGTGATAACGACCAACGGCTCTCAGCTTGAAACGATGGCGGCGTCTTTAAAAGAGGCGGGCGTAAAACGCGTCAATATCAGCCTGGATACGTTGGATGCCGACAAGTTTAAGGCGATAACCCGAACCGGCGATTTGGCGCAGGTGCTTAGGGGCATTCAGGCTGCCAAGACAGCAGGGTTTGAGCGGATCAAAATCAATGCGGTTATTCTTAAAGATAGAAACCATCAGGAAGTGAACGACCTGGTTCGGTTTGCGGTCGATAACGGTATCGACATTAGCTTTATCGAGGAAATGCCGCTGGGTGTCGTCAGTCATCATGATCGGGCGGATGCTTATTATTCCAGCGATTTGATCAAGGCCGATTTGGCGCAAAATTTTACTTTAATTGCCACGCCTGAAAAAACCGGCGGGCCGTCGAATTATTTTAATGTGGCAGGGACGCAAACCCGCGTCGGTTTTATTTCTCCGCACAGCGAGAACTTTTGCAGCACCTGTAACCGGGTGCGCTTAACCGTTGAAGGGCGCTTGCTGTTATGTTTGGGCAATGAGCATTCGGTTGATTTAAAACAGGTCATCAGGGCTAATCCGGGCGACATGGCGGTGCTGAAACAGGCCATTGTCGAGGCGATGCTGATTAAGCCGGAAAAACACGAATTTAATATCAACGAGCAGCCGGTTATATTGCGGTATATGAATATGACGGGGGGCTGAAGGTGCGCTCCATACGTATTAACTTAAGCGCATTGGTTAGTTCACCACGAAGGGCACGAAGAAATTAACTTCGTGCCCTTCGTGTCTTCGTGGTGATATTTTTTAAGTTTTAACGGCCTGCCGTTCCCCATTCCAACACTCATGATCTTGCGATCTTGAACGATTTTTTTACTAGAGGTTCCAAATGTCTTTCGCCCAGCTCGGTTTAGCCGACGAACTCCTTAAAGCCGTAGCCGATCAAGGCTATGTCACGCCTACACCGGTACAGCAAAAAGCCATTCCCTTGATCCTTGAAGGCAAGGACGTGTTGGCAGGCGCACAAACCGGAACCGGAAAAACCGCCAGTTTTACCTTGCCGTTATTGCAACGGCTGGCCGAGAATCATGATCCGCATCAAAAACCGCGCCGCGTTCGAGCACTGATTTTAGTGCCGACCCGTGAACTGGCCGCGCAGGTCTATGAAAGCGTAAAAACTTACGGCGCACATTTGCCGTTCCATGCGGAAGCGGTGGTTGGCGGCGCGAGTATCGGCATACAGACTCGTCAATTACGCCGGGGTTGCGACATCGTGGTGGCGACGCCGGGCCGCTTGATCGACCATGTGCAGCAGCGCAATATCAACCTGTCCAACGTGGAAGTGCTGGTGCTGGATGAAGCGGACCGTATGCTCGATATGGGCTTTTTGCCCGATATTAAGCAACTTATGGCGCTGATACCCAAGAAACGGCAGAGCCTGTTGTTTTCTGCGACTGTGCCCAATGCGATCAAATCGCTGGCCGCGCAGTTATTGAACAATCCCGTTGAAGTCGAAGTCGCCAAGCAAAATGCTACGGCTGAAAATGTCGCGGAACGGGTTTACGGTATCGGCCGCGAGTACAAGCGCGAATTACTGTCTTACCTGATCGGCAGCAATAATTGGAAGCAGGTTCTGGTTTTTGTGCGCACTAAACACGGAGCCGATCGCTTGGAAAAACAGTTGATTGAGGACGGCATCCGCACGGCGGCGTTGCATGGCGATAAAACGCAGGGCGCACGTAATAAAGCGTTGGAGCAGTTTAAAACCGGCAAGGTTTCGGTGTTGGTTGCGACCGATATTGCCGCGCGCGGTCTGGATATTGACGATCTGCCGCATGTGGTGAATTTCGACGTGCCGCAGGTGCCGGAAGATTATATTCACCGCATTGGCCGTACCGGACGCGCCGGTTCAAGCGGCGAGGCCTTGTCGCTGGTGTGTCCCGAAGAAGCCTGGATGCTGGTGGAAATTGAGAAACTGCTCAAGCGGCAAATCCCGCGTGTGGCCGATACCGGCTATGAGCCGGTTTCACTGAAAGTGATCGATGCGCCTAAAAAGAACGCGCCCAATAAAACGACCGGCAAAAAGGATATGCGGCATACCAAAAAACCGGCGGCTCGCGGCGCCAAACCAACGGTTCGTGGGGTTAAGCAGCCTGACAGTAAGCGGATCGAATCAAGAGGTAAGGGAAGATCCGGTTCAAGAGGAAAAGTTTAAGGCAAACATGCCTTAAACGGTGTGACTTATTCCTGAACCAATATCCAGGGTTTGACGACAACGGCCCATACCTCAGCATCGGCCTCAAACCAGTCGGCTGCCTGTTGGTCGGAGACCAGGGCAACTTGATTGCTTTGCATCCATAACGCAACCTGGTCTTTATTGTCGATGGAAAACTGGTAGGCCACATCGACTAAATCCAGGTCTGATGCAACAAATACCGCAGCGCCGGCGGCAAAAAAGCGTTGCAGTTCCTTCCAGGCAATTTGCGATGTTTCCAGATTTACTTTTTCTCTGGCAATGTCGCAACCGTTTGATTCGTTCATGATTTTCTCTTTGTTGTGGGTAGGTGGTGTGTTATTTGCACATTTGAATTAGTGTCGTTATCTGCTCTGCTGTTATTCTATAGCTTGCGATTATAAATTACTAAATCAAGAGAGATAAATCATGTCGTTTTTTGAGTCAATAACAAAGAAATCCAAGTTGAAAGCCGCCATAAAACAAACAACGGAGGCGCGCAGCAGCGATGGACATACGGCCGATCAACTGTTTAAAAAAGTCTATCAGGATTATGCCGAAGTTGTTGCTAACGAGCCGTTGATTGCTGAAGCTTTATATAACTGGGGACTTGCTTTGTTGCATCAGGCGAGAACCAAGTCGGGTGAGGCGGCGGCCAATCTTTATCAGGATGCCATTGCTAAATTCTCCTTTTGCTTGACTATTGAGCCCGCTTATCTAGGTGCGGCATTGGATGGCGGTGTTGCTTATATGGAATTGGCTCGTGTTAAAGCGGTTGAAGCCAATGATAGTTTATATGAACGGGCCAAAAGCTATTTCGAAAAGGCCAATGCGATTCAGGCCGGATCGGCTTCTTATAATGTAGCTTGTATTTATGGTTTGCGAAGCGAGAAAGAGGGGTGCCTGAATGCGTTGGAAATCTCTAAAAACAAGGGCTATTTACCGGTCGTCGCCGATATTATTGCTGACCCGGATCTTGATCGCGTTAAGCATCAGGACTGGTTTGTCGACTTTATGGAATCTTTAAATAAAAAACCGGAAGCGGCTGTTGAAGTTAGCGAGGCCGTTGTCAAAGACGCCGCTTTGAATGAAAAACCCGAAGTCGTGGAAAATCCTGTTGTTGCCGATACGCCGATAATTGAAAAGGTCGAAGTCGAAGATGATTCTGTGGAAGATGCCGCCGCTGTTGCCGAACCCGAAGTCGTAGAGCATAACGCGCTAGTCGCTGAAGATGCGGCAGTACCTGAAAAAACCGAAGTTGCGGCTGAAGCCGATGTCGTAGCGGAAGAAATCAAGTAGTGATGTCCTCCTTTAGATATGGGGTAATTGCGGGGTTGATGGCCGCAGTAGTTCAACCGGTCCTTGCCGCTGATGAGGGTTTAAGTCAAGCATTCGCCACCTGTATGGATCAAGCCGGTGGCGTTACGCCATCAATGGTTGAATGCATGAATGCGGAAACGGAACGGCAAGATGTGAGGTTAAACAAAGCTTATCAGGATATTATGGCCAGCCTTTCTCCTGAACGTAAGAAGCAGTTGCAGGAAGCCCAACGCTTATGGCTTAAATACAGAAAGGCTAACTGTGACTTTTATTATGATCCTGATGGCGGAACGATAGCCAGGGTTAGCGCAAACGATTGTTTCATGTCCGCAACGGCGGCGCGGGCTAAGGAATTAGAGGCTTTTAAGCAGCAGGAATGAAAAAATCATGGGTTAACCGGGTAACACGCCGCTAATAAAGCCTGCATTTTAGCTAATCCCAGTTTTCGGGTTAATTCGATATTGTGTTGCGGGATGTTTTCCGGATCGGGGTAGCCGGCTACGGCCCGGTCTAGGCTGGTTTCCCGTAGCAAGTGCAGCATGGGGTAGGGTGAGCGATTGGTGTAGTTTGCGGCGTCGTTCGAATCGCTGCCTTGAAAGCAGTAATCAGGATGGAAACTTGCCAGTTGGTAAGTGCCTTCATAGCCTTGTTCAATCAACAGCGATTCGGCGATTTCAACAAAATCCAGGTAGTCGTCGAATTCTGCAAACGCATCCGCATAAATCAGCAGGGTGGTTTCAATGCCGGATTCGGTATCCAGTCGATCACATTCAAGTATCAGGTTCAGCAGGCATTGTTCGATTTCTGTGTCGCGATCGACGCTGAAGTGAATACTGCCTCGTTCCAGTTCGCGCTTTGCGAATGGGCAGATGCTGTGCTCAATGATGACGGACTTTAACCACGTTAATGTTGCGGCTTTAACGTGTTGATCGGGCAGGGTTTTATGGGTCATGGTTGGTTGCCGGTTAAAACAAAAAAGCCCCGTTACCTAGGGGCTTTTGGGGTGACGCAAGCTGCATTATTATTTATGACTGATGCCGGCTGCGATTCTTTTATCTCTTTCTTCGCTGGCTTTTTCGATTTTTGAAAAAAACCGGAGTATGTCGGTGGAGGAAA
>Ga0208123_100197_pt1 | contig 30141 bp, 26 predicted proteins | sample LakWasMe92_HOW11_2_FD_183914 | JGI IMG/M metagenome (GOLD analysis project Ga0208123, IMG submission 183914) | Freshwater sediment methanotrophic microbial communities from Lake Washington under simulated oxygen tension - Sediment Metagenome... | ecosystem: Environmental > Aquatic > Freshwater >... | reverse complement strand
CAGGCCCAGGCCCGGTGCATTGCCGTCGATGCCGTGCGGATCGATCAACGCCTCGCCCAGCATCTGCAAGCCGCCGCAGACGCCCAGCACCGCCCCACCCCGCTGCGCATGGGCGGCAATGGCGCGGTCCAGCCCCTGCGCGCGCAGCCAGGCCAGATCGCTGCTGGTGTGTTTGGAGCCGGGCAGGATGATCCAGTCCGCGCCCTGCAGTTCGGCCGCGCTGCGCACCCATTTGAGATGCACGCCGGGGATGTTCTTGAGCGGCTGGAATTCGTCGAGGTTGCTGATGCGCGGGTAGACGACGACGGCGATGGTCGTGGTGATGGCTCCGCTCGCGCTGTGACGGTCGTCAAAGACACCGTCTTCTTCCGGCAAGCCGTGCTGGTACCACATAGGCAATGTGGCGACCGTTGGCACATTCGTTTTCTCCTGCAGCATCTGCGGCGCCGGCGCCAGCAGCGCAGCGTCACCACGGAACTTGTTGAGCACGAAGCCCTTGATCAGTGCCCGGTCGTCTTCCGGCATCAGGGCCCAGGTGCCATAGAGATGGGCGAAAGCGCCGCCGCGGTCGATGTCGGTCACCAGCAGGCACTGGGCCTTGGCATGGCGTGCCACGCGCAGGTTGACGATGTCGCTGGCGCTGAGGTTGATCTCGGCCGGCGAGCCGGCGCCTTCGATCACCACCACGTCGTTCTCGGCCATCAACTCGTCCAGCGCACGCGCCACCGTGGGCCACACGTGCTCGCTGCGGCCACGCCAGTCCATGCGCGTCAGCGCCTCGTCCACCTGGCCGAGCAGCACCACCTGGCTGTGGGTGTCGCGCTCGGGCTTGAGCAGCAGCGGGTTCATGCGCACCTCGGGCTCGGCACGCGCGGCCAGGGCCTGGAAGTACTGGGCGGAACCGATTTCACCGCCGGTAACCACCCGCGCGTTATTGCTCATGTTCTGCGCCTTGAACGGCGCGACCTTCAGGCCCTGGCGCGCGTAGTAGCGACACAAAGCCGTGGTGAGCCAACTCTTGCCGGCACCGCTGGTGGTGCCCAGCACCATCACTGCTTTGGCACTCATAGGCTTGTCCTTTCCTGTGCGCGCACGCTCACCCAGGCCTGCTGCAGCGCGTCTTGCGCCTGCGGTGCCAGCACACCCAGGCGCACGTGGCCAGGCAGACCAAACGAAGTGGCATCACGCAGCTTGATGCCCTGTGCCCGCAAGGTCGCCAGGGCCTGCGTCAGCGCCTCGCCTTGCACATCGGGACGAGCGCAAAAGTAGTTGGCATTGCTGGGCAGACAGGTCCAGCCCAGCGCTTCGCACACGGCCAGCTGGCGGGCCTTCCATTCGCGCAGCGTGGCCAGGCTTTGCTGCAGCCAGGCTTGCACTTCGGGGCGCAGCCAGGCCTGCAGCAGCGCCACGCCATGCGCGCCCACCAGCCAGGACGGCGCCAGGCGCTCCAGTTGCGCCACTGCCGCCAGCGAACCGAGCGGTGCAATGACATAGGCGGCGCGCACGCCAGTCAGGCCCAGCGCCTTGTTCGGCGTCCACAGTTGCCAGACACGCAGCAGTTGCTCCTGCGTCAGGGCCAGCGCAGCGCTCAGGCGCAGCGGCTCGTAGGCGCGATCGAGCACCATCACGGGGGCCGTGGCCACCAGTTCGGCCAGGCCGCCTTGCGCCTGCCCCAGCGGGCTGGACGGATCGCAGGCCCAGGCCAGTGACGCGTCCTGTGCCTGCGCCACGCGGGTCAGGCCCCAGGCCTGCGCGGCAGCGGCGTAATCACCATAGTGCTGTGGCGGCAGCCAGACGTTGCAGCTACCCGAACCGTCAGCTTGTTGTGCCACCCAGGCACTGATGCGGAAGATGAACTCACTGGCACTGCCGGCCAGCAGCACACGCTCGGGCGCCACGCCGTGCCGGGCTGCCAGCTGCGCGCGCAGCGCCGTGTAGGTGGCATCCGGGTAGCGTGTGGCATCGGCGCCCTGCACGGCCGCCAGCGCCAGCGGGCACGGACCACAGGCATTGCTGTTGGTGGAGAAGTCATGCAGCGGCACGCCTTGGGCATCCGGGCCGCCGTGGATACGCAGCACACTCATGGCTGCACCTCCCGCGCTGAAAACGCTATCAAAACAATAGCTTCTGTCGCAATGATGGCAAGGGAAATAAGCACTTTTGACCCCAAATCCGCCGCACGTGCCGTGTCGCTGGCCAGCGGTGCACGGCCCTGGCTGTGCAGCGCGTAGACGCCGGGCTTGTGCAAGCTAACACCGAGTGCCAGCGCCATGGCCGCCATCGGCCAGCCGCTGTTGGGTGACGGCGTGCGGTCGGCTTCCCGACGCAAGGCGCGCAGCGACAGGCCGCCGTTCACCAGCGCCAGCAGCAGGGCCGTCAGGCGCGCCGGCAGCCAGGACAGCACATCGTCGGCGCGCGCCGCCCACTTGCCGGCCCAGGCCCAGTCGCGCCCGTTATAGATGCCGCGGTAGCCCCACATGGCATCGGCGGTGTTGGCAAAACGGTAGAGCGCCGCACCGGGCAGGCCCAGCAGCACGAACCAGAAGATCGGCGCCACCACCGAGTCGTTCAGGTTCTCGGCCAGCGACTCGATGGCGCTCTCGCGCACCTCGGCCTCGCTCAAGGCCTGCACATCGCGGCTGACCAGCCAGGCCAGGCGTGCGCGCCCCGCCGGCAGCGACTCGGCCAAGGCCGCCTCCACCGCCAGCACCTCGCCACGCAACATGCGCCAGGCCAGCAGCGGCTTGAGCAGCAGGCCCAGCAGCACCAGACCAAGCAGCGCCGGCAGTTGCTGCACCGCTTGCTGCAGGGCTGCGCTTACGATCAAAACCAGAGCAGCACCCGCAATCCAGGCCAGGGCACCGAGCCCGAAACGCTTGTAATCGGCTGCACCCGTCTGCGTGCGCTGCGGCGCGATGAAGGTGCCGGCCCAGCCCAGGTAACTCCCCATCCAAACCACCGGGTGCCAGCGCGCGGCGGGTTCACCCAGCCAATGGTCAATGGCCAAGGCCAGCCACAGCGCGCCGACGATCAGCAACGGGGCATGAGACAGGTCGAACAACATCATCGCGTCTCGTCTGCAAACAGGCTCGCACCCTGGCCCCAGCGGTCGTCGAACACCAGCCCGGCCAGCGCCTCGCGCTGCGCCCAGTGGTCTTGGCTCAGCATCGGTTCGTTGTAATAGCCCTGTACCGGCCCCAGGCACAGCAGCGCGATCGGCTCGGCCCCGGGCGGCAGGCCCAGCAGTTGCGCCACTGCCTGCGGCTCGAACAGCGAGACCCAGCCCATGCCCAGCCCTTCGGCGCGCGCGGCCAGCCACAGGTTCTGGATGGCGCAGGCGGCGGAAGCCAGGTCCATCTGCGGCAGGGTGCGACGGCCGAACACATGGCGCTCGCGCCCGTCGGCCAGTGCCACGGCAAACACCTCGGCCGCTTCCAGCAAGCCTTCCACCTTGAGCTTCATGAACGCGTCTTCGCGCTCGCCCAAGGCGCGCGCGGTCTGCACCCGCTCCTGCTCCACCAGTGCGTGCAGTTGCTGACGCAAGGCGGGCTGCGTGATGCGGATGAAGCGCCACGGCTGCATGAAACCGACGCTGGGCGCATGGTGCGCCGCCTGCAGCAAACGCCGTAACACCTCGGGCGCCACCTGACCACCGGCGAAGTGGCGCATGTCGCGCCGCTCGAAGATGGCCCGGTACACCGCCGCCGCATCAGCTGCGCTGAACGGTTCGGCCGGTACCAGGGTGGCGGGGTCGCGCTGCATGGAGGCTTTAATCCTCTATTCCGCGTTGTGCCGGAATGCCGGCCTTGAACGCGTGCTTAATGAGCGTCATCTCGGTCACGGTGTCGGCCAGCTCGATGATCTCGGGCGGGCAACGGCGGCCGGTCAGCACCACGTGCACGTGCTTGGGACGCTCGCGCAACGTCTGCAGCACGTCATCGAGCGGCAGCCAGCCGTAGATCAGCGGGTAGGTGATCTCGTCGAGCGTGACCATGAAAAATTCGCCGCTCAGGATGCTGGCCTTGGCGCGCGCCCAGCCGTCACGCGCCAGCTGCGCCGAATGTTCCAGGTCCTGGCTCTTCCAGCTAAAGCCGTCGCCCAAGCCCTCGATCGGGATACCGAGCTGCTCGAACATGCGGTGTTCACCAAAGCGCGCGCTCGGCACTTTCATGAACTGGTAGATCTTGACGGTCTTGCCGCGGCCATGTGCGCGCAACGCCAGGCCGAAGGCGGCCGTGCTCTTGCCCTTGCCGTCGCCGGTGTTGACGATGACCAAGCCGCGGCGTTCGCCCTCGGGCTTCTCGTAACGCTTTTCAGTCGGGGGAGCTTCGATTTCCATGGAGTGTCCGGTTATGAGAGTTTGGGCAGCGAGAGCCATTGCCCCGCCACCTGTTGGATGTGAATACGGTTGTCGAACACCTGCTCCAGCGCACGGTGGGTAGCGGCATCAGCGCAGGCGCCGTGGTGCGTCACGCGGCCGGCGGCCATGATGACCAGCTCGTCGGCCTGCAGCGCCAGCGACAGCTCATGCAGCACGCTGACCACGGTCTTGCCGTTTTTGACCAGTTCGCGCACCAGCAGCAGCCAGTCGACCTGGTGCGGCGGGTCGAGGTTGGCCAGCGGCTCGTCCATCAGCAGCACCTCGGCCTGCACCGCCAGGGCGCGTGCCAGCAACACACGCTGGCGCTCGCCGCCGGAGAGATGGCTCAGGGGCCGCTCGCGCCAGTCCCAGGCCTGCGTGGCGCGCAGGGCCTGCTCCACGGCCGCGTGGTCGGCCGCGCTGGGTGGCGCCAGCCAGGGTTGGTGCGGCAGACGGCCCAACAGCGCCACGTCGTAGGCGGTCAGGTCGTCGGCGCTGCTTTCGTTCTGGCCCAGCCAGGCCAGGTGCCGGGCTTTCTGGCGGCCACGGAAATGGCCCGACGGGCAGCCCAGCAGCGACACCTCGCCCTCGTGTGGCAGCAACCCGGCCAGGGCCTTGAGCAAGGTGGACTTGCCGGCGCCGTTGGGGCCGACGATGCTGGTCCAGCGGCCCACGGGCAAGTCCAGGTCGATGCCGTGCAGCACCTCGACGTTACCCAGGCTGGCCCGGATGGCTTGCGCGCAAATGGCACTCTGGTTCATAACATCCGCCCCCGCTGGTTTTGCCGGTGCATCAGCCACAGCAGGTAACCGCCGCCGAGCACGGCGGTCAGCACGCCCACCGGCAACTCGGCCGGCGCAATCAACCAACGCGCCAGCAGGTCGGCCACCATCAGCAGCACGCCGCCCATCAGGCTGGCCAGGAAGGTGAGGCGGCCGTGCGTGGTCTTGACCAGCGAGCGCACCAGGTGCGGCGCGGCCAGGCCAACGAAGGCAATCAGACCGGTCTGCGCCACGGCAGTGCCGGTGGCCAGCGCCATCACGGCAATCAGCGCGGCACGCAGCGGCGCCAGCGAGAGCCCCAGGCTGGCGGCGGTGGCCTCGCCCAGCGTCAGGCCGTCGAGCACGCGGCTCAGGCTCCAGGCCGCCAGCATGCACAGGCCCCAGACGACGGCCATCAACACGCAGGCACTCCACCCCACATAACCGGTGCTGCCGAGCAGAAAGGCCTGCATGGCCTGCAGCACCTCGGGCACCAGCAGCATGGTGAGCGAACTCAAGGCACCGAGCACCACACCGACGATGACACCGGCCAGCAGCAGGCGCAAGGTGTGCTGCACGCCGCGCGCCAGCACCAGCGTGAGCAGCACGGCTGCCACGGCACCGACGAAGGCGGCACCGGTCAGCCCCAGGCGCACCAACCAGTGCGTGGCCAGCGGCGAAACACCGAACAGAGCCAGTGCGATGGCCACGCCGAGCGAGGCGCCGGAGGCGCTGCCCAATAGATAAGGGTCGGCCAGCGGGTTGCGGAACAGCCCTTGCGCCACCGCGCCGGCCAGGCCCAGCAGCGCACCGGCCAGCCAGGCGCCGAGCGTGCGCGGCAAGCGGATGTCCCAGACGATCTGCCAGGCCACCGGGTCGTGCAGTGCCTTGAACACGCTCTCGAAACCGGTGCTGCCGACACCGGCGCCGAGCAGCACACCGGCCGCCGCCAGCAGCGCCAGCGCCAGGGCCCACAAGGTGGCGCGGCGTTCCTGCAGCGAGGGTCCGCTCATCGTCGCCCTCCCTTGTCGGCCAGGCACTGGGCCATCAGGCGCGCGGCCTCGGCCATGCGCGGGCCGGGGCGGATCAGCACGTCGGCCTGTTCAGTGGGAAAGATGCAGATGCGTTGCTCACGCACGGCGCGGATGCCAGCCCAGCCGGGGCGCTGCTGCAGGCCAGGAACATTGCGCTGGCTGATCATGATCACATCGGGGTTGGCGCGCACCACGTATTCGGGGTTGAGTTTGGGGAACGGCCCCAGGCTGGTCGGCACGATGTTCTTCACGCCCAGGCGCGTCAGCGTCTCGCCGATGAAGGACGATTCACCGGCGGCATAAGGGCCGCGGTTGACCTCGAAGTAGATGCGCAGGTTTTTCGCCTGGACAGGCAGCGACTGTGCGGCCGCCGACACGCCGGCATCGATATGGCGCCAGACGCGCTGCGCATCGTTGACGGCCAGCAAGGCCCCCACCCGCTCCAGCACGCGCTGCACGTCGGCATGGCTCTTGGTCTCCAACGCTGCCACCTTCAGGCCCAGCGCTTCCAGCCGCTCGCTGGCGCGCGACGACACCGACATCAACACCAGGTCGGGCTTGAGCGCCACGATAGCCTCGATGTTGGGGTCGAGCCCGCCGCCGACCTGCGGCAAGGCGCGCACGCTGGCCGGGTGGTTGGAATAACGGTCGACCCCCACCAGGCGCTGGCACTGGCCGAGTTCACACACGGTCTCGGTCAGCGAGGGCAGCAGACTGACGATGCGCTGCGGCGCGGCCGGCAGCGTAACCTTGACGCCGCGGTCATCGGTGATCTGCAGCGCCTGTGCCGGCAGCCAAAGGCAGATCAAGCAGCAGAAGAACGTGCGTTTCATGCCGTCCCCTTCAACGTCAGCGGCAGGCCGGCCGCCATCAGCGTGACACGTTCGCAAGCCTGCGCCACGTCCTGGTTCAGGCGGCCCAGCGCATCAACAAAAGCGCGCACCTCGCGCCCGAGCGGAATCACGCCCAGGCCGATCTCGTTGCCCACCAGCACCAGCGGCCCCGTGGCATTCCGGATTGCTCCTAAAAGCATAGCTATGCGCGCAGATATATCGGGGGCCAGAGGTCGATTTGATTCAGAATCCTCCGCCGCGGGCTCGAACGGCATCAGCCAGTTGGTCAGCCACAGCGTCAGGCAGTCCACCACCAGCAGGGTGTCGGGGCGGCTGTGCGCGGCAATCGCTTCGGCCAACTGCCGCGGCTCTTCCACCGTCTGCAGGCCGGGCACGCGCTCGGCGCGTTCGCGCTGGTGGCGTGCGATGCGTTGGCGCATCTCCTCGTCCCAGGCCTGGCCGGTGGCGATCAGCGTGGCCTTGTGCTGCGGCGACGCGGCCAGCCAGGTGCGCGCCAGCCATTCGGCGCGGCGCGACTTGCCGCTCTTCTGGCCGCCGAGGATCAGTTCGCTTTTGCTCAGGGTCAGCACATCAGCCATACAGCTTGCTCCAGTCCATCACGATGCGGTGCAACTGCGCCACGCCATCGGTCAGCGCAGCCGGGCCGGGCTGCAGGATGTCGGCCGACTTGATCTCGAACAGCTGGCCGTGCTTCACCGCGTTGACATCCTGCCAGCCGGGGCGCGCCGCCACCTTCTCGGCGCGGAATTTTTTACCGCACCAGGAGCCGATGATGATGTCCGGGTTGCGGCGCACGATCTCGGCACCGTCGGCGATGATGCGCTGCTTGCCCATCGGCTCGGCTGCCAGTTCCGGAAAGATGTCGTCGCCACCGGCCAGGCCCATGAGTTCCGACACCCAACGGATGGCGCTGATGTGCGGCTCGTCCCATTCCTCGAAGTAGATGCGCGGGCGACGTGGCAACTGGGCCGCTGCTTGCTTAATGGCGTCCAGCTTCATCTGCATCTCGTTGATCAATTGCAAGCCGCGCTCGGCCGCTCCGACCATGGCCGCCACCTGGTACAGCATGGACAAGATCTCGGCCACGCTGCGCTGGTTGAACACCGTGATTTGGATGCCACGGCGGATCAGCTCGGCGGCGATGTCGGCCTGCAGGTCGGAAAAACCGAACACGCAATCGGGCTTGAGCGCCACGATGGATTCGATCCTGGCGTTCAGGAAGGCGCTGACCTTGGGCTTCTCCTCGCGCGCACGGCGGGGCCGCACGGTGTAACCCGAGATGCCGACGATGCGCTGCTCCTGACCCAGCAGGTACAGCCACTCGGTCGTCTCCTCGGTCAGGCAGACGATGCGTTGTGGGCCGAGCGCGCGGGTGGCCAGGTTCATGCGGCCAGCTCCTGCGTGACGGGCTGCAGGCCCTGGCTGAACAGGCGCGCCACCAGCGCCGGACTGGACGGGAACCAGGCATGGAAATAGCTCGCCCCGACCGGCCCTTGTGCATAGACCGCCTCGCCATCCTGCGCCGTGGCATTGCCTTCGGGTCGCGAGGTGCGCGCCAGCGGCGGCAGCGGCGTGTCGCTGGTGGAGTAATGGAAAGTATGGCCGCGCAGTTGCTCGCCGTCGATCAGCAGCTGTTGCGACCCCAGGCCGGCCAGCCGTTTCTGCATGGTGACCCGGCCCGGCAGCAGGCCCCACATGGCGTGGCCCTGCCCTTCCTTGTCCACCAGTTCATCAAAGAGCACCATCATGCCGCCGCACTCGGCCCACACCGGCTTGTTCTGCGCCACATGGGCGCGCAGGCTGTCGCGCAACGCATGGTTAGCGCTCAAGCGCTCGGCGTGCAGCTCGGGGTAGCCGCCGGGCAGCCAGACCGCATCGCAGGCGGGCAAGGCGCGGTCGGCCAGCGGCGAGAAATACGTCACCGTGGCGCCGAGCGCCTGCAGGCATTCGATGTTGGCGGCGTAGATGAAGCAGAACGCGGCGTCCTGCGCCACGGCCACCGTCTTGCCCTGCAGCGGCTGGTTGCGCAACACGGCATCGGCTGCGGGGAAGTCCACGGTCCAACGCTGCAGCTCGGCCTTGCCCATGCGCCCCAGCGGCGTATCGAGCAACGCATCGGCCGCAGCGTCGAGCCGCTCCATCGCATCACTGAGTTCGGTGGCGGCCACCAGGCCCAGATGGCGTTCAGGCAAGGTGAGCGCCGGGTTGCGCATCAGCGCGCCGAGCCACTGGTCCGGCTCTTTCAGGCTGCCCTGCAACATGCTGGCATGGCGTTCGCTGGCCACGCGGTTGGCCAGCACGCCGGCTAGGCGCAGACCTTCGCGGTAGTGCTGCAGGCCGTAGGCCAGCGCACCGAAGGTGCCGGCCATGGACGAGGCATCGACCACCGCCAAAATGGGCAGGCCAAAGCGCTGTGCCAGGTCGGCCGCGCTGGGCTCGCCGTCGAACAAGCCCATCACCCCCTCGACGATGATCAGGTCGGCCTCTTGTGCTGCTGCGTACAGACGGGCGCGGCAATCAGCCTCGCCGGTCATCCACAGGTCGAGCTGGTGCACCGGCGCGCCGCTGGCCAGGGTGTGCCAGAACGGGTCGAGAAAATCCGGCCCGCACTTGAACACGCGCACGCGCCGCCCCTGACGCGCATGCAGCCGTGCCAGCGCCGCGGTCACCGTGGTCTTGCCCTGGCCGGAGGCCGGGGCCGCAACAAGGATGGCGGGGCAGGAAACGGATGCGGCGGGATGGGTCATGGTGCGGTGTATGGTATTCGCAGGCAGGTTCATGGGATGACTAGCGCAACGGCGCCCACTTCAGCGCGACATACAGGCTGCGCCCGCTCGTGGCGTAGCCGCTGGCAAGCTGGTAGGCGCTGTCGGTCAGGTTGTCGATGCGCGCCAGCACGGACCAATCCTTGTCAATCTTGGTACTGACATGCAGGTTCGCCACAGCGTAGCCGGGCAGCACAGTCGTGTTGTCGGCCGTGTCGTAGCGGGCACCGGAGAGCTGGACACCACCGCCGACCAGCCAACGGCCCAGGCGGGTGTCGGCCGACAGGTTGGCGTGATGGCTGGCACGCCGTGCCAGCAGTTTGTCGGTCTGCGTATCCCGCGGATTCTGCAGGTCCAGCGAAGCCTTCAGGTTGACGTCGGCATAACGGTACTGGCCTGACACGGTCAACCCGGTGTACTCGGCCTGCGCCGTGTTGCCATAACAACCGTTCGGGCTGTTGACGCATCCGGTGGCAGTGGTGGAATAAGTGATCAGGTTGCTGACCTGGCTGCGGTACACCACGATGCCGAACTGGCTGCTGCCCTGCGCATAACGCAGTCCCAGCTCCTGGTTGGTGCTGCTTTCCGGCTGCAAGGTCGAGACGCCATAACTGCTGAAACGCTGGTACAGCGTCGGCGCGCGGAAGGCCGTTCCGGCCGAGGCCGTGGCACGCCACAACGGGGTCAGCGCAAAACCGTAGGCGGCGCTGCCGCTGTCCTGGCCACCGAATTCGCTGTCCTGGTCATGCCGCCAATTGACCTGCAGCGAATGCTGCCGCTCGCGCCAGCCGTAGCCCAGGGCCACGGCGTCCTGAGAACGGTCACGGTTGATCGGGCTGTTTTCCAGATGGTCGACCTTGCGCTCCAGGGCCGCCGTCAGCTGGTGCGCGCCGAGGCGCAGCTCGTTCTGGAACAGATAGCCGTTCAAGCGCGTCATCGTCAGGTAGGCCGAGGGTTTGGTCTCGTACTGCACACGCGACTCGGTAGCGCTCAGCAAGGTGCTGTAGCTGTCACTCCACTGGCCACGCCAGCTCAGGCCCTTGGTCTGCAACAGGTTCAAAGCGTGATCGTCCTTGGTCGATGCCGGGCTCCGGTTCGACGCATCGTATTGGGCGTCCATGCTGCTGGCCAGTACCGTGGCCTCCAGCCGATGCGCCCGGTTCAGTTGCCAGCCCAGGCGACCGCTGAGCGATTCGACCGCGTAGCCATCGTCGTCCGGGTTGTAGCCCGTCACCGGGCGGGTGTTGAAGCCACTGCTGGCCTCCCGCGCCACGCCAAGCGAGTAGTCAAACGATTCGCTGGCGCCGCTGAAGCCGGTCTCCCATTTGCGGGTGCCGTAGGTTCCCAAGCCGACACCGGCATACGGCGAAAATCCGCCCTGGCCCTTGCGCGTGAAGATCTGGATCACGCCGCCCAGCGCATCCGAGCCGTAGACCGCACCTGCCGGGCCGCGCAGGATTTCCACGCGGTCGATCTGCGCCAGTGGGATCGCCTCCCAGGGGGCGCCACCGGTGGACTGGGAGTCCACCCGCACGCCGTCGATGAAAACTGCCGTGAAGCGGGTCTCGGAACCGCGCAGGTACAGGCTGGTGGAGGTGCCGGGGCCGCCATTGCGCGCCATCTCGATGCCGGGCATGCGCACCAGCACATCGGCCAAGCTGGTGGCGCCGCTGCGCTCGATCTCGTCACGATCGACCACGGTGACGTCGGCCACCAGGTCTTGCAGCGGCTGCTCGGTGCGGGTGGCGGTGACCACGGTTTCGGCCAGTGCGACGGTGGTCGGGGTTTGGGAATGGGCGTTGAGAGAAGGAAAAGACGCGAGCGCAGCCAGCATCAGCTGGATCAGCCGCTTCGCAGTGAGACAAGTTTTCATGAGGAAAGAACAACATGGATGCCCTCCCCGGCTTCCCCGCCAGGGCATGGACGTCACGGCCGCGCGCCAGGCGCACAACCACCGTATTGGCCGGTATCCGGGCTGATGGAAACAACCTTCATCGCCTTCCCGGACACTTGATTCACATGTCCAGTGGCTGTTTGATGAAAGCGGAATCGCGAGCGATTCGTCCACTTACCGTTGCGGGGGCAGCGCAGGTTAGGTTTGCCGTGACCGGCTCTCCCTCCTGCTTCCCGTTGAACTGCGGCGTGTGAACCACACCGCGAGCACCAACGGGCTGGATTTTACGTCAGGCAGCTTGCGCTAAGCCTACAATCCCTTGATCTATGTCGAACCCGCCCCAAATCGAGCAACTGATCGAGCGCGTGGAGCGCCTGCTGGTGCGCCACGAGGAATTGCAACGCACCAACGCCCTGCTGGCCGCACAGGTCGACGCCCTCACCAGTGAACGCGACTCGCTCAAGTCGCGCCTGAGCGCTGCACGCGCCCGTGTGGACGCCCTGCTGGAACGTCTGCCGGAGACCGTCGGCACCGATTCGAACAAGAACACGGCATGAAACAACTCGAAGTCCAGATCATGGGGCAGAGCTATCTGCTCGGTTGCCCCGAAGGCGGCGAAACCCGTCTGCTTGATGCCGTCGAGCGCGTTGACAGCGCCATGTGCAAGATCCGCGACAGCGGCAAGGTCAAGGCACGTGACCGCATTGCCGTGCTGGCATCGCTGAACCTGGCGTTCGACCTGTCGGAACGCGCCAGCGCGCCCGCGGCGCCCAGCACCACCACGGCCACGCCGGCTCCCGCACCTGCTGCCACCGCCACGACCTTACCGGCCGCCCACCCGGATGACGCCATCGCCATGTTGTTGCAACGCCTCGACGCGGTGCTGGGCGAAGATGGCCGACTGATCTGAGACAAGCAGGTCATCAGACCAACTGCGAATTTTCCCCTGCAGACTGGCGCACCAGCGCCTACAATCCACCTGTCTGCAATGCCGCCGGGCTTTATATTTCCTTGAACCAATGCTCATTGAGCCCGGGCTTGGAATATCGCCTGGCTAGCGTGATCGTCTCGCGTCAGATGAACCCAAAGCCAACGCTGACCTCGCCCACCTGAACCCCGGTTCAGGATGCCGGTCCGGTGGCACTTGCAGACACCTTTACGCTTCGTTTTCCCAGTCCCTCAACACGTCCCGGGCCGGGGTGCCTGAGCCCGGCTACGCGCGGTTGCTCTTGCCCGTACCGAACGCCAGCCGTCCGTACCGCATGATGTTTCTTGAACCGCAACTGATCATCGAACTGGCCCTGATGGGCATCTGCGCCGGTTTTCTGGCCGGCCTGCTGGGCATCGGCGGCGGCATGATCTTGGTGCCGTTCATGACCATCATCCTGGAGTCCCAGGGCTTCCCGGCGGACTACGTGGTCAAGATGGCGGTGGCCACCTCGCTGGCCACGATCTGCTTCACCTCGCTCTCTTCGGTGCGCGCGCACCACAAGCGCGGCGCCGTGCTCTGGCCGGTGGCGCGCGTGCTGGCACCCGGCATCCTGGTCGGCTCGCTCATCGGGGCACAGATCGCGGTGGCGCTGCCGACCAAGATCCTGGGCGCAGTGTTCTCGCTCTTCATCGCCTTCTCGGCCACGCAGATGTTCCTCGACCGCAAACCCAAACCCACGCGCACCCTGCCCGGGCCGGTCGGCATGTTCGGCATGGGCAGCGTGATCGGCCTGCTGTCTTCCGTGGTGGGGGCCGGCGGCGCCTTCGTCTCGGTCCCGTTCATGACCTGGTGCAACATCAAGATCCACCAGGCGGTGGCCACCTCGGCCGCCCTGGGCTTTCCCATCGCCCTGGCCGGCACGCTGGGCTACATTCTGGCAGGCCAGTCCCTGCCCGACATGCCGCCTGGCGCCTTCGGCTACGTCTATGTGCCCGGCCTGCTGGTGATCGCCACGGCCAGCATCAGCACTGCCCCGCTGGGCGCACGCACCGCGCACAGCATGGACATCCGCCCGCTCAAACGTGCCTTCGCCGTGGTGCTCTACATGTTGGCCGCCTACTTCCTGATGCGTTGATAATCGGCGCGTTCAGCATCAAGGCGCCACAAAATTTCAAGAGGGGACAAGCTTCATGAGAGTCGCATTCATCGGTCAGCAGGACTTTGGCAAAGCTGCGCTGGAAGCCTTTGTGGCACGCGGCGACGAGATTGCCGGCGTGTTCTGCAAACCGGAAAAGCCGGGCGAGAAACCGGACGCGCTGCGCGCCGCTGCCGAGGCACTGGGCCTGAAGGTGTTCCAGTTCGCCAGCCTCAAGAGCTCTGAGGCCGAGCAGGCCATGCGTGAGTTGCGGGCCGACATCGGCATCATGGCCTTTGTGCTGCAGTTCGTGCCGCAGTCGTTTGCCAATATCCCGACGCACGGCACCATCCAGTACCACCCCTCGCTGCTGCCCAAGTACCGCGGCCCCTCCTCCATCAACTGGCCGATCGCCCTCGGCGACCGCGAGACCGGCCTGACCATCTTCCGCCCCACCGATGGCCTGGACGAAGGCCCGGTCATCCTGCAGAAGACCTGCCCCATCGGCCCCGACGCCACCCTGGGCGAGGTCTATTTCAATTCCCTGTTCCCGCTGGGTGTGGCCGCCTTGCTGGAGGCTGCCGATCTGGTCATGGCCGGCAAGCACCAGGAAGTCGCACAGGATGAAAGCCAGGCCAGTTACGAAGGTTGGTTCAAGGCCGAGGAAGCCCGCATCAACTGGGCTAACCATGTGGACCAGGTCTACAACCTGATCCGTGCCTGTAACCCGGCGCCCGGCGCCTGGACCGAACTGGCAGGCACCCGGGTTTCGATCTTCGACTGCTGCAAGCACCTGACTCGGCGCTTTGCCGACGTCAGCGGCAAACCGGGCGACATCGTGAAAATCACGGAGACATCGATCTTCATCAATGCCCAGGGTGGCCAGATCGAAGTGCTCAAGCTGCGTCCTGACGGCGGCAAGAAGATGGGCGCGGCAGACTTTGCCCGAGAGCATCAGCTGGCAGCGACGGCCATGTCATCAGACACATAAGAGCCAGATGATGATTACAGTCAGATTTATTGACTGTACATAAGCCATCTCCTTTTTTACGATTCGGACCACACCGCGCCGCTGCCGGTGTGCGATGAATCAAAAAAACAGGACGATGATGGAGACGAACACAGCAAACCCCGGGCCCGCACAACACGGGGTACGTTTTGAACCTGCGGGCCATGTGTTTACCCGCAGCACGTCAGAAAGGTCCATTGCCGGCGCCAAGAAGGTCGACACCCACAAGACCTCGATGTGGCAGGACGTGACTGTGGAACATGCACCTGAGATCAATGCCCTGGTAAGTTCCCCGGCTGAGTTCAGCCGACGACCCCACACACCGACGCTGCCCATGCGATGGGGACGCTGCTGGCCAGCACAATGGAGAAAGCACACGAACCGGCTCGGATGTTGCCGAGCGTCTGAAGAATGCCGTTCTTTCATTGCGCACGTCATGCCGGGCTCTTGGGCATTCCCTCTTGCAAGACTCTTTCACCTTATTGGCACCAACAAGGCACACTGCGTTGGCACGTAAGCATTACCCCCATTCACGGAAACCCTAGGTTGGATACAAATTTCTGAAAAGTTGACCACCATCAAGAGAATTTATTCCGAATAATTCGACCATCTGCATGCACAAGATTCCAGCAAGAGAATCAACAGACAGATGGATACCTGACAGTATTAACTAAACGAGGAGACATCATGGTCAAAGCCATACATACGCGGTTGAGTTCGAGCTTGGTCAAGGCGGCCACAGGGTTGATTGCCATTGCGGCACTGGCAGCCACCACAGCAGCAAGCGCCGCTTGGGAGCCCACCAAGCCGGTTGAATTTGTCGTGCCTGCAGGCACCGGTGGCGGCGCTGACCAGATGGCTCGCCTGATGCAGGGCATCATCGTCAAGCACAAGCTGATGAACCAGTCGCTGATCGTCGTGAACAAATCCGGCGGCGCCGGCGCAGAAGGCTTCCTCTCCGTCAAAGAGGCCAAGGGCGACCCGCACAAGATCATCATCACCCTCTCCAACCTGTTCACCACGCCGCTGGCAACCGGTGTGCCCTTCAACTGGAAGGACATGACCCCCGTGAGCATGATGGCGCTTGACCAGTTCGTGCTGTGGACCAATGCTGAGAAGCCGTACAAAACAGCCAAGGAATATCTGGATGCCGTCAAGGCTGCCGGCCCGAGCAAGATGAAGATGGGCGGCACCGGCTCCAAGCAGGAAGACCAGATCCTGACTGTCGGCATTGAAAAGGCTACCGGCACCAAATTCATCTACGTGCCCTTCAAGGGCGGCGGCGAAGTGGCGGTACAGCTGGTCGGTGGCCACATCGACTCCAGCGTGAACAACCCGGCGGAAGCCGTGGCCCAGTGGCGCGCCGGCAAGCTGCGTGCCATGTGCGTGTTCGACGACACCCGCATGCCCTACAAGGCCAAGGTGACCGACACCCAGTCGTGGAACGACATCCCGACCTGCAAGGAAGCCGGTGTTCCGACCGACTACGTCATGCTGCGCGGCATCTTCGCGGCCCCCGGCATCTCGGCTGACCAGCTCGCCTACTACGTGAACCTGCTCAAGAAAGTCCGTGAGACACCGGACTGGAAGGAGTACATGGAAAAAGGTGCCTTCAACCAGACCACCATGAGTGGCGCTGACTTCAGCAAGTGGCTCACCACTGCCGAAGAAAACCACCGCAGCCTCATGAAGGAAGCGGGCTTCCTCGCCAAGTAAACCGGCGGCCCGGCACCACCCGGGCCTGTTTTCCCCGACAACGACCTGCTTGGAATGAGCGCCAGTTCACGCTGACCGCCATTCCGGGACAGGTGCCGGCCCAAAGTATCGTTTCGCAAAACTTTCGTCATGGACCCGAACATGAACTCACACGAAGACAACCGCACAGGGGTTGCCACCAATATCGTTGACGCAGTCGTCGCCATTCTTGTGCTGATCCTCGGCGGCGTGATCATCTACGGCAGCCGCCAGCTCGGATCCGAATGGACGAGCGATGGCCCAGGCTCAGGCTACTTTCCCTTTTATATCGGCCTGATCCTGGTGATCGCGGCACTGGGCATCCTGTACCAGTCACTGGCCGGCAAGCAGAAAAACACGGAGATCTTTGTTGATCGCGAGCAGCTGGGCCGCGTCTTCTCGGTGCTGATTCCTGCCGCCGTTTATGTCGGCGCCATCCAGGTGATCGGCATCTACGTCGCATCGGCCATCTACATCGCGCTGTTCATGATCATCCTTGGCAAGTTCAGCTGGATCAAGAGCGTGACGGCAGCACTCGTCGTCAACGTCGTGTTTTTCATGATGTTTGAAGTCTGGTTCAAAGTGCCGCTGTTCAAGGGTGCCTACGACCTGCTCAGCTTCCTGGGTTATTGAGCACGGACATGTCCGGTACTACGGAGACTTAAAAAAAATGGAAGAACTCAACGCACTGTTTCATGGTTTCGCCGTCGTCATGACGCCCATGAACTTTCTTCTGATGGTGGTGGGCATCGTGCTCGGTGTGCTGATCGGCGTGCTGCCGGGACTGGGCGGCGCCAACGGCGTGGCCATCCTGCTGCCACTGACCTTCAGCATGAACCCGACCTCGGCCATCATCATGCTGTCCTGCATCTATTGGGGCGCCCTCTTCGGCGGCGCTATCACCTCGGTGCTGTTCAACATCCCCGGAGAACCATGGTCGGTGGCCACCACGTTCGATGGCTATCCGATGGCGCAACAGGGCCGAGCGGGTGAAGCACTGACCGGTGCTTTCACATCCTCCTTCGTCGGCGCCTTCGTGGCTGTGGTCATGATCACGTTCCTGGCGCCGCTGGTGGCCAAGTTCGCGCTGAAGTTCGGTCCACCCGAATTCTTCTCCGTCTACCTGTTGACCTTCTGCAGCTTTGTCGGCATGGGCAAAGGCTCCCCGTTCAAGATCCTGGCTTCCATGTGCATCGGCTTCGGTCTTGCTGCCGTCGGCATGGACACCGTCACGGGTCAGCTGCGTCTGACCTTCGGCTGGCATGAACTGATGCGCGGCTTCGACTTCCTGATCGCCGTGATTGGCCTGTTCGGCATCGGCGAAATCCTGATGTCCATGGAAGAAGGCCTGGCTTTCTCCGGCAAGAGCGCCAAGATCGATCCCAAGGTCGTTTTGCAGACCTGGAAGAAACTTCCCCAGTACTGGGCCACCTCGATTCGTGCCTCGCTGATTGGCATCTGGATGGGCATCACCCCCGGCGGTGCCACACCGGCCTCCTTCATGAGCTACGGCATTGCCAAGAAGATGTCCAAGGACGGCGCCAAGTTCGGTACCGGCCAGCTCGAAGGCGTGGTGGCGCCCGAGACAGCGGCGCACGCCGCCGGTACCAGCGCCCTGCTGCCCATGCTGGCACTCGGCATCCCTGGCTCGCCGACGGCTGCCGTGCTGCTGGGTGGTCTGCTGATCTGGGGCCTGCAGCCCGGTCCGCTGCTGTTCGTCGAACAGAAAGACTTCGTCTGGGGTCTGATCGCCTCCATGTACCTGGGCAACCTGGTCGGTCTGCTGGTGGTGCTGACCACGGTGCCACTGTTCGCGTCCATCCTGCGCATCCCGTTCTCGATCATCGCCCCGGTGATCATCGTGATCTGCGCGATTGGTGCCTACACCGTGCACAACGCCATGCTCGACATCTGGTTCATGCTGCTGTTCGGCGTGATCGGCTATGTCTTCAAGAAGCTCGACTACCCGCTCGCCCCGCTGGTGCTGGCGCTGGTTCTGGGAGACAAGGCGGAAGACTCGTTCCGTCAGGCCATGCTGGTGTCGCAAGGCGAGTTGTCGATCATGTTCTCCAACCCGCTGGTCGGCTCGATCACGACCCTGGCTCTGGTACTGCTGCTGTGGCCGCTGATTTCCAAGCTGATCGCACTGGTCAAGCCGCCGAAGCAGGATGAATTTGCCGCCGAGCGGCCTGTGGATTGAAGGAGAAACAGACCATGCCCGTTATCGCAATGACCCAGGAAATGGGTTCCCTCTCCAAAGATGTCGCCATGGAGCTGGCAGCCAGCATGAACCTGGCTGTGATGCGCCACGAAGTGGTGGACCATGTGGCTGGAAAGATGCATGTCTCCACCAGCCTGATCAACCGCTTGCGCGAAGGCAAGGCCGGCATCATCGAGCGCGTCACCACCGACGCCGAGCGCGTGGCCCTTTACAGCGCCGAAGAAATGTTCGAGCTGGCCAACAAAGGCAACGTCGTTCTGCGCGGCTGGGGCGCCACCTGCCTGCTGCGCCCGGTGCAGCATGTCGTGTGCGTGCGCATCACGCGCTCGTTCGGCAAGCGCGTCGAATGGTTGATGAACAACCTGGAAACGGACGATCGCGAATTTGCCGAGAACGAAATCCGCCGCAGCGACCACGCGCACGCCAGCCGCATGCACCAGCAGTTCGGCGTCACCTGGGGTGACCCGGTGCTCTACGACCTGGTCCTCAACACCGACCGGCTCTCGGTTCACAGCTGTGTCGAGCAGATCCGCCAGCTCACCACCCGCCCGGAGTTCCAGGAGTCGGAAGAGTCGCGCAAGCTGCTGGGCAACATGACGCTGGCAGCACGCGTGCGTGCCGCGCTCAAGACCCATGAGCCGACCCAGGAGGTGAACATCACCATCGAGGCACGCAACGGGCGCATCCTGCTGAGCGGTATTGTGCTCAACCCGGCTGAAAAAAATGAAGTCGAGCAAATTGCCGCTCAGGTGGCGGGGGTCAGCGGCGTGGACAGCAAGCTGCGCCTGATGTCGCCATCGCGCAGCTTCACCTACTCCAAGACCTGACGGTCAGATGCCTCAAGCCCTGGTTCTGCAGTGCAGCACCAGGGCTTTTTTCTTTTCAGATCTTGCCGCGCTGCTTGAGGCGGCTGAGCGTCTCGGCCGACAGGTTCAGGTAGGCCGCGAGTTCCTTCTTGGGAATGCGGTCGAACAGTTCCGCGTGTTTGCGGACGAAGCGATGCACCCGGCCCGGTGCATCAAGCAAATGCAGCGTGATGGTGTGCGCCATGATTTCGCTCATCAGATTCATCACGTAGTACTCGAAGGGTTTCTTCACCTCCGGATGCTGCTCCATGAAGGCAATCCACTGCGGCATCGGCAGCTTGGCCACGCGCGCCTTGGTCACCGACACGATGCTGTAAGGCGTCGGTGTTTTCAGGCACCAGGCGGCATAACTCGTTTCCATGTCGCGCTCGGCGGCAAAGCGCAGGATCATCTCCTTGGCCTGGCTATTGGTCACCACGCGTTTGAGAACCCCATCGAGGATGAAATATTGCTCCATCTCGTGCACGCCTTGGTGCAGCAGGTAGTCACCCTTGTTGCACTCCACCACCGATAACAACGACTCCAACTCGGCGTTGGCAGTCTCGCTCAGCTCCTTGAGAACGACGTTTTGCCTGAGCTGAACCCGGATGATGTTTTTTTCTGGATGATTTTCGATGGACGACATGGGAAAAAGCGTAACGCACTGCACAGTGCCCGACTCATCGGACCAAAAGAAATGTCTCGAAAATTGACCGTGGTCAATGGAGGAATCCAAATCGCTTTTCTATGATACCTCGACGATGAAAAACGCCCCGAACCAGCACATCCGCAAGACAGGGAAACACCATCGCCGAACTTGATTGAACGCCCCTTTGGTCACTTTTTCTGAAACCGTCCAACCCAAGCGCATTGCGTGCCCTTCATCAAAGTCAAACGAAGAGACATTTCATCATGACAAACGACTCACAAGCTTCTGAACTCACCGACGGCTTTCATCTGGTCATCGAGGCCCTGAAACTCAACGGCATCACCAACATCTACGGCCTGCCGGGCATTCCGGTCACGGACCTGACCCGCATGATGCAGGAAGAAGGCATGCGCGTGATTTCGTTCCGCCATGAGCAGAACGCCGGCAACGCCGCCGCCATCGCCGGCTTCATGACCGGCAAGCCCGGCGTCTGCCTGACGGTGTCAGCCCCCGGCTTTCTCAACGGCCTGACCGCGCTGGCCAATGCCACCACCAACTGCTTCCCCATGATCCTGATCTCCGGCTCTTCCGAGCGCGAGATCGTCGACCTGCAGCAAGGCGACTACGAGGAAATGGACCAGCTGGCCATTGCCAAACCCCTGTGCAAGGCCGCCTTCCGCGTGCTCAATGCCGAGGACATCGGCGTGGGCATTGCCCGAGCCATCCGCTCCGCCGTTTCCGGTCGCCCGGGTGGCGTGTACCTGGACCTGCCGGCCAAGCTGTTCGGCCAGGCCATGGACGCCGCCGCCGGCAAGGCTTCGCTGATCAAGGTGGTTGATCCCGCACCACGCCAGATCCCGGCGCCGGACGCCGTCAAGCGCGCGCTGGACCTGCTCAAGAGTGCCAAGAAGCCCCTGATCCTGCTGGGCAAGGGTGCCGCCTACGCCCAGGCCGATGCCGACATCAAGACCCTGGTCGAGAAGTCCGGCATCCCCTACCTGCCCATGTCCATGGCCAAGGGCATCCTGCCCGACACCCATGAGCAGTGCGCCTCGGCCGCCCGCTCCTTCGTGCTACCGGAAGCCGACGTGGTTCTGCTGGTGGGCGCGCGCCTGAACTGGTTGCTCTCGCACGGCAAGGGCAAGACCTGGGGTGGCAAGGACCACAAGAACCCGGGTGGCCAGAAGTTCATCCAGATCGACATTTCCCCCACCGAAGCCGACAGCAACGTGGCCATCGACGCCCCGCTGGTCGGTGACATCGGTTCCTGCGTCTCCGCCCTGCTCGCCGGCATGGGTTCCAGCTGGGCCAAGCCCCCGACCGAATGGACCAGCGCCGTGGCTGAGCGCAAGAACAAGAACGTGGCCAAGATGGCCGAGACCCTGGCCAAAGATCCCTCGCCGATGAACTACCACAGCTCGCTGAACGTGGTGCGCGACATCATCAAGGCCAACCCGGATGCCATCCTGGTCAACGAAGGTGCCAACGCGCTGGACTTCACCCGCTCCATCGTCGACATGTACAAGCCGCGCAAGCGCCTGGACGTCGGCACCTGGGGGGTGATGGGCATCGGCATGGGCTTTGCCGTGGCCGCCGCCGTGGAGTCGGGCCAGCCGGTCATCGCCATCGAGGGTGACAGTGCCTTCGGTTTTTCCGGCATGGAAGTCGAGACCATCTGCCGCTACAACCTGCCAGTCTGCATCGTGATCATGAACAACAACGGTGTCTACCGCGGTGACGAACTGGCACGCGGCGGCTCCAAGGATCCCTCGCCGCTGGTGTTCGTCAAAGGCGCCCGCTACGACAAGCTGATGGAAGCCTTCGGTGGCGTGGGCGTGCAAGCCACCACCCCGGCCGAACTGCGCCGCGCGATGGAAGAAGCCATCAAGTCGCGCAAGCCCACCTTGATCAACGCCGTCATCGACGAAGGCGCTGGTACCGAGAGCGGCCGCATCACCAGTCTGAACCCGACCAGCGCGGCGAAGAAGAAGTAAGTTAACGAGAGCAACCCAAAAGGAGATATGAACATGTCTGGAAACAAACCGCTTAGCGGCATCAAGATCATCGACTTCACGCACGTGCAAGCCGGCCCGGCCTGCACCCAGCTGCTGGCCTGGTTCGGCGCTGATGTGATCAAGGTCGAGCGTCCGGGCTCCGGTGACGTCACCCGCAGCCAGCTGCGCGACATGCCCGACGCCGATGCGCTGTACTTCACCATGCTCAACAGCAACAAGCGCGGTCTGACCCTGGACACCAAGACCGCCGAGGGCAAGGAAGTGCTCGAGAAGCTGATCAAGACGTCCGACGTCATGGTCGAGAACTTCGGCCCCGGTGCACTGGACCGCATGGGCTTCACCTGGGAGTACATCCAGAAGCTCAACCCCAAGATGATCCTGGCTTCGGTCAAGGGCTTCAGCGAAGGCCACCACTACGAAGACCTGAAGGTCTACGAAAACGTGGCGCAGTGCGCTGGCGGTGCCGCCTCCACCACCGGCTGGTGGAAGGGCGAGAACTCCCAGCCCACCATCTCCGCTGCTGCCTTGGGTGACACCAACACCGGCATGCACTTGGCCATCGGTATCCTGACGGCCATCATCGGCCGCCAGCAGACCGGCAAGGGCCAGAAGGTGGCTGTGGCCATGCAGGACGCCGTGCTCAACCTGTGCCGCGTCAAGATGCGCGACCAGCAGCGCCTGGAGAAGGTTGGCTACCTGGAAGAGTATCCCCAGTACCCGCACGAGATGGATGCGTTCAAGGACAAGGTGACACCGCGCGGCGGCAATGCCGGCGGTGGCGGCCAACCGGGCTGGATCCTGAAGTGCAAGGGCTGGGAAACCGACCCCAATGCCTACATCTATTTCACGGTGCAGGGCCACGCCTGGGAGCCGATCTGTGACGCACTGGGCAAACCCGAGTGGAAAACCGATCCGGCCTACAACACGCCCAAGGGTCGCCAGCCGCACATCATGGACATCTTCGCCACGATCGAGGACTTCATCAAGGACAAGACCAAATTCGAAGCGGTCGACATCTTCCGCAAGTTCGACATTCCTTGCGCTCCGGTGCTGTCCATGAAGGAACTGCTGCGCGACGAGTCGCTGCGCAAGAGCGGCTCCATCGTGGAAGTACCGCACAAGGTGCGTGGCAGCTACTGGACCATCGGCAGCCCGATCAAGTTCTCCGACCTCAAGCCCGAGATCAAGGCCTCTCCGCTGCTGGGTGAACACACCGACGAGGTGCTGGCCGAGTTGGGTTACAGCAAAGACCAGATCGCTGCCATGCATGCGAAAAAAGCGGTCTGAGTTCCACTTCCTCTGAAGGATCTATGCGGCGCCCTAGGGCGCCGCTTTCTTTCCTGCCAGGGCTCTTCTGAACACGGTCACGCGCAACCTTGGCAGCCGTCACGCCAGCCCGCGCGCACCTATCAGTCACGACCTTGAGCTGCATAAAAAACAGCAATGCTTCGACGCAGGCAAACTCTATAAAATGCAAGTCATATACAAGACCCGTCCGGTCTATTCATAAGAAATTTTTATCATTGAAATCAGGAGATTGGTATGAGCAAGGCACTCGACGGCGTCCGGATTCTCGACTTCACGCATGTGCAGTCGGGGCCCACCTGCACGCAATTGCTGGCATGGTTCGGCGCAGACGTGATCAAGGTGGAAAAAGCAGGTGAAGGCGACGCCACGCGCGGCCAGTTGCGCGACATTCCGGACGCGGACAGCCTGTACTTCACCATGCTGAACCACAACAAGCGCTCCATCACGCTCAACACCAAGGACCCCAAAGGCAAGGAAGTGCTGGTCAACCTGATCAAGCAATGCGACGTGATGGTGGAAAACTTCGCCCCCGGCGCGCTGGATCGCATGGGGTTTCCGTGGGAGAAGATCCAGGAGATCAATCCGCGCATCATCCTGGCCTCGGTCAAGGGCTTCGGCCCCGGCCCCTACGTGGACTGCAAGGTGTACGAGAACGTGGCCCAGTGCACGGGCGGCGCCGCCTCCACCACCGGTGACCCGGACGGTGTGCCCATGGTGACCGGCGCGCAGATCGGTGACAGCGGCACCGGCCTGCACCTGGCTCTGGGCATCGTGACCGCCCTGTTCCAGCGCGAGAAGACCGGTCGCGGCCAGAAGGTGCTGGCCGCCATGCAGGACTCCGTGCTCAACCTGTGCCGCGTCAAGCTGCGCGACCAGCAGCGCCTGGAACGCACCCACGTGCTCAAGGAGTACCCGCAGTACCCTGAAATCGAGTTCGGTGAGGCCGTACCGCGTGCAGGCAACGCCTCCGGTGGTGGCCAGCCGGGTGCCGTGCTCAAGTGCAAGGGCTGGCAGAAGGACCCTAACGCCTACATCTACTTCATCACGCAGGCCGCCGTATGGGGCGCCATCTGCAAGATCATCGGCGAAGAGGACTGGATCACCAACCCGCACTTCGCCACACCCGAGGCACGCCTGCCGCACCAGAAAATGATCTTCGACCGCATCGAGGAATGGACCAAGACCAAGACCAAGTTCGAGGCCATGGACATCCTCAACGAATTCGATATCCCCTGCGGCCCCATCCTGTCGATGAAGGAAATCGCCGAGGACCAGTCGCTGCGCGAGACCGGCACCATCGTGGAGGTGGACCATCCCGTACGCGGCAAATACCTGTCCGTGGGCAATCCCATCAAGCTGTCCGACAGTCCCACCGAAGTGACCCGCTCTCCCTTGCTGGGCGAGCACACCACTGAAGTGATGGCGCAAATGGGTTACAGCGCCGAGCAGATCGCTGATCTGAAAGCCGCGCGCGTCATCTGATGCAGTTCTTACCCGCGCCGGCTGGCGCGGGTATCGTCATCAGCCCTGTTGTTGCGGATCCGCAAGAACCCCGGCCTGTTCGAAGAAGTAGCAGATACGCTGGCGCGGCATCAGGTAGTCCAGCGCCTCGGACGGCAGGTTGCCGGGCTTCAGGCTGCGCCGGATACCGATCTCAGGCGCCTGCTCCAGATCCAGGATCAGGGCCTCTTGGCGGGCGACTGCGGGGTCATGGATCAACACTCGGGGTTTGAGTGGACGCGAAGAATTTACCGACACCACCATCGCATAACGACCATCCACCAGTTGGATGATCGAGCCCGGTGGATAGACCCCCATCATGCGGATGAACGCACTGAGCACCATGCTGTCATAGCGGCTCTTCAACTGCGCAAAAATGAATGACAAGGCCTCGTGCGGTGTCATGGCAACCGAACCGAGCCGCCCGGGATTGCACAGGTCATCGTAGCGGTTGACCAGTGCCATGATCTTGGACGACAAGGGCTGGCTTTCACCTTTGCAATGCGACGGAAAGCCACTGCCATCCACCATTTCGTGATGTTGCGCTATGGCGAGCAGCACCGCCGGGGAAAGCTCCATGCGCTTGGCCAGCTGAACCCCTTCGGCCACGTGCTCCTGGTACAGCTTGTACTCGACGGTGGAGAAACTCTCATCGAAAAATCGAACGCGCTCCGGCAACTCCAATTTGCCGATGTCATGCAAAAAGGCCGCCATCCCAAGGTCGATCATGTCCTTTTGCTGTAGCCCCATCGCCTTGCCGAGCAGCAAGGACAGGATGGTGACGTTGACCGGATGCATTGCGATGCGGTCGCCCATTCCTTCGGAAAGCAGGCGAATGGCCGTATCACCATTGCAGAGCATCTCCGAGACAAAGTTGTGAATGAGGCCATGGCATTTTTCGGCCACAGCCTTGGGCTGTGCCACGACCTGCTCCGCCGCATACCGGTAGTGCCGCACCGCATCGGCAAAACGTCGCTCACAGGCGAGCAGGCTACGCTGCTGATTGGCAATCGCCTCGACACGCAGCTTGCGCTGGCGCAAAGCCTCCGCCCTGGACGCCTCCAACGCCAGCAAGTCTTCCGGACTCAAGGTCGGGTATTTGGACGGCGTGACCTCCAGCATTTTGGCCACAGCCGGTGCACTGCGTGCCGGCACATAGCGGATTTGCTCCAGGCCGAGGCTGCAGATCGCCTCGATCTGCTTCTCTGAAGAAATCTTGAAATTACCCTTGAGGAAAGGGTGCGCCATCCACTCGATGTCCAGCTCTACGAACATACCTATTCGCAGCTGACTGACCTCGATTAATTCGGACTGGTTCTCTTGCATACGCGCTTGCACTCCTGGACCGCCAGGAGGCAGACACGGAAAATAATATCGAAAACAGCTTATATTTTATTCAATACCCAGAAAGTGGGTTTGTTACAACTCGCGCCCAAGCAACGGCGCGCTCAGCGAACCTGCAAGATCACCTCGCGGTGCAGTCGATCGACATCAACCGCTTGACAGAGGCCAGTCCCCGAACCGAGCAAGGCCGCCGAAGCCGCCGCCACGCCACGGCCAAACGCATCACGCAACGAAGCGCCAGCGGCCATTGCATGGATCATGCCGCCTACGAAGCTGTCGCCCGCCCCCACGGTCGTCGACACGGGCACTGACAGGGCTGGAGCAAACACCGTTTCCTGTTGCGACACCATCAAAGCCCCCTGGGCGCCCAGTGACAGCACCACCACCTCAGCCTGGCCCGTCTCAACCAGTTGTTGTGCTGCCCCGCGCCATTGCACTTCACTCTCCAAGGCCTGGCCGGAGAGTTCGCGCAACTCGCGCAGGCTGGGTTTCACAAGGTAGACCCCTGCCTCCAGCGCAGCCGCCAAGGCTGGCCCTGAAGCGTCAAGGACTAGACGGCTACCGCGCTCACGCATCAGCCGCACCAACTGCGCATAAAAATCAACCGGCACGCCAGGTGGCAGGCTGCCGCTGAGCACCAGATAGCGTGGCACCGCCGCCAGATTCGCCAGACGCTGCAGACAGGCTTGCCACTCCGATGCCGCCAATTCAGGCCCAGGCATGACAAAACGGTAGTCCTCGGCAACAGATCGATCACGGACATGCAGACTTTCACGCGTATCGCCGGCAATCGGAACAGGCACTGCGGGCACCTGCTCGGCGGCCAGCAGGCGCAGCAACTGGGCGCCACTGCCGCCGCCGACTGGAAACAAGGCGGCACAGGAGCCCCCCAGCCGCTGCACGACACGCGCCACATTGATGCCACCGCCACCCGGTTCGCGCCGCGGCGCTTCGCAGCGCAGCTTGTGCTCGGGCTCCACCCTGGCAGTCGATGTCGAGACATCGACGCAAGGGTTCATGGTCACGGTCAGGATGTCGGTCATGGTCGAACGAGAATATCATGCTGCATTGCCACAATCACAATGCCCAGCAGGACATGAACGCCATCAGGGAAGACGCTGAACCCAATTCAGCCGCGGCGGTCTTCATCGCCAAGGACTTGAGCAAGACCTACCAGATGGGTGAGGTCCAGGTGCGTGCGCTGCAGGACGTCAACCTCACCATCTACCGAGGCGAATTCATCGTGCTGCTCGGTCCCTCGGGCAGCGGCAAATCCACCCTGCTCAACATCCTGGGTGGCCTGGACCGCCCGAGCAGCGGCAGCGCACGCTTTGCCGAGCATGAACTCACTGGCGCCAGCGATGCCGACCTCACCCGCTACCGGCGCGAGCACGTCGGTTTCGTCTTTCAGTTCTACAACCTGATACCCAGCCTGACGGTGCGTGAAAACGTGGAACTGGTCACCGATATCTCACACGATCCGATGCCAGCCAGCGAAGCGCTGCGTCTGGTCGGCCTGGAAGAGCGCATGGACCACTTTCCTTCGCAACTCTCTGGCGGCGAGCAGCAGCGTGTGGCGATTGCACGTGCCATCGTCAAGCGGCCCGAGGTGCTGCTGTGCGACGAGCCCACTGGCGCGCTCGACTACGTGACCGGCAAGCTGGTGCTCGAAGTCATCGAACGCATCAACCGTGAACTCGGCACCACCGCCATCGTGATCACGCACAACGCGGCCATCGCCGGCATGGCCGACCGCGTATTGCACCTGGGCGGCGGGCGCATCCAGAGCGTGGACGTCAACACGCACAAGATCAGCCCGTCCGAACTGTCCTGGTAGCGAGGCATCAAGCCACAAACCATGAAAGCCCTGGACCGCAAACTGCTGCGCGACCTGCGCCTGATGTGGAGCCAGGCCATCACCATCGCGCTGGTGGTGGCCAGCGGCGTGGCTGGTTTCATTGCCACCTTCAGCGCCTACGACGGGCTATCCTGGTCGCGCGAGGTCTATTACACCGAATCACGCTTTGCCGATGTCTTTGCCTCGCTCAAGCGCGCGCCGCTGGCGCTGGAGCGTCAGCTCGCCGCCCTGCCCGGCGCGGCGCACGTGGAGACCTCGGTCAGCGAGGTGGTGCAGATCGACATCCCCAACGTGTCCGACCCCGTCATCGGCCGCCTCATCGGCATCGACCCGCAACGGTCGCCGCAGCTCAACCGCCTGCACCTGCGCGAAGGCCGCATGATCACAGCGCGGCGCGACCGCACGCTGGAGGTGCTGGTGTCGGAGGGCTTTGCCATCGCGCGGCAACTCAAGCCGGGCGACAAGATCCGGGCGCTGGTCAATGGCAAGCGCGAGGAACTGCAGATCGTCGGCATCGCGCTGTCGCCCGAATTCGTCTTCGCTGGCATGGGCGGCTCGCCCGATCTGCGCGGCTTCGGCGTGTTCTGGATGGACCGCAAAGCCCTGGCCGCGGCCTACAACATGGAAGGCGCCTTTAACCAGGTGGCCGTGCGCCTGGCGCCCGGCGCGAGCGAGGGCCAAGTGATCGATGCGCTGGACCAGCTGCTCGCGCCCTATGGCGGCGCCCGGGCCTACGGCCGCGATGAGCAGATGTCCGACAAGCTGCTGAGCTCCGAGATCAAGGAGCAGCGCGTCTTCGGCACCGTGCTGCCCAGCATCTTCCTGGCGGTAGCCGCCTTTCTGCTCAACGTGGTGCTGAGCCGCCAGATCGCCACCCAGCGCGAGCAGATTGCCGCGCTCAAGGCACTGGGCTACGACAACTGGAGCATTGCCCTGCACTACCTCAAGCTGGTGCTGCTCATCGTCACGCTCGGCATGCTGCTGGGGCTGGGCTTGGGCGCCTGGCTGGGCCACGGATTCATGGGCCTGTATGCCGACGTGTTCCGTTTCCCCGAAATGCGTTACCGGGTCCGCGTCGATCTGGTGCTGGCCGCGGCCGGCCTCACACTGGTGGCAGCCCTGGGCGCCACCTGGCAAGCAATATCGGCCACCGTCCATCTGGCACCGGCCGAGGCCATGCGCCCGCCGGCACCCGGCCGCTACCGCCCGACCTTCATCGAAGCCTGGGGCCTGCGCGACTGGTTCAGCCCGGCCGCCCGCATGGTGATGCGCACCATGCAGCGCCGCCCGCTGCGCACGCTGCTCACCATCGCCGGCATCGCTGCCTCCATGGCCATCGTCATCAGCGGCACCTTCTGGCGCGACACCATGGACATGCTGCTGCACACGCAGTTCCGCCTGGTGCTGCGCGGTGACGTCATCGTCAGCCTGGTCGAAGCGACACCGGCCCGCGTCACCTACGAGATGGCCCGCCTGCCGCATGTCACCGCCGTGGAAGGTGTGCGCAGCGTCAGCGCCCGGCTGGTGCATGGCCAACACCACTGGCGCGGCAGCGTGCAGGGTCGCAGCGCGCAGCCCGAGTTGCAGCGCATCGTGGACACGGAACTGCGCACCCATGCGCCGCCGCCTGACGGCCTGCTGCTCACCGATCGCCTGGCCGAAAAGCTGCACATCCGGCCCGGCCAGACCGTGCGCGTGGAACTGCTCGAAGGCCGGCGCCAGGTGCTGGAACTGCCAGTGACGGGCACGGTGCAGGAGATGATGGGCATGGGCGCCTACATCGAACGCCGCAGCCTCAACCACCTGCTGCAGGAAGGTGACTTGGTGAACAGCGCCGCGCTGCTGGTGGAGCCCGGCCATGAGGCCGCATTGCTGGAGCGCCTGAAGAGCCTGCCGCGCGTGGTGGCCGCCTTCAGCAAGGGGG
>Ga0208123_100188_pt1 | contig 30745 bp, 27 predicted proteins | sample LakWasMe92_HOW11_2_FD_183914 | JGI IMG/M metagenome (GOLD analysis project Ga0208123, IMG submission 183914) | Freshwater sediment methanotrophic microbial communities from Lake Washington under simulated oxygen tension - Sediment Metagenome... | ecosystem: Environmental > Aquatic > Freshwater >... | reverse complement strand
GCCTTGTCGTGGCGGCCCGACTTGAAGACGCGCGGGGTCTTGCCCAGCAGCTCCTCCTCGGTATAGCCCAGCAGCCGGGTGAACGCCGCGTTGACCGACAGGATGCGGCTGTGGGCGTCGGTTACCACCACGCCCTCCATGGTGTTGTCCACCACCGTGGCCGCCAGGCGCTGGCGGGCCTCGCTGCGCTGCAGCGCAGCACGCGCGGCCTTGATCTCGTCGAGGTCCTGCACCACACACACCAGGTGCGCGGGCTCATCGCCCACTTCGGGCGCCAGTGTCACGGTGCACAGCACGGGCGCCCGGCGGCCGTTGTCCAGCCGCAGGCAGTGACGCTCGCCCACATAGTGGTCGATCTCGCCAGCCAGCAGGCGCTCCAGCTGCGACGCTGCCCAGTCGGGGTCCTGGGCGATCATCACATCGCGGAAATTAAGGCTCAGCGTCTGCACGGGCTCAGCGCCCAGCAGGTCACACAGGCGGGCGTTGGCCCACAGAAAGCTGCCATCCAGCGCCACCCGCGCAAAACCGGCGGGCGCGTGGCGCACGATCTGCGTCAGCTCCTGCGCCATGGCCATGCGCACCTTTTCGGCGCGGCGCATGCGCCGCAGCAGCCACCAGGCCAGGCCGCTGGTCAGCGCCACATAGCCCCAGCCCTTCCAGGTCTGAAAACGGGTCAGCAGGGCCGGATCGGTCACCCAGTGGGCCAGCAACACATCGCCCGCAAACACCCAGGCCACCCCCAGCACCAGGTACAGCAGCATGCCCCGCCAGGGGACCAGTGATGAGGCATAGCCCTCGTTGCCCATTGCGCTTCTTGCGCTCCTTGTTGATTTCACGGTTTCACGGCCTTTGGCCCTTGCTGCGACAATTGCACAGCTATGACCAACGCCTACATCCTTACCCTGTCCTGCCCCGACCGCCTGGGGCTGGTGCACGCCGTCTCCGGCTTTTTGCTGGAGCATGGCGGCAACATCGAAGAAGCCGCGCAGTACAACGACCACGCCACGGGCCTGTTCTTCATGCGGGTGCAGTTTGCCTGCGACCAGCACGACCACCCCACCCTCAAAGCGCGCCTGACCAGCTTTGCCGAGCCCTACAACATGCACTGGAGCCTGCACGCCACGGCAGCCCCCATGAAAACCGTGCTCATGGTCAGCAAGGAAGGCCACTGCCTCAACGACCTGCTGTTCCGCTGGAAGAGCGGCCTGCTGCCCATCGACATCCGCGCCATCATCAGCAACCACCGCGACTTCTACCAGCTGGCGGCCAGCTACAACGTGCCGTTTCATCACATCCCGATGACGGGCAGCACCAAGGCCCAGGCCGAAGCCAAACAGTTTGAGATTATCGAGGGCGAAGGGGCCGAGTTGGTGGTATTGGCCCGTTACATGCAGATACTTTCTCTTGACCTATGTCAAAAGTTGGCCGGTCGGGCCATCAACATCCACCACAGCTTCCTGCCCAGCTTCAAGGGCGCCAAGCCTTACTACCAGGCCCATGACCGGGGCGTGAAGCTGATCGGCGCCACGGCCCACTATGTGACGGCCGACCTGGACGAAGGCCCGATCATCGAGCAGGACGTGGCCCGCGCCGACCACACCGACACCGTGGAAGACCTCACGGCCCGCGGCCGCGACACCGAAAGCCAGGTGCTGGCCCGCGCCGTGAAGTGGCACAGCGAGCACCGCGTGATCCTGAACGGCCACAAGACAGTCATCTTCCGCTAGTCCAGCGTTCCCATGGCCACGGCAGCCCCGTCCTCCTTCCTCAGCAGCGCTGCACGGCGCATTCCGCCCATCCAGTGCCTGCTGACATTCGAGGCCCTGGCCCGCCTGCGCAGCGTGACGCAGACGGCCGACGAGCTGTGCGTGACGCCCAGCGCCGTGAGCCACCGCGTCAAGCAGCTGGAGCAGATCCTGGGGGTGCGGCTGTTTGGCCGGGCCGATTTTTCGCTCACCACCGAGGGCAGCGCCTACCTGGCCCATGTGCGCGAGGGGTTGGGTGCGCTGCAGCGGTTCCCCGGCCAGGCGGCCGCGCCAGGGCGCCGGCGGCTCAAGCTGGCAGTGACGCCCACGTTTGCGCGCACCATCCTCATCCCCCGCCTGCGCCAGTTCACCGAGGCCTATCCCGAGATCGACCTGGCACTGCAGGTCTCCATCCCGCTGCTGGACGTGGTGGCCGAAGACGCCGACCTGATGGTGCGCTTTGGCCCTGGCCACTATGCCGACGTGGAGCATGTGGAGCTGGCGCGCGACGTGGTCACACCCCTGGCCTCGCCCGCGTTCGTGCGCGAGCACGGGCCCTTTGACCGCCCCGAGGACCTGGAGGGCGTGCCCCTGCTGCGCAGCCCGCTGGAGCCCTGGCGCACCTGGTTTGCTGCCACAGGTCTCGACTGGGCCGAGCCCAGCGAGGGCTCGCAGTTCAACGACATCGGCCTGATGTGCGACGGCGCTGCTGCCGGCATGGGCGTGGCGCTGGTACGCCTGAAGCTGGGCGCGCCCTGGCTGGAGAACGGCACACTGGTGCGCCTGTTTGACACCGACACCGCCAGCCCCCACGCGCACTACCTGTGCTGGCGCACGGGCACCATGGACCGGTGGGAATGCGCGGCGTTTGCCGAGTGGCTGCGCAAAACCATGGCGTAGTAAAGGTATCCCCCTGAGTCGCCTTGGGCGCCTTCCCCCTTCTCTCGGCTGCGCCGGGAAGGGGGACAGCCCTTGCTGCGGGGCGGCCCTTGCTCAGCGGCCCTCGCCTGAGCCGCGCCCTCCTCCACCAGGTTTAGGCAAACTTACCTCCAGCGCTTGCCCCACAGGCGCCAGAAGCTATCAATTAATGAGCAATCCGGTGTTTTTCACAATCCCCTGAAGAAAAGCTCAAGCCCGGGCACCGAGCCATCCCCTACAGTGACAGCCATGAACACTGCCGCCGACCCCACCGTAGCCCTGTCCGAGCGCGCCGCGCGCCAGGCCGAGGTTGTCCAGGCCCTGGGCCGCGTGCTGCCCGCCCACGCACTGCTCTGGCACAACGAGGACACCACGCCCTACGAATGCGACGGCCTCACCGCCTACCGCCAGCGCCCGCTGGTGGTGTGCCTGCCGGAAACCTACGACGAGGTTCAGGCCGTGCTGCAGGCGTGCCACCGGCTGCAGGTGCCTGTGGTGGCGCGCGGTGCGGGCACGGGCCTGTCGGGCGGCGCCATGCCGCACGCCCTGGGCGTGACGATGTCGCTGGCCAAGTTCAACCGCATCCTCGACATCAACCCCGAAAGCCGCACGGCCGTGGTGCAGTGTGGCGTGCGCAACCTGGCGATCAGCGAGGCGGCAGCCCCCTACAACCTCTACTACGCGCCCGACCCCAGCAGCCAGATCGCCTGCACCATCGGCGGCAATGTGGCCGAGAACTCGGGCGGCGTGCACTGCCTCAAATACGGCCTCACCGTGCACAACGTGCTCAAGGTAAAGGGCTTCACGGTGGAAGGCGAGCCCGTCGAATTCGGCAGCGAGGCACTCGACGCCCCCGGCTACGACCTGCTGGCCGCCGTGATCGGCAGCGAGGGCATGCTGGCCGTGACCACCGAGGTCACCGTCAAGCTCATCCCCAAGCCCCAGCTGGCGCGCTGCATCATGGCCAGCTTTGACGACGTGCGCAAAGCGGGCGACGCGGTGGCTGCCGTCATCGCGGCGGGCATCATCCCGGCTGGCCTGGAGATGATGGACAAACCCATGACCGCTGCCGTGGAGGACTTTGTGCACGCGGGCTACGACCTGACTGCGGAAGCCATCCTGCTGTGCGAGAGCGACGGCACACCCGAAGAGGTAGAGGAAGAAATTGGGCGCATGAGCGACGTGCTGCGCGCTGCAGGCGCCACCGCCATTTCGGTCAGCAACGACGAAGCCGAGCGCCTGCGCTTCTGGAGCGGTCGCAAGAACGCCTTCCCCGCCAGCGGCCGCATTAGCCCCGACTACATGTGCATGGACTCGACCATCCCGCGCAAGCGCCTGGCGGACATCCTGCTCGCCATCCAGGAGATGGAAAAGAAATACCAGCTGCGCTGCGCCAACGTGTTCCACGCGGGCGACGGCAACCTGCACCCGCTGATCCTGTTCGATGCGAACGATGCCGACCAACTGCACCGCTGCGAGCTGTTTGGCGCCGACATCCTGGAGACCAGCGTCGCCATGGGCGGCACGGTGACGGGTGAGCATGGCGTGGGCGTGGAAAAGCTCAACAGCATGTGCGTGCAGTTCTCTGCGGCGGAGAACGCGCAGATGTTCGGGCTCAAGCACGCGTTTGATCCGGCAGGGTTGCTGAACCCCGGCAAGGTGATCCCCACGCTGAACCGGTGCGCGGAGTACGGGAAGATGCTGGTGCGTGGGGGGCAGATCAAGCACCCCGACCTGCCGCGTTTCTGATCGCCATGAAGGCGCTGCAAGGGCTGGCCTTTCTTCTGCTCATGCAGTCGGGGGGCGAGGCGCTGTCTCACTTTTTGAAGCTCCCGGTCCCAGGGCCGGTGGTCGGCATGGTGCTGCTCTTGCTGGCCTTGCGTTGGCAGCCCGTGCGGGATGCCGTAGCCCCGGCGGCGGGCTTCTTGCTCCAGCACCTGTCGCTGCTGTTTGTGCCGGTGGGCGTGGGGGTGATGACCCATCTGGCGCTGCTGAGCACCTATGGCCTGCAGCTGGTGGCGGTGATTGTGCTGTCCACCTGGGTGGGTATGGCCGTAACGGCGCTGGTGCTGCGTCTTTTGCAGCCCAAGGAGAACCATGGCGAACTTCGTTGAGCTGTGGGTGTACCTGGCATCGGCCCCACTGTTCGGGCTGACCGCAACGCTGGCGGTGTATGTGCTGGCGCAGGCGCTGTCGGTGCGCTCGGGGCACGCGCCCTGGGCCAACCCGGTGATGCTGTCGGTGGCCATTCTGGCCACGGTCATGCTGGCCACCGGCACGGCCTATCCCACGTACTTTGCGGGCGCGCAGTTCATCCACTTCTTGCTGGGCCCTGCGGTGGTGGCGCTGGGCTGGCCCCTGTGGCAGCGCCGCGCGGCCTTGCGCTCGCGTTGGGGCCGGCTGGCGCTGGCCTCGCTGGCGGGTGGCAGCGCGGCGGCCGCCAGTGCTGTGGGCCTGGGCTGGGCACTGGGCCTGCCGGGTGATGTGCTGATGTCGCTGGCCCCCAAATCCGTCACCGCCCCGGTCGCCATGGGCATCGCCGCACAGATCGGCGGCGTGCCCGCCCTGGCCGCCGTGTTCGCGGCGCTGACGGGCATGGTGGGGGCGCTGTCTGCGCGCTGGTTGTTTGGCTTGATGCGCCTGCCCACCGACGCGCAAGGCATGGCACTGCGGGGCTTTGCGCTGGGCACGGCGTCACATGGCATCGGAGCGGCGCATGCGCTGCAGGTGCATGCCGAAGCGGGGGCGTATGCAGGGTTAGCGCTGGGGCTGCAGGTGGTGCTGGCTGCGGTGCTGATGCCGCTGGTGTTCCGGTTGTTGTGAGGGGTGCGGCAGGGGCATCACCTCTTGTCCCACGCTGCGCCGCGCTCAGCGGCCCTCACCCGCCCCACAAAGCCCGCCCCATCTCCCCCACATGCGACACAGCAAACAGCACCAGCCCGATGAGCCCGCCCACCACGGTGCCATTGATGCGGATGTACTGCAGGTCCTTGCCAATGTTCAGCTCGATCAGCTGCGTCATCTCTTCCGTATCCCACCGCCGCACCGTGTCCTCAATGTGCTGCGCAATGAACGCCGACACATCCGGCGCCAGCCCCTCCACCCACCGCTCCAGCCTGTCATTGAACGACTGCCGCAGCGCCGCGTCCCCCGCCAGCGACTCGCCCAGCCATAACCCCAGCTTGCCCACCTGCCGCGCCAGCACCGAGTTGGTATCGGCCAGGTCGCGTTGCAGAGCGCCGCGCAGATCCAACCACAAGGTCTGCACATAACCTGCCACCGTGGCGTCGGTCTGCAACCATGTGCGGATCTCCTCGCCCTTGCGCTCCCATTCCGGGTCGCTGCGCAGGCGCTCGATAAAGCGCTGCACCGCCACATCAAACTGCGCACGCAATGCGTGCTGCGGGTTGGCGGCCACATCGGCCATCAGGCTCTCCAGCGCGCGGGCCAGCAGGGCCGAGCCCTTGTCGCCCAGCCAGTCGCTGGGCAGCAATTTCTCGGTGCGCGGGTGGTCCTTCTTCAGCCAGACCACGATGGACTGCGCGACCCAGGTGCGGGTTTGCTCGTTCTGCAGCAGTTCGATGAGCTTGGCCAGCACGTCGTCCAGCAGCGCCTGGTGACGGCCGTTGTGCGTGAGGGTGTCGAGCACCGCCGCCAGGGCACGCGACATATCCACCTGCCCGATCAAGGCACGCGCGGCTTTTTGGATGAAGCGCTCCACCTGCGCGTCCTGCACCGTCTCCAGCGCGGCCGATGCCAGGCGCGTGGCCTGGTGCCCCAGCAGCGCGGCGTTGCCTGGCGCCGTGAGCCACTGCGCAAGACGCTCGGCCGGGTCGTGCCGGCGGATCAGCGACACGAGCGAAGGCACGTCCAGGAACTTGTCGCGCACAAAGGTGGCCAGGTTGCGGCCGATGCGCGCCTGGTTGCGCGCAATGACCGCCGTGTGCGGAATGGGCAGGCCCAGCGGGCGCCGGAACAGCGCCACCACCGCAAACCAGTCCGCCAGCGCACCCACCATGGCGGCCTCGGCCATGGCCTTCACACCGTTGAGCCACAGTCCGCGTTCGACCACGCTGGTGGCGATGAACACCGCCGTCACCAGCAGCAACAGTCCCAGCGCCTGCCGTTTGGCACGCCGCAGGGCGACGGTTGCGCTGTCAGTCTCTGGCTTCATCCGGGCCAGCCCGCCGACCTCGACCCCAATGCGTCAGGCAGTCGCCGCAATCTGGTCCAGCGCCTTCGACAGGTGGCCCACCGTGCGGTCCACGTTGTGCCACTTCTCCAGGCCAAACAGGCCAATGCGGAAGGTCTTGAAGTCCGGCCCCTCATCGCACTGCAGCGGCACACCCGCAGCCGTCTGCAGGCCCACTTCCATGAACTTCTTGCCGTTCTGGATGCCGGGGTCGGTGGTGTAGCTCACCACCACGCCGGGCGCCTTGAAGCCGTCGGCCGCCACGCTGGGGAATCCGCGCGATTCGAGCAGCGCGCGCACCTTGGCGCCCAATTCGATCTGCTCGTCACGCACCTTGGCAAATCCGTATTCACGCGTCTCGCCCATCACCTCGCGCAGGCGCACCAGCGCATCCGTGGGCATGGTGGTGTGGTACGCGTGCTGGCCCTTTTCGTAGCCCTCGGCAATCTGCATCCACTTCTTGAGGTCGCACGAGAAGCTGCTGCTCGTGGTGCCCTCGATGGCTTCGCGCGCACGCTCGGACAGCATCACCATGGCGCAGCAAGGCGATCCGCTCCAGCCCTTTTGCGGTGCGCTGATGAGCACATCCACGCCCGTGGCCTGCATGTCCACCCACATCGCGCCCGACGCCACGCAGTCCAGCACAAACAGCGCGCCCACCTCATGCGCAGCTGCCGTCAGCGTGCGGATGTAGTCGTCCGAAAGGATGATGCCGCTGGCCGTTTCCACATGGGGCGCAAACACCACCTTGGGCTTTTCAGCGCGGATGGTGGCGGCGACTTCTTCAGCGGGGCATGGCGCCCAGGGCGCCTGCGGGCCACTGCCCTGCTGGCGCGCCTTGCACACCACGGAGCCACCCCCCAGGCCCTTGTCGGCATCAAAGATCTGCGTCCAGCGGTAGCTGAACCAGCCGTTGCGCACGATGAGCACCTTTTCCTTGTTGGCAAACTGGCGCGCCACGGCCTCCATGCCGAAGGTGCCGCTGCCGGGCACCAGCACGGCCGTGTGGGCGTGGTAGACCTCTTTCAGCGTGCCCAGAATGTCCTGCACCACGCCGGTGAAGCGCTTGGACATGTGGTTGAGCGCGCGGTCGGTGTAGACCACCGAAAATTCGAGCAAACCATCGGGGTCGATATCGGGCAAAAGGCAGGGCATAGAGGAGTCTCCGCGTGTGAAACTGAGGGAGGAAAAAGGGACGATCAGGTCAGCTTATCATGGCCCCGCGCCACCCCAAGGCCGCGCGCCATGCAGCAAAAACCCTTCCGATTCCTGCCCACCGCACTGCCCGGCATCGAAGCGATGCAGGCCGACTCCCGCCTCGTCTTCGGCAGGCACATGCACTTGCAGTTCGGCCTCGGCGTGATCGAGCGGGGTGCGCAGAAATCGGCCAGCGGCCGGGGGATTGTGGAATCGGGCCCAGGCGACACCATCACGGTCAACCCCGGCGAAGTCCACGATGGCATGCCGCTGGACGAGCGTGGACGCGCCTGGCGCATGCTCTACCTGGAGCCCGCCCTGGTGGCGCGATTGGCGGCAGAGGTGCATCCGGGCCCGCTCGGCTCCGCCTTCGAATTCCATGCTCCGACGATGCGCGATGCGCGGCTGGCGGCCCAGGTACTGGCACTGTTCGACGCGGCCACCCACCGCCCCAACCACTCGGCCGCAGCGCTGCATGTGGAGGAATGCCTGTTGCGGGTGCTGAGCGGCCTGCTGCGGCCGAAGGGTCACCAACAGTCCGCCGCGTCCATCACCAGGGCTCGCACCATGATGGACGACGATCCCACCGCGCCCTGGAGCCTCGCACAACTGGCCGATGCAGCAAGTTTGAGCCGCTACCAGCTCGTGCGCCAATTTGCCCAGGCCACGGGCCTGACGCCGCACGCCTACCTGCTGCAGCGCCGACTGCAGCTTGCACGCCATCTCATGGGTGCGGGTACGCCCCTGGCCGACGTCGCCGCAGCCAGTGGCTTTGCCGACCAAAGCCACCTGACGCGCCTCTTCACGCGCAGCTTTGGCATCACACCCGGCGCCTACGTCCGCACACGCGGCTGACAGCCCGGCCCCTGCAATTTCGTTCAAGACCGTTGTGCGGGGGTTGGCGGATGCTGCGGGCATCGCCACTTCACGCCGCCGCGCGGCCTCTCGCCATGGGCATCGAATTTCTCATCACCTCTCTCATCGTAGTCGTCTCGCCGGGGCCAGGAACCCTGCTGACCGTGGCGGCCGGGCTCTCGGGCGGCGCGCGAGCCGCCGCCGTGACGGCGCTGGGCTGCACGCTCGGCATCGTGCCGCACCTGCTGGCGGCGGTCACCGGGCTGGCCGCACTTCTCAACGCCAGCGCCACGGCATTCGAAGTCCTGCGCTACGCTGGGGTCGCCTACCTGGTCTACATGGGCTGGGCCACGTGGCGCTCGCCCGCCACACTGGAGGTTCGCACTGACGCACCCGCACGCACAGCCGGTGGGCGTATCGCGGAAGCCATGCTGATCAACCTGCTCAACCCCAAGCTGTCGCTGTTCTTCCTCACCTTTCTGCCGCAGTTCATCGCACCGGGTGAAGCGCAGCCCGCGTGGCGAATGGTCCAGCTCTCGCTGGTCTTCATGGCCATGACCTTTGTGGTGTTCTTGGGCTATGGCGTCTTTGCCGCCCGGTTTCGTGACCAGGTGCTGCAGCGCCCCGGCGCGCTGGTGTGGCTGCGCCGCGGCTTTGCGGCCGCGTTTGTCGGGCTCGGCGCAAAGCTCGCCCTGATGCACCGATAGGCACCACCGTGCCAGGTGCCGTGCTGCTTCACCAGGTATCGATGCAACGTGGACCCAGCGGAGCCACCTGCGCCGACGCCAGCCCCCGCGCCAGCCAGGCCCGCGTGTCCGCCGGGTCGATCACCGCGTCGATCTCCAGCGTGGCGGCCATGTGTATCGCCTCGCCGTTGGCGTAGGACTTGGCCAGCAGCTTGGCAAACAGCGCGTCGCGCTCGGCGCCCTCGGGCAGCGCCTCCAGTTCCTTGCGAAAGCCCAGGCGCACGGCGCCTTCGAGCCCCATGGCACCGAACTCGCCCGTGGGCCAGGCGACAGTGAACACGGGCGCATGGAAGCCCCCGGCCGTCATGCCCATGGCGCCCAGGCCGTAACCCTTGCGCAGCACCACGCTGAAGGTGGGTACGCGCAGGCTGGCAGCGGTAACGAACAGGCGGCTCACGTGGCGCACCTGGGCCGTGGCTTCGACCTCGGGACCGACCATGAAGCCGGGCGTGTCCACCAGGCTCACGATGGGCAGGCCATGCGCGTTGCACAGCTGCATGAAGCGCGCGCCCTTGTCGGCCGCATCGGCGTCGATGGCGCCACCCAGGTGTTGCGGGTTGTTGGCCAGCAGGCCCACGGGGCGGCCTTCGATGCGCGCCAGCGCCGTGTGGATGCCGGCACCGAAGCCGGTGCGCAGCAGCAGCAGGCTGCCGTCGTCCACCAGGCCCGCCATCGCCGTGCGGGTGTCGTACACGCGCAGGCGGTTCTCGGGCACCACGGCGCGCAGCAGGCGCTGGTCGGGTGCAGACCACTGCGATGTGCGGCCCTGGAAGAACGACAGGTAGTGGCGCGCGGCCTGCACCGCCCCGGCCTCGTCATCGACCAGCACGTCGATCACGCCATTGGCATGCTGCACGCGGCTCGGGCCGATCTGCTCGGGCTTGAAGACGCCCAGCCCGCCACCTTCGATCATGGCCGGGCCGCCCATGCCGATGTTGCTGGCGCGTGTGGCAATGATCACGTCGCTGCAACCCAGCAGCGCCGCGTTGCCCGCAAAGCAGCGCCCCGCGGCGATGCCGATGACTGGCACCTGGCCCGACAGCGCCGCGTAGCTCGCAAACGTGTGCACATGCAGCCCCGCCACCACGGGCATGTCGGTGTCGCCCGGGCGCCCGCCGCCGCCCTCGGCGAACAGCACCACCGGCAGCTTCTGCGCCAGCGCGATGCCGAGCATGCGGTCGGTCTTGGCGTGGTTGCGTGCGCCCTGGGTGCCCGCGAGCACGGTGGCGTCGTACGACATGACCACCGCGCGGGATTTCTCGTCGCCAAACAGTGCGCCATTGATGCCGCCAATGCCCGTGACCATGCCGTCGGCGGGCGTGTTGGCAATCAGGTCCTCCTTGCTGCGGCGGCGCGCCTGCGCGGCGATGGCGAGGGCGCCATATTCGATGAAGCTGCCGTCGTCGCACAGGTCGGCAATGTTCTCGCGCGCGGAGCGGCCACCTTGCGCGTGGCGCTTGGCCATGGCGTCGGGGCGCGCGGCGTCGAGCGTGAAGGCGTGGCGGTCGATCACGCGTTGCAGGTCGGCGCGGATGTGGTCGGGGTCGTGCGCAGCGCTGCCCTGCACTTCGACATCGGCCGCATCGTCCACCGGGTCCAGCACCAGCAGCGGCTGCCCCTGCGCGACGTAGCCACCGGCCACGGCCAGCAGCGCGCCGACGCGGCCCGCGTGTGGGGCCAGCAGCACATGCTCCATCTTCATGGCTTCAAGCACGGCCAGCTCGGCGCCGGCAGCGACCACGTCACCCTCGGCCACGCTCAGCTGCACCAGGCGGGCGGGCATGGGGGCCAGACACGCGCCGTCAGGGGTGTCAGAGGCGATATGCGGTTCTTTTTGCCCTATAGCGCTAGTCGAATCTGCCTGGATAGCTATATTTTTAGTAGCAACCAAAAGATCCGGCAGCACCGACTCCAGCCAGCGCGTGTGCACCTGCTGGCTCTCCATTTCGGGCCGTGTTGCCAGCGCCTGCAGCAGCGCGAGGTTGGTGGCCACACCGTCGATGCGGCACTCGGCCAGCGCGCGCTGCGAGCGGCGCAGCGCATCGGCAAAACGCGGGCTGCGCGTGTGCACGATGAGCTTGGCCAGCAGCGTGTCGTAGTGCGGCGACGGCGTGGCGCCTGCTGCGCCGTGCGTGTCCACGCGCACGCCGGGGCCTGCGGGCAGGTCAAAGCGGCTGAGCGTGCCGCTGCCGGGGGTGGCGTTGCCCTGTGCGTCCAGCGTCTCGGCGTTGATGCGCCACTGCACGGCAAAGCCCAACACGGCAGGCGGTGCGGCAGGGTCGAGGCCGATGTCCTGCAACGTGCGGCCCGCGGCCAGCGCAATCTGCGCCTGCACCAGGTCCACGCCGGTGACCTCTTCGGTGATGGTGTGCTCCACCTGCAGGCGTGGGTTGCATTCGATGAAGACAAACGGCAGGTCGCTCGACGCCAAGTCCACCAGAAACTCGAAGGTGCCCAGGCCTTCGTACTGCACCGCCCGCGCCATGGACAGTGCGGCGGTGGTGATCCGCTCGCGCAGCACTGCGGGCAGCGAAGGGCTGGGCGCGATCTCCACCACCTTCTGAAAGCGCCGCTGCAGCGTGCACTCGCGCTCGCCCAGCGCGATCACCTCGCGCCCATCGCCCAGCACCTGCACCTCGATGTGGCGGGCGTTGCCCATCAGGCGCTCCACGTACACGCCGTCCACACCAAAGGCGGCCTGCGCCTCGCTGCGACAGCGCGCGTAGGCAGCGGGCAAGTCATCGGCCGACGCCACCGCACGCATGCCCCGCCCGCCGCCGCCACCGATGGCCTTGATGACGATGCCGGCATGGGCGTGCTGCGCGAAGAAGGCCTGAGCCTCTTCCAGAGACACCGCCGCCTGCGTGCCGGGCATGAGCGGCACGCCCTGCTGCTGCGCCAGCGCACGGGCCTGCGCCTTGTCGCCGAACAGCGCAAGCTGCGCAGGCGTGGGGCCGATGAAGCGCAGCCCCGCCTCGGCACACGCGCGGGCAAAGTCGGCACGCTCGCTCAAGAAGCCGTAGCCCGGGTGCACGGCATCGCAGCCCTGCGCCTGGGCAATGGCGATGAGGCGTGCGCCGTCCAGGTACGCCGCCGGACCGGTGGCGCCCAGTGCCACGGCCGCACTGGCTTCGTGGACATGGGGGCTGGTGGCGTCATCGTCGGCATACACGGCCACGCTGGTGATGCCCAGGTCGTGCAGGGCGCGCACGGTGCGCAGTGCGATTTCGCCCCGATTGGCAACCAGCACTTTGGTGAACAGAACAGAAGATGGCATGGGGCAGTCGCTCTATTTTTTATAGCTGCCAGCGCATATTCATCAGGCGCCAGCAGCCAATTTCTCATTCAATCACGCAATATCCCGAAGCAAGCGGCGCAGCACTTTGCCAGCGCCCGTGGCGGGCAGTGCGTCGATGAAACGCACCTCGCGCGGGGCTTTGTAGGGCGCCATGTTCTCGCGGCACCAGGCCACCAGGCCGGCGGCGTCCACCTCCTGGCCGGACTTCTTGACGATGAAGGCGCGCACCACCTCGCCCTTTTCCGCATCGGGCACGCCAATCACGGCGGCCTGGGCCACGGCGGGGTGCTTGATGAGCAGGGTTTCGACCTCTTCGGGGAACACGCTGTAGCCCGACACCTTGATCATTTCCTTGAAACGGCCGATGAAGGTGACATAGCCGTCCACATCGATCTTGCCCATGTCGCCGGTGTAGACCCAGCCATCCCGCAGCGTCTTGGCCGTGGCCTCGGGCTTGTTCCAGTAGCCCTTGAAGTTGCCGGGGCCGTGGATGGTGATCTCGCCCACCTCGCCGGTGGGCAGCGGCGCGCCAGTGTCGGGGTCGACGATGCGGATGGTGTTGCCCGGCACGGGCTTGCCCTGAGTGCCCCAGCGGATGGCGTCCACCGGCATGGCGGTGTCCACCGTGTGGGTTTCCGACAGGCCATAGGCCGCCTCGTGCGCAATGCAGTTCGGCGCGAACTGCTGCCACTGCTGGGCCAGCGCCTCGGTGAAGGTGATGCCGAAGCTGGTGACTGGGTTGCGGCGCAGCGCGCTCCAGTCCATCTCGCGTGCGCCGGGCACCTGCATGAGCGCGCCATTCATGGGCGCGATGCTGTACCACCAGGTCACGCGGTGGCGCTCCAGCGCCTGGGCCACGCCCAGCGGGTCAAAACGGTACAGCAGCACGGCCGTGGCGCCGGTGTAGACCGGCAGGTTCACGCCCATCACCATGCCGGCGATGTGGTACAGCGGTGCCACGGCCAGCAGCGTTTCGTGCGGTGTCATGCCATTGCAGTCCGCCGATGCAGCGGTCTTGAACGTGGCATTGCCGTAGCTCAGCATCGCGCCCTTCGGTAACCCGGTGGTGCCCGAGGTGTAGGTCATGAGCGAAACGTCATCCATCGACAGCGCCACGGGCGCAGGCCGCGCACCGGTGCGGGTGGCGGCCAGGAAGTCTTCGCAGCCCGCAGGCACCGGCGCCATGGCGGCGCGCATGGCCAGCAGCTCGGCGGGTACGTCGATGCTGGGCGAGCCCTCGGGCAGCAGTTCGGCATAGCGCACCACAAACACCTGCTGCAGCGCGGTCTTGGCGCGCACCTTGTCCACCACGGGCAGCAGCACATCGGCCGCGACGATCACGCGCGCCTGCAGGTCGGTGAGCTGGTATTCCAGCTCATGCTCCTTGTTCAGCGGCCCGCAAGGGCAGACGATGGCGCCGATCTTCTGGATGCCGTAGTGCGCCATCACGTACTGCGGGCAGTTGTTCATGAACAGCGCCACGGGCTCGCCCTTGGCCACACCCAGCGCCTGTAGGCGCGCGGCAAATGCATCACTGGCCGCATCAAGCTGCGCCCACGTGAGGGGCTGGCCGTACCAGAGGTAGGCGATGTGGTCGGGCGTTTCGCGCGCGTGGCGGCGCAGGTGTTCGTGCAGCGGCAGCTGCGGTGCGGCAGAAGGCATGGCGTTGTCTCCGAGGTGTCTGGAATCGCTGGTTCTTGGCGGCCACTCAGGGTTTTCTCTGAGCGCCCTCACCCGCCAGCGTCTTGCCAATATATACCGCTCGGTAGAACAATGCTACCCATGGGTATAACTTCAACGTCGCGCAAAGGACACCGATGAACCAGCAGCCCCCCGTGCAGGCCAGCGGCCGCCAGAAGGCCGCCACGGCCGGGTCGGACGAAAAGCGCGAGCGCATCCTGCGCGCGGCCGAGGCGCTGTTTGATGCGCAGGGCTACGCCAACACCACCATTGAGCAGATCGTGCAGCAGCTGGGCGTGACCAAGCCCTTTGTGTACTACTACTTTCGCAACAAGCAGGAGATCTTCGAGACGCTGTCGTGGGCGCCTGCCGTGGCGTGTTTCACTGCGATGGACTTTGCGGCGGACGATGACCGGCCTGCCCATGTGAAGGTGACGGAAGGCATCGAGCGGCTGATCCGCGCCACGCTGGAGCACCACCCCTCGGCCTTCTTCCCGTACCGCGAGCCGCAGGTGTACCGGCCCGAGTACCTGGCGGCGCAAAAGGACCTGGCGAACCACTTCTACGACCGGCTGTGCGCGCTGCTCGAACAGGGCCGCCAGGACGGCATGTTCGAGTTCAACGACACCAAGATCACCGCCCTGGCCGCCTGCAGCCTGCCCGGCTTTCTCTACAACTGGTACCGCCCTGACGGCCGCCTGTCGCAAGACGAGGTGGCGCAGGAGCTGGCGCAGCTGGCCTGGCGTGTGCTGGGGCTGCGGCGAACCCGCAAGCGCAACTCAGCCTGACGCGCACCGCAGCACCCTTACACCAAGCACAACAACCACCGGAGACAAAACCCATGAAAACCGTGTTCCTCACCCCCCTGGCCGCTGCGGCGGCCCTGCTGATCGGCACGGCCGCCAGCGCGCAGGAGACCTTCAAGGTCGCCTACATCGACCCGCTGTCGGGCCCGTTCGCCAACGTGGGTGAGCTGATGCTCACCCACACGCAGTACGCCATCGAGGACATCAACGCCAAGGGCGGCGTGCTCAAGGGCACCAAGCTGCAGCTGCTGCAGTTCGACAGCAAGCTCTCGGCGCAAGAGAGCCAGAGCGCGCTGCAGGCCGCCATTGACCAGGGGGCCAAGGCCATCGTGACGGGCGGTTCGGGCTCGTCGGTGGTCACGGCGCTGGTGCAGGCAGCGGCGCGCCACAACCAGCGCAACCCGGGCAAGGAGATCCTGGTGCTGAACCACTCCTCTATCGACCCCGAGCTGACGGGCAAGGCCTGCAACTTCTGGCACTTCCAGTTCGAGGCCAACACGGCCATGAAGATGAAGGCCATCGCCAACTACATCAAGAAGCAGCCAGACATCAAGAAGGTGTACCTGCTGAACCAGGACTACGCGCACGGCAAGCAGTGGGCGCACTATGGCCGCGAGATGGTGGGCCTGGCGCGGCCCGACATCCAGTTTGTGGGCGAGGCGCTGCACCCTATCGGCCGCGTGAAGGACTTTGCGCCCTACCTCGCCAAGGTCAAGAGCACGGAGGCCGACTCGGTCATCACCGGCAACTGGGGGCAGGACATGACGCTGCTGCTCAAGGCGGCGGGCGATGCGGGCTACAACCTGCGCTACTTCAACCACAGCGCGGGCTCCATCCCCGGCACGGTGCTGGCGGTGTCGCAGGCCAAGCAGGGCCAGCTGACCTGGGTGGCCGAATGGCACCCCGGCCAGGCCGACACCCCCAAGGTGGACGCGCTGGCCAAGACCTACAAGGCCAAGACGGGCAAGGACTTTCTCGCGCCGCGCATCGAGATGACGCCGCGCTTCCTCGCCGCAGCCATCAACAAGGCCCAGTCCACCGACCCGGTGAAGGTAGCCCGTGCGCTGGAAGACCTGACCCTCGAATCGGTGGTGGGCCCCGTGCGCATGCGCGGCGAAGACCACCAGCTGCTGCTGCCCCAGGTGGTCAACACCATCGCGCCGGTGGACGGCAAGGCCGTGAAGGTGGGCTGGGAAGGCACGAACTATGGCTTTCGCACCGATGCCGCCTACACCGGCAATGAGCTGGCGCAAGGCACGGATTGCAAGATGAACAGACCGTAGCCCCCCTGAGTCGCCTTCGGCGCCTTCCCCCTCGGGGGGACGACGCCCTCGCTGCGGGGCGGCCCTTGCTCGGCGTCCCTGACCTAGGCAGCGCCCATTTCGCCGGCCGAGGGCATTGCAGCCGCAGGGGATGCCAACGCGACTAATATGGCCGGCCATTCATTGACCCGACCCACAAGGACCGCGCCCATGCCCGACTTTCGCAGCGACACCGTCACCCAGCCCACGCCCGCCATGCGCGAGGCCATGTTCAAGGCCCCGCTGGGCGACGATGTGTTTGCCGACGACCCCTCGGTGAACGCACTGCAGGACCATGCCGCCGAGCTGCTGGGTTTTGAGGCCGCGCTGTTCGCCCCCTCGGGCACGCAGACCAACCTGATCGCGCTGTGGGGCCACTGCCAGCGCGGCGACGAGGCCATCGTGGGCCAGAGCTGGCACACCTACCGCTGGGAGGCGGGCGGCATGGCCGTGCTGGGCTCCATCCAGCCCCAGCCGGTCGAGACCCAGCCAGACGGCACGCTGCGCGTGGCCGACATCGCGGCCGCCATCAAACCGGACGACCCGCACTTCGCGCGCACCCGCCTGGTGGTGCTGGAGAACACGACCGGCGGCCAGGTGCTGCCGCCCGCCTACATCGCCGAGGTGGCGCAACTGGCGCGCAGCCGGGGGCTGGCCATGCACCTGGACGGCGCACGCATGTTCAACGCTGCCACGGCCAATGCCGCGCGCAACGGCACCGATGTGTATGCGGAAGCGCGCGCGCTGTGCAGCCACTTTGATTCCGCATCGCTGTGCCTGAGCAAGGGCCTGGGTGCGCCCGTGGGCTCGCTGGTGCTGGGCTCGCGCGACTTCATCCGGCAGGCGCGCCGCACCCGCAAGATCCTGGGCGGTGGCATGCGGCAGGCGGGTGTCCTGGCGGCTGCCGGCCACTACGCGCTGCAGCACCATGTGCGGCGCCTGGCGGAAGACCACGCCCGCCTGGACCGGCTGGCCCAAGGGCTGACCGAAGCCAACCGCAGCCACCCCGTGCTGCAGGGCAAGCTCACCGTGCTGCCGTGGCAGACCAACATCCTCTTCACCGACCTGCACGCAGAGGTGGCCCCAGCCTTCACCGCCTGGCTGGCGCAGCACGGCGTGCGCGTGACCAGCAGTCTGTATGGCGGCGCCACCCGGCTGCGCTGGGTGACGCACCTGGATGTGAGTGAGGCGGATGTGACAGCGGCGCTGGACTGCGTGGCGCGCTTCACGCTGCCGGGCTGAGCCTGCTCAGGCGGCGGGGTAGGTCCGTCCACCAAACACGCCGGTGCCCACGCGCACCAGCGTGCTGCCTGCCTGAATGGCGGCCTCCAGGTCGGCCGTCATGCCCAGGGACAGGGTGTCAAACTGCCCCAGGCCTGGCTCTCCTACTGCCGATATCTCGTCAAATAGCCTTCTGGCGCTAGTGTGGATTGCCAATTGCGCTTCAAATTCAGGAGCATGGTCCGGAATGCTCATGAGCCCCCGCACCACCAGTCGTGGCAGTTTTGCGACAGCGCGCACCAGGTCCAGGGCCTCGGCCGGGGCCACGCCCGACTTGGTGGGCCCACCGTCGATGTTGACCTGGATACATACCTGCAGCGACGGCAAGTGATCGGGCCGCTGGGCCGACAAGCGCTCGGCGATCTTGAGCCGGTCCACCGTGTGCACCCAGTCAAAGTGCTCGGCCACCAAGCGGGTCTTGTTGCTCTGGATAGGGCCAATGCAGTGCCACTGCAGCGCCACGCCGGGCAAGGCAGCCCGCACAGCGGCAATCTTGTCCACGCCCTCCTGGATGTAGTTCTCGCCAAAGGCGCGCTGGCCTGCGGCCACCGCCTCCAGCACTGCATCGGCGCCAAAGGTCTTGGAAACGGCCAGCAGGCCCACCTGGCCCGGGTCGCGCCCGGCAGCCCGGCACGCCTGGGCGATCCGGCCCATAACCTGTTGGAGGTTGTTAGCAATCGTGGTCATAATGTTTGGCAAGCGTACCAAACGATAGAGGGACTCCGTGGACATTACCCAATTGCTCGCGTTCAGCGTGAAGAACAAGGCCTCCGACCTGCACCTCTCCGCCGGTCTGCCGCCCATGATCCGGGTCCACGGCGACGTGCGGCGTATCAACGTCGATGCGCTGGACCACAAGACGGTGCATGCCATGGTGTACGACATCATGAGCGACGCGCAGCGCAAGACGTATGAAGAGTTCCTGGAGGTGGACTTTTCCTTCGAGATCGAAGGCCTGGCCCGCTTCCGCGTCAACGCCTTCAACCAGAACCGGGGCGCGGCCGCCGTGTTCCGGACGATTCCGAGCAAGATCCTGACGCTGGAGCAGCTCAACGCCCCAAAGATCTTTGGCGACCTGGCCTTGAAGCCACGGGGCCTGGTGCTGGTGACCGGCCCCACGGGCTCAGGCAAGTCCACCACGCTGGCCGCCATGGTCAACTACCTCAACGAATCCGAATACGGCCACATCCTCACGGTGGAAGACCCGATCGAATTCGTGCACGAGTCCAAGAAGTGCTTGATCAACCAGCGTGAAGTCGGCCCGATGACGCTGTCCTTCGCGGCGGCACTGAAGTCCGCACTGCGCGAAGACCCGGACGCCATTCTGGTGGGCGAAATGCGCGACCTGGAAACCATCCGCCTGGCCATGACGGCTGCTGAAACGGGCCACTTGGTGTTCGGTACGCTGCACACATCGAGCGCCGCCAAGACCATTGACCGGATCATCGACGTGTTCCCCGCCGAAGAAAAGGAAATGGTCCGTGCGATGTTGTCCGAATCGCTGCAGGCCGTGATCTCGCAAACGCTGTGCAAGACCAAGGACGGCTCCGGCCGCGTGGCTGCGCACGAGATCATGCTGGGCACCAGCGCCATCCGCAACCTGATCCGCGAGGCCAAGGTGGCGCAGATGTACTCCACCATCCAGACCAGCAACAGCGTGGGCATGCAGACGCTGGACCAGAACCTGACCGACCTCGTGCGCCGCAACATCATCAGTCCGGCAGAAGCACGCAGCAAGGCCAAGATCCCCGAGAACTTCCCCGGCTGAGCCCCCGACAGCACACCCCCATGAACGACTTTGCGGCCCCTGCAGGCGCCGCATACCGGAGCGCGATATGAAAGGCATTTTGAGCCTTCTGAAAATGAAAGCCCGCAGCGGCAAGCCATCGGACGACCACACGGATTCCGTGCTGTTTTCCACCGCGTTTGCGGGCCAGGGTGTGGATGACTCCATGCTGGTGCCCTGGGAGGCGCGCGCCGTGGAAGTGGGCGCCAAGCGCCTGCCTACCAGCCGGGGCGGCAAACTGCTGCAAGGCCTGTGGGCCAAGGACAAGTACATGGCGCACCTGGACAAGGACGCCGTGGAGCGCATGGAGCGCTTTTTTGAATTTGCGGCCGTCCCGTCCAATCGCGACGTGATTCGCCAGGATGAGTACGGCAACTTCATGGTGGTGCTGCTCACCGGCACCATCGCCGTGGACCGCGTGCAGCCTTGGGGCGAACAATTGCGCCTGGCCGAGACACGCCCTGGGGACATCCTGGGCGAGATGTCGCTGCTGGACAGCGGCATCCGCTTTTCGGCATGCACCACGCTGACCGACTGCGAGATCGCCGTGCTCTCCGCCGAGGCCATGGACGACATGATGACCAAGGATCCGCAACTGGCCGCCAGCCTGATTGCCCTGCTGGCGCGCAAGCTGTCGCTGCGCCTGCGCGTGGTGAGCGCACGCCTGAGCGACAACCAGAAATGATGCACCTATCCACGACACAAGATCGTCCGGCAGACGACCACCCCCGGGAGAACTTCTGATGGAACGCGATCAGGCCAGTAAATTCATCAATGACCTGCTCAAGCTGATGGTGAGCCGCAACGGCAGCGACTTGTTCATCACGGCAGAGTTTCCACCCGCCATCAAGGTCGATGGCAAGGTGACCAAGGTGTCGCCGCAACCCCTCACGTCCAACCACACGCTCACGCTGGCGCGCGCCATCATGAGCGACAAGCAGGTGGCGGACTTCGAGCGCACCAAGGAGTGCAACTTCGCCATCTCGCCCGCTGGCATCGGACGCTTCCGCGTCAACGCTTTCATCCAGCAGGGCAAGGTCGGCATGGTGCTGCGGACCATTCCACTCACGCTGCCCACCATCGACGGCCTGGGTGTGCCGCAGGTGCTCAAGGAAGTGACGATGACCAAACGCGGCCTGTGCATCCTGGTGGGTGCCACGGGCTCGGGCAAGTCCACCACGCTGGCCGCCATGGTGGACTGGCGCAACGAGAACTCGTTCGGCCACATCATCACGGTGGAGGACCCCATCGAATTTGTGCACCCACACAAGAACTGCGTGGTGACGCAGCGTGAAGTGGGCCTGGATACCGACAGCTGGGAAGCAGCGCTGAAGAACACGCTGCGGCAGGCGCCCGACGTGATCCTGATGGGCGAAATCCGCGACCGCGAGACCATGGAACATGCGGTGGCGTTTGCCGAAACCGGGCACTTGTGCCTGGCCACGCTGCACGCCAACAGCGCCAACCAGGCGCTGGACCGGATCATCAACTTCTTCCCCGAAGAGCGCCGCGCCCAGTTGTTGATGGACCTGTCGCTCAACCTGCGCGCCATGGTGTCGCAGCGCCTGATCCCCAAGCAGGACGGCAAGGGCCGCGCCGCAGCGGTGGAGGTGATGCTCAACACCCCACTGATCTCCGACCTGATCTTCAAGGGCGAGGTCTCCGAGATCAAGGAGATCATGAAGAAGAGCCGCAACCTGGGCATGCAGACCTTCGACCAGGCGCTGTTCGATGCCTACGAGGCCAATGTCATCAGCTACGAAGACGCGCTGCGCAATGCCGACTCGCTCAACGACTTGCGCCTGCAGATCAAGCTCAACAGCCAGCGCGCCAAGTCACCCGACCTGGCACAGGGCACCGAGCATTTCGCGATCGTTTGACCCCAGAGCCAGGTCCACACACCTTCGCGCAGCTTCACCCGCCCTCCTGGGCGGGTTTTCGTTTTCACGCATACTTTTGCATCATCTTGCCGTCACACCATGCCAAGCACTAACCCCCGCAATTACGACACCACTCCCTCCCGCAAAGTCGCCTTTCTGGGCCTGGGCGTGATGGGCTATCCCATGGCAGGCCACCTGGCGCTGGCTGGCCATGAAGTCACTGTGTACAACCGGACCGCTACCAAATCCGTAGCGTGGTGCGCAGAGTACGCGGGCACCAAGGCTCCCCAGCATGCAGCCACGCCCCGCGAGGCGGCGGCAGGCGCCGACATCGTGTTCTGCTGTGTGGGCAATGACGACGACCTGCGCTCGGTCACCCTGGGCGCGGACGGTGCCTTCGCTGGCATGAAGCCCGGCGCGATTTTTGTGGACCACACCACGGCCTCGGCCGAGGTGGCCCGCGAGCTGTATGCGGCCGCCCAGGCGCTCGGCCTGCAGTTTGTGGATGCGCCCGTGTCCGGCGGCCAAGCCGGCGCTCAGAACGGCCTGCTGACCGTGATGTGCGGCGGCGATGCAGCAGCCTTCGAGGCTGCTCAGCCCGTGGCCATGGCGTTCTCGCGCGCCTTCACGCTGCTGGGTGCCAGCGGCTCGGGCCAGTTGGCCAAGATGGTCAACCAGATCTGCATCGCCGGGCTGGTGCAGGCCCTGTCGGAAGCCGTGGCGTTTGGCCAGAACGCCGGGCTGGACATGAAGCAGGTGCTGGAAGTGATCGGCAAGGGCGCTGCCCAGAGCTGGCAGATGGACAACCGTGGCAAGACCATGGTGGACGGCAAGTTCGACTTTGGTTTTGCCGTGGACTGGATGCGCAAGGACCTGGGACTGGTGCTGGACGAAGCCAAGCGCAACGGATCACGCGTGCCGGTGACGGCACTGGTGGACCAGTTCTATGCCGATGTGCAGAAGATGGGCGGCAACCGCTGGGATACGTCCAGCCTGATTCAGCGCTTGAAGTAACCCCCTCAGCCGCCTGCGGTGTCTACCCTGACAAAGGGCAGACCCGGCGGTCGGGCAAAGCAGGCGTCGTCGCAGCCTCACCCCCGGGCGCAACGCCGGCGACGTGTGGCAGCGTTGCGGAGCCCCAGCGCTGCGCTGCAAGAAAAATGTCCCAGACCACGCGCTGCGGTGTGGGACATTGACCCTCCGGTCTGAACCCCGTCCTCAGCCGCCGGCCGGCTTGGTGTCCGTGGTAACCGGCGCAGGTTGCGGCGCGATGCGGCGCAGCTCTTCCTCCGAAACGATCTCGAACACACGCACCACCTTGCGCACGTCACTCACGCCCCGGGCGATGTCCGTGGCACGGTTGGCCTCGCGCTGCGAGACACGGCCCATCAGATAGACGGTGTTGCGCTCGGTCACCACCTTGAAGGAATTGGCCGAGATGTCCTGCGCGTCCACCAGGCTCGCACGCACCTTGCCGGTGATGAAGGTGTCCGTGGACCGCTGGCTCAGGGTGGAGCTGGGCATCACGGCCAGATCGTTGACCACGGAGCGCACGTTCTCCACCTGCGACACCATCTGCTCCACCGCCTGGCGGTCCTGGGCTGTGGCGACTTCACCGGTCAGCAGGGCCTGGCGGTTGTAGCTGGTCACATTGACATGGGCCCGGTCGCCCAGGGCTTCGCGGATGCGGTTGGCCGCGCGCAGCTCAATGCCTTCGTCTTCGATCTGGGTGCCGGCCGTGCGGCGGTCCACCGCCATCACGCCGCCGACCACAGCGCCGCCCACGATCAGGGGCGCGCAGGCCGATAGTGCAGCGGCCAGCGTGGCAGCAGCCAGGGCAGTGCCCACCACGCGGCGGGTGCGATTCAGGGTTGTCGGGTTCATAGTGGGATCTCCTGTTCACCAAGTAACTGTGCGTCCACGCCGTCGCTGATGCAGTGCAGTACCAGCGTATGGACTTCGCGCACGCGTGCCGCACGGTCATGGGGCACGCTGATCAAGACGTCGGTCTCCCGCAGCATGGCGGCCAGTTTGCCGCCGGTGCGGCCCGCCAACACCACCACGGTCATGTCGCGCTCGTGCGCGGCCTCGGCGGCAGCCAGCAGGTTGGGGTCGTTGCCGTGCACCGTCAGGGCCAGCAGCACATCGCCCGCCTGGCCCAGGGCGCGCACCTGGCGCGCAAACTGCTGGGTGGCATCGTTGCTTCCCGCAGCCGCCGTGAGCAGGGTGTTGTCGGATGTGAGCGCCAGCGCGGCCAGCTCGGGACGTTCGCGTTCAAAGCCCGCCACGCAAAAGGCGGCAAACTGCTGCGCTTCGGCGGCGGACGGGCCGTTGCCACAGGCCAGCACCTTGCCGCCGCTGGTCACGCAGGCCAGCACCGCCTGTACGGCAGCGGCAATGGGGTGGCTCAGGGTCTGCGCGGCCTGGTACTTCAGGTCGGCGCTGTCGATGAAATGCTGTTGGATGCGTTGCTCAAGCATGAGGGCCCGATGATACCCGCCGCGTGTTACAGCTTTTGTAGCAAAGGGTAGCCACCCGCATTGCGCTGGCGACCGGTACGGCGCCCGCCGCTACTGCGCATCGAACGCCGCCTTGAGCCACTGCACCCCCTCCTCCACCAGCACCACGTCAAAACGGCAGGGCGGTGGCGACGGCAAGCGCATCAGGTAGTGCCGTGCGGCAAAGATGATGCGCTGCTGCTTGGTCGCGCTGATGCTGGCACCGGCGCCGCCAAAGCCGCCATGCGCGCGGCTACGCACCTCCACAAACACCAGGGTGCCATCCCGGTCACGCATCACCAGATCAATCTCGCCCCCGCCGCGTCCGGGCGTCCGATAATTGCGTACCGCCAGTTGCAGTCCCGCTGCCTGCAGATGGGCCAATGCCTGGTCCTCGGCAGCGTTGCCCCGCTCACGCGTGGTGGCTTTTTTGGCAGCCCCCGGGGTGGCAAGGGCCGGTGGTCTTTTTCCAAGGAAATTCATTGAGCGCATCTTTCGCTTCAGCCCAGGGCGCGGCGCACGACGCCGCCGCTGCGCAGCATTATCCGCAGGGCGCGCTGTACGTGGTGGCCACGCCCATCGGCAACCTGGCCGACATCACCTTGCGCGCACTGCATGTGCTGCAACTGGCCGACACGGTGGCCTGCGAAGACACGCGCCATACGCAGTCGATGCTGCGCGCCTACGGCATCGACAAGGGCGCCAGCCAGCTGCTGGCTGTGCACCAGCACAACGAGGCCGAAGCCGCGCAGAACGTGGTGCACCGGCTGCAGCAGGGCCAGCGCGTGGCCTATGTGAGCGACGCAGGCACCCCCGGCGTGAGCGACCCCGGCGCACGTCTGGTGGCTGCCGTGCAGGCGGCGGGCCTGCGTGCCGTGCCACTGCCGGGCGCCAGCAGCATCACCACCGCATTGAGCGTGGCCGGTGCCGTGGCCCACAGCACCGAACATGGCGGATTTGTGTTTGCAGGATTCCTGCCCGTCAAGAACGCGGAGCGTGCCAACGTGATTGCGCAGCAGCTGGCCCAGGAGCCCCGGTGCGTGGTGCTGCTCGAAGCGCCCCACCGCATCGGCGAGCTGGCCCAGGCCCTGGCCGTATTGGGCGAGCGCCCCGTCACCCTGGCGCGCGAGCTGACCAAACAGTTTGAAGAAGTCACCACCCAGCCCGCGCAGGCGCTGACGGCGTGGCTGGACGGGTCGCCCCAGCGCTCGCGCGGCGAATTCGTGGTGCTGCTGCACCCGGTACCTGTGGTCAGCGACGCGGGCGACAGCCACCGCGTGCTGCGCCTGTTGCTGGCCGAGCTGCCCCTGAAGACCGCCGTGCGCCTGGCCGCCGAGATCACGGGCGCGTCGCGCAACGTGCTGTACGACACCGCGCTGGAGTGGAAGCGCGAGGATGGCATACCGGACTGACTCCAGGTGCTCCCGGGCAGTGTTTGCAGTGGTTTTAGGCAGTAGCGCTAGTGCAATATGCCGTATCAGCTATTTAATTGATAGCAAACTGGATGTCGTGACTACCGCGAAACCGCCAGGCCCGCAGCCACCCCGCCGAACAAATCACCCTCCACTTGCGGAGTTGCCGGGAAGGCCGTGCGCAGTGCCTGGCGCAGGGGCCGCAATGCCGACGAGCCCCCGGTCAGGTAGATCGCATCCACCCCCCCATCGCCCAGTCCCGCCATCTGCAGGCAGTCGCGCGCGCAGGCCACCACCTGTTCCAGCGGCTGTGCCAGGGACTGCGCCAATCCGGGCGGCGTGATGGCGGCGCCGAGCCCGGCCTCGATCCAGTCCAGCGGCATGGGCGCCTCGGCATCGGCCAGAGAAGCCGCGATCTTGGCCTGCTCCACCGTGTTGGCCAGGCGGTGGCCCAGCCGCTCGTTCAACACCCGCATCAGCCGGGCATGCAGCGCGGTATCGGCATAGTCGGTGCGCAGGTTCTGCGCATCACGCAGTGCGCGCGGCGAATACAGCCACTGGATCAGGTGCCAGGTCGAGAGGTCGAAAAACACGCGGCTGGGCACCTCGCGCCCCGACGGACCAATGTGGCGAAAGCCCAGCAGCGGCATGAGCAGGTCCAGGCTGAGGCGCCGGTCAAAGTCCGTGCCGCCGATGTGCACGCCAGTGGTGGCCAGCACATCGCTGCTGCGGTCCGCGCGGGCCATGCGCTCGGGGCCCAGGCGCACCACCGTGAAGTCCGATGTACCGCCGCCAATGTCCACCACCAGCACCAGCGACTCCCGGTCGATGCGCTGCTCGTAGTCCAGCGCGGCCGCAATGGGCTCGAACTGGAAGCTCACGTTCTCGAACCCTGCAGACAGCGCGGCCTGGCGCAGCGCGTCCTCGGCCTGCTGATCCCGCTCGGCATCGCCGTCCACAAAATGCACCGGCCGCCCCATCACCACCCGCCCGGGCATGCCACCGAGTTCGTCGCGGGCCTTCTGCGCCAGCATCCGCAAGAAGAGGCCGATGATGTCCTGGTAGCTGACCAGCTGGTTGTGCACTGCAGTCTTGTCCTGCAGCAGCGCACTGCCCAGCAGGCTCTTGAGCGAGCGCATCAGCCGCCCTTCCGTGCCCGCGAGGTACTGCGCCACCGCATCGCGCCCAAAGTGCGTGCGCTGGTCTTCGGCGTTGAAGAACAGCGCCGTGGGCAGCGTGTGTGCATCCCCCTCCAGCGCCACCATCCGCGACAGGCCCGCGCCCTGCCGCACCGCCATCGCGGAGTTGGAAGTGCCGAAGTCGATACCAAGGGTGGTGTCCTGCAGAAGGGGCATGGGGAACGTGGGGAGAAACAACAAGGAAGGCAATGCGCGGTACGGGCAGCAACCAGCACCAAGGCAACGCAGGATTTCGGCATGCGCACCTGCCCAGCTGGGTGTGGCCCTGCTTCGGCGGTACGAAATTGAAAAAGCCCTTGATTCTTGCAAATCAAGGGCTTTTGTTTGGTGGCCTGGGGCGGAATCGAACCACCGACACAAGGATTTTCAATCCTCTGCTCTACCGACTGAGCTACCGGGCCTGAGCCTCAAATTATAGCCAGAAAAATCAGCGCTTCCGGCAAAAGGCACAAATTAATTGATCAGCCGCGCTTGCCGCGCCCCAGATCCACGCCCAGCTGGCGCAGCTTGCGGTACAGGTGGGTGCGCTCCAGGCCCGTCTTTTCGGCCACGCGCGTCATGGAGCCGCCTTCGCGGGCCAGGTGAAACTCGAAGTAGGCTTTCTCGAAACCATCGCGCGCTTCGCGCAGGGGGCGATCCAGGTCAAACCCCTGGTGGGCGTGGGGGCCGGGGTCCACCCCCGCCATCACCGCAGAAACGGCAGGCAGCTGCGAGAACGTCGGATCGGCCGGAGCGGCAGCGGGTGCGGACACGGCAGCCACGGGTGCAGCCTGGTGGGCCGCGTTGCGTGCCAGGCCCTGCTCCACGGCCTTGAGCAGCTTTTGCAGGGTGATGGGTTTTTCGAGGAACGAGAAAGCGCCGATGCGCGTGGCCTCCACCGCCGTGTCGATGGTAGCGTGGCCGCTCATCATGATGACCGGCATGGTGAGCACGCCCGCAGTCGCCCACTCTTTGAGCAACGAGACGCCGTCGGTGTCGGGCATCCAGATGTCCAGCAGCACCAGGTCATAGCTGTTGCCTGCCCGGGCGGCTCGGGCCTGGGTCGCATTTTCTGCGAGGTCTACGCTGTGACCTTCGTCGTTCAGGATTTCCGACAGCAGATCACGAATGCCGAGCTCATCGTCGACCACCAGAATGTTTGCCATGTGTGTTGAAGCGCCTTGGGGAGGTACTGCGGGGCGGTGTTGTTATAACGCCACCGCTGGTTCAGGGGCGAATGATAACGACACTTGGGCGCCGCGCACCACGCCTTCTTCGGTGCGATTGGACAGTTCGATGCGCGCTCCGTGCTCATCTGCGATCTTTTTGACGACGGCCAAACCCAGGCCGGTGCCACGCGGTTTGGTGGTGACATAGGGTTCGAAAGCGCGCTGCAGGATGTGGGACGGAAAGCCACCGCCGCTGTCCGATACCGTGAGCCGCACACGGCGTGACGATTCGCTCCAGCGGGTGCTGATGCGCACCGGCGGCACGGGCTCGGAGGCCCCGGCGCGGGCCTGCTCGGTCGAGTCCTGGGCGTTCTGCAGCAGGTTGTGTACGACCTGGCGCAACTGCTGCGCATCGCCCGCAATCCAGGGGCAGCGCGGGTCCAGCTCGGCTTCTACAGGCACGGTGGCGTTTTCTGCCCCATACAAATGGAGCACCTCGGCGACCAAGGCATTGAGGTCCAGCGCATGCAGTTCGGCGGCGGGCAAGCGCGCGTAATCGCGGAACTCGTTGACCAGTCGCTTCATCGCATCGACCTGGTCCACGATGGTCTTGACGGACTTGGCGAGGATGGCTTGTTCAGGGTCCGGCAGCTTGCCCGACAGCTTCATTTCAAGGCGCTCGGCCGACAGCTGGATGGGGGTCAGCGGGTTCTTGATTTCGTGCGCCAGCCGTCGCGCCACCTCGCCCCAGGCCTGCGCACGCTGGGCCGAAACGATCTCCGAAATGTCGTCAAAAACCAACAGTCGGGTGGCATCGGGCAGCTCTGCGCCCCGCGCAACCAGGCTGGTGGCGTGTTGTCCGGCGCCGCCGGAGGAGGCATGCAGCTCGAACGGCTGCTGCCAATGGTCCAGGCCATGGCGTTCATGGTCCCCCAAAAACGCATCGAAATGGCCCTGGACCGACGCGGCAAACTCCGCGAGGCCTGGCACTTCGGACAGCGGCCGCCCCTCATAAGCGGCCATGGGAGCGCGCAGGATGCGGGTGGCGCCCGGGTTGGACGAACGGATCAGTCCCTGCGCATCCAGCACGATGACACCTGCGGTGAGGTTGTCCAGAATGGTCTGCAGGTTGGCGCGGGAGGCATCGACCTCGCCCATGCTCTGCTCCACCGCCTGGCGCGCGTCTGCCAGTTGCTGGGTCATGAGCGCGAACGAGCGCGTCAACCCACCCAACTCATCTTTGCTTTGCAGCGCGGCCTTGGGACTCAGATTGCCCGCAGCCACCTCGCGTACACCCTCTGCAAGGACCAACAAGGGCCGCGCCAGCTGGTTGCCCAGCAGCACCGCCAGCAGCACCGCGCCGAACACCGCCAGGAACAGACTCAGCGTGAGCGTGCCCACATACATGCGCCGCAGCCCGCCCCGCGCCAGCGCACGCTCCTGGTATTCACGATTGGCCTCCTGCACGGCGATGGCGTTGGCCACCAAGGCCGGCGGCAGGGGCAAGGTGGCCTGCAGATAGCGCGGCTCCATCAACAGGCCCACGCTGGGGCTGCTGACCAGGGCCAGCACCTTGACCCGCGCGTTCTGCGCCGCAGCCGGGTCGGCAATGTCGTCCAGCCCTTCGATCTGCGCCGTGGCGCGCTGCTGGCGCGCCGTGCGCAGCAAGGCAGCGCCGGGCCGCTCGGGGTTGAGACTGAAGCGCGACTGCCCCGCGCTGGCCACCGCCTGACCGGACGCGTTCCAGAGCACCACGTCGGTCGCGCCGAGCTGGTCGCGAATACGCTCCAGCACCAGGCCTGCAGCGGCGTCGGGCACCTGGGCCACCTGGGCGCTGGCATTGCGGGTCTTGGCGGCCATGTCCGTGGCCAGCGAGTCCAGCGACACGCGGGCCAGGTTGACACCCGCAGACAGAGCCCCCTCCACCTTCACGTCGAACCAGCTTTCGATGGAGCGCGTGACGAACTGGTAGGACACCACATAGATCAGCAGCCCCGGCATGAGCCCCACCAGCGCAAAAATGGCTGCGAGCTTGACCAGCAGGCGGCTGCCAAAGCGCCCCTTGCGCAGGCGCAAGCCCAATCGCACCGCCACCCAGCCCAGCACCAGCAGCAGCAGCAGCGCCACAAACACGTTGACGCCGAAAAGCCAGGCGTAGTTGCGCTCGTACAGCACGCGGTTGTTGGTGGCCAGCGTCAGCAAGAACAGCAGTACCAGACCGATGGCCGACATGATGGCGGCGCCCACGCCCACGGCCCAGCGCACTGCGCGGGACTGGCGGGCGGTGGCGTGGGTCGATGCCGAAACGCCGGTGGATGGAGGGGACGTGCTCACTTGGCTGGCTCTGCGCCCAGGCGCTGGCTGCGGGAGACCAGCAGGTTCCAGCCCGACCGGCCGACCGCACCGATCTGGAAAGGACGGGGCAGCTGGGACATGTCGAGGCGGAAGCGGAAGTTCACCGTATGCACGGCATCGGACTCGATCACATCGCGTTCAGCGATCTTCCAGCGTGAAAAACGCTGAATCGACGACAAGGCATCGGCGTAATTGTCAAAATTCTGACCCAGCACCACGCCCAGCCCGCTGTTGGTGAAAGGCGTGGAGGAGATGTTGAGACGCCAACGGCGGGTGAGCGGCTGGTAGCTCAGGCGGAAGTACCGGGTGGTCTCGGCCACCTGCCGGTCGGACCAGTACCAGCGGTCGCGCAGCACCTGGGCGTCGGCCACGAAGAACATGGGAATGCCTTTTTGCAAGGCGTCTTCGGCCAGCTCGGGCAGTTCAAATTGCAGGTTGGCACTCAGGT
>Ga0208123_100186_pt1 | contig 30899 bp, 29 predicted proteins | sample LakWasMe92_HOW11_2_FD_183914 | JGI IMG/M metagenome (GOLD analysis project Ga0208123, IMG submission 183914) | Freshwater sediment methanotrophic microbial communities from Lake Washington under simulated oxygen tension - Sediment Metagenome... | ecosystem: Environmental > Aquatic > Freshwater >... | reverse complement strand
ATTTTGGCTATTATTATCGGCTCTTTATTTAGCTTAGCTTTTATTTTAATGAGTACACCTAATGGAAATAACTTTATCGCCGTGAATCAAATTTTATTATTTGATTTTTTCACCCTGTTAGGTATTACAGGTATTAGGACTCTTTATCATTTGTTTCGTGAATGGTCTATTTATAATCCTAATCCAAATAACAATACACCCACGAGACGTAATATTTTAGTGTATGGCGCCGGACAACATGGCGGCTTATACTTAAGAAATCATTACCTGAATTATGCTGATCGACTTGGAGAGAGCTTTATTGTAGGGTTTGTCGATGATAATCCTGCCCTCCAAGACAAATATACCTTTGGCTTACCAGTATTAGGCGGAATTACCAATCTTGAAAAAATTGTGCTAAAGCTCAATATAAATGAAATTATTTTAAGCACGTCAATATCTAGCGAACATCTTTGTTTACTCAAGCAATTAACTATTAAGTTCAATATAACTTTACTTGAGTGGCGAGCTCATACAGTTTCAATATAATTTCAAGCCCCCCCTAAAGTACCCCCTATACACCAACGCCAAGTAACGCAAAATACTGCTGTGCAACCATGTTCCATGTATAACGCCGATTGGCAATTTCAATCATATCTTGCCCGACCTTTTCCGCGACCGTCTTATCCAGTGATACGATAAGCTGCTGCAATTCTACGCTGTCGCTAAAAAAGAGCGCCTTGTCTTCCGTTGTACTGCGGTTGTAGTCACAGTCAAAAGCCAGCACAGCTTTGCCGAAATGCATCGCCTCCACTAGGGAAGGATTGGTGCCGCCAGCGGCGTGCCCGTGCATATAAAACGATGCACGCGAGCGTAGCGTCTTGAGCTTGTCCAGATCGTAGATCGGATCTAACAAAAAAAGATGTTTGCAAGCAGAATAGCGCTCACGAATAGCACAACCATACTCGCTGTTATTCCAGTTACCCACCATCACCAAAGCTTGTGAATTCAATTTTGAGAACGACTCAAGGACGATATGCACATTATTTTCCGGCTCAATACGACAAACCGAAAAAGCATAAGATTCCGGCAATGCAAACTCATCCAACGCAGCCCCCTCAACCGAAACGGCATGATTCCCACCGTAGGCAATCACATGACTATCCACTCCATAAGTATGCCTCACATATTCGGCGATAGCTCCATTATCCGCAATCACCTCGTGCGAAAAACGCACTGCCATCTTTTCCGAGAAACGTAAAAAACGCTTAGCCAAGCCTTGCCATTTTTCTCTGCGCCACTCAATACCATCAATATTGGTAATAACGCGCACAGACGAAAAAAGCCGCACCAGAGGCAATGCAATCGAACCAGAAACCCCTAATAACAGAATCACATCGCTACGATTCCAAACTGCCGAGAACAATGAAAAGATGTCATAAAGAATGCTCTGTACACCATTGGCATGGAGCGGAACATATTTAAGCTGCGCAGACAGATAGCTTGCCTCTTTGGAAGGGTAATTCTTGCTACTACAGTAAACCGTAACAGAATCAGGCAATGACGCGACGTCATGGTACTTGACGAGATTCTCCGCCAGTGTTTCGAAACCGCCGTAATTCGCCGGAACACCCACAGTACCAAGGATGGCAATATTCTGATCCTTCATTACTTGGTTATCGCCCGTTTCTCAGCCACAACAATTTGAGAAATGTACCTAACCCCGAACAGATGAAGTAACTTATCAATCGGCGTCAGCAAAACGCCAAGCACCTTACGCATCTTATTCATGCCCCGCCGCAACATGGTTGTGAGTTTTTTGTGCCTGAACTCGCCCCCCCGCAAACTAGCGCTGTCTTTTGCTCGGAAAAATGTACCCACATAATGCCTAACTAATTCGTAACTACTCATCTGTTCCGCTGAATAAAGCGTATTCATGCCAAGCTGAGATAGATAACCTTCGAGCGATATCGTCGTAAATCTGGACAAATGGTGAGGCGGATAATCAAGTATCGGACGCCAACACATTTTATTATTTGGCGTAGACAGAATAAGAACGCCGCTCTCTTTCAACAGTCTGGTGACATCACCCAAAAAAGTCTTCGCATCAGGCAAATGCTCCAACACCTCGAAAAGCGTTATCACATCAAATCGTTTCCCTTGCACAAACAACTCTTCTAAAGTTTGCGCGGAAATCCTCATACCCAACCCAAGCTTTTCCTGCCCGTAAGCAATCGCGCTTTTGTTGAAATCAACCCCTTGCGCATCATAGCCCAACGAAAGTAATTTTTTTACAAAAAAACCATTGAAGCACCCGACATCCAACGCCGTGGTATTGGATTGAAACTTTGACTGTATAAATTTGATGGCCTTCAAATGATGCCAGAGAATAAGGTCGTCCGAACTCGTCAATACGTTTAGGTCATCAATATAATCCGCGTCATTCTCATATAGATCAGCCGCAATAGCTGAATCACTGCGAACAAAGTTTTCATACCCGCACCCCTCGCATCTGAAGTGCCGATAATCCTTATAAGCATCAAGTTCAACGACCTTCTCGGAACCACAACAATTACATGCCATCTACTTTTCCTTTAACACTTTTCATGTAACAATCGACCGTCAAATCAACCAACCACGTCGAGTCGTACTTCATCTCACAATATTTACGTGACCGAGTTATTGCTTTATTAATAAGTTCTTCATTCACCGCAAGTAGCTTGGTTGCGAGCGATTTCGCATCTCCCACTTTACACAAGAAGCCATTCCATTCATCCAACAGAGTCTCCCGACAACCTGGCGCATCAGTCGCAACAATCACTTTACCCAAAGCAAGCGCCTCTAGTAGTGACCGCGGGGTCCCCTCGCTGTAGGAAGGTAATGCCACAACATCCGAAGCATTCATGTAATCCTGAATATTGTCTTTATACCCAAGATAGTGGACGCCACAATCAGCCGCAAATTTTTCAATACCATCCTTTGATATCCGACTTGAAGAAGCCGAATCAACCAATCCCAAATGAATGAATGTGTAACCATCCGGCTCCAATCGATTGACGACCTTGGCTGCTTCATAAAACTCAAAGAATCCCTTTTCCCTCACCCCTCTTGCAGGAAAAAGCACAACCTTCCGCCCAGACAAATCCACCCCCAACTCATTGCCTAAATTCAACTTGGCGTGAGCCACTTCAATCGAAGACGGACAAGAAAATTCTTCAAGATCAATCCCCGAACCGTGCGTCAAAACCGCTTTCCTTGGATCGATGATTTTTCTGGAAATAAAATACGCCATATCATCGGGATTTTGAAAAAAAACGGTGGTTGCAAACCGAAGTGTAAATTTGTACTGAACCAGCAGCAGCCATCTCATCAGCTTGGTCTTGGCATCATCACGCATAAACAGCGTACCCAAGCCGGTAATGGTAATGAATATCCCTTTCACGCCAGCCAGCCACGCCCCAACTGTCCCATAGATTGCCGGCTTATGCGTAAAACTATGCACGATGTCAGGACATTGCTGCTTGATCAAACGATACAACTGAATTAGCAACTGGAAGTTTTGAATAGGCGAGACAGAGTGTCTGGCAAAATCCAAGGCTACCGGCTTAACGCCCAAATCCCTTAACCAGTCAAAATAGCGGCTCTCCGAACTGATCGAAACCACTTCATGCCCCGTTGCGATCAGCTTTCTGATGATAGGCTTGCGGAACACGTAAAGCGCCCCATCCGTATTCACGATCATGAGAACCTTCATCAGCGCCTTTCCTGTTCAAGCCAAGCCTGAAACATTAACACTGCCCATAACTGGCTGGACCAATTTCGATTCCCCGATAAATGCTCCGTCCACTTTTGCCGGATCGGTTCAGGATAAAAAAAACCTTCCTTGCGCAAACGCTGCTCACTTAGCAATTCTTCCGCCCAGTTCCGCAATGGGCCGCGCAACCACTTATCAATAGGAAAACCGAAGCCCATTTTTGGGCGTTCAATCAACTTGCGCGGCACATGACGATACAGCACTTGACGCAATGCCCATTTGGTTTGCCCATCGCGTAACTTGTATTCCATCGGCAACCGCCAGGCAAACTCCACCACGCGGTGATCCAGAAACGGCACACGACTTTCCAGCGAATTCCCCATCGCCGCCCGATCCACTTTGACCAGAATGTCATCTGGCAGATAGGTCAGGGTGTCCAATGCCATCATGCGTTGCACATCGCTCAGATCAGTTAGTAATGGAGAATTACCTGTAAGCATCGTGGCAGGCTCAGCACCACCGACGACCAACGCAGCAGGATCGTTCCAACTCGAGACCATACCCAGATAAAGTTTAGTTACCGAGGCACTGGTCATAACACCGGCCCCTTTATGCAACTTGTCACCCACACTCGTCCAAGGCAAAAATCCCGCATAGCGATTCCAAGTCTGCGGTGAGATCGCAGTAATTCCTTTCGCGGCCATGCTGCGTAATGGCCCTGGAATGATTGAAAGACTTTTCCACAAGCTGGCTGTGAGCTGATAGCGGTTATATCCGCAAAACAACTCATCCCCAGCATCACCCGACAGCGACACCGTGACATGCTGTTTGGCCAACTGGCTCACCAAAAAAGTGGGGATCTGCGATGAATCCGCAAACGGCTCGCAATACAAGCCAGGCAAGCGCGGAATCACCTCCATCGCCTGCTCTGGCGTGACATATAGCTCAGTATGCTCAGTCCCCAAGTGCCGCGCCACCGCCTTGGCATGAACTGCCTCGCTGTAACCTTCTTCATTGAAACCTATAGTGAAAGTTTTGACTGGGCGCGAAGATTGCGCCTGCATCAGCGCCACTACAGTAGAAGAATCCACCCCGCCGGACAAAAATGCGCCCAATGGCACGTCGGCCTGCATTTGCTGGCGAACCGCGTTCTTGGCCAACACTTCCAGCGCGTCCACCGCTTCATCAGCCGAGCCCGCAAACGGATTGGCCTCGCCAGCGCGTGCCACATCAACCGCGTCCCAATATTTCCAAATCTTGGGTTCAGGCTGCGCCAATGAAACTGACAACATACACCCTGGCTCCAGCTTGGCGATTTCCTGATAAATTGAATATGGCGCGGGGATGTAGTTATGCCGCAATAGCAAGCAAAGTGCGCCACGGTTAATGTCTGCCACAAAAGCAGGATGCGCCTTGAACGCTTTGAGTTCCGAGCCAAACAAAAATACCTGCTCGTTACCACTACCCTGCCAGCCGTAATACAGCGGCTTCTCGCCAACACGGTCGCGTGCCAAGGTCAACGTGCGCGTTTGCCGATCCCATAAGGCTATCGCAAACATACCAATCGATTTCTTGAGCGTGGCCTCCAGACCCCACGCTTCAATCCCCGCCAGCAACGTCTCCGTATCCGAATGCCCTCGCCACCCAGCATGCTCACCAGATGATAAAGGGGGCTGGGAGGGAATTTGCTCTAACTTCTTACGCAGATCCAAATGGTTATAAATCTCCCCATTAAACGCAATCACATACCGCCCGCTCGTCGACGCCACCGGCTGATGCCCAGCTGGCGATAAGTCGAGAATGGACAAACGCCGATGCCCAATACCAATTCGCTGCTCAGCGTCGCACCAAACGCCGCCATCATCCGGCCCGCGATGGATGAGGGTGTCCGACATGCGACGCAGCAAAGCCTCATCGCCGCCCACGCCATCAGCACCGCCCAAAAATCCAATCAAGCCGCACATTACTATTGCACCCCAGCTTCGGTGAGCAGGCGTACCAACCTCGGTGCGGTTTTTTGCAGACAATGCTCAGCCTCTACGCGCTCTCGCCCCGCTTGCCCAAGGCGTTGACGTAGCTCTGTATCACGCAACAGCAATTCCATTTTTTCTACCCAATCGTTGGCCGTGTCTACAAAGAAACCCGTCTCTCCCTCAACCACCACTTCACGGTTCGCGCCGATTGGTGAAGCCAGTGTAGGGAGTCCGCATGCCATGTATTGAATTAGCTTATACCCGCACTTGCCCTGCTCCCACGGAGTATCCCGCAACGGCATGATGCCGACATCACACTCGGCAATCAGAGCCGCTTCCGTAGCCGCAGACCACGGTAGTGATTCAACATCCCCTCCCGGCATGGTGATCGCGCCACCGCCGATTATTCGTAGCGTGAACGGTTGCCGTTTAGCCAATGCGCCCAAGGGCTCCGCCAATTCCAGTAGATACTGAGCCGTAGAAGGCGAGCCGACCCACACGATGCGTGGCTTGGTGGCAATCGAGTACGTCTGCTTAGCCGCATAGCGCACCAAATCAACAACCGTAGGAATGACCTCCACCCACCGCGCGCCAGCCGCAGTAGCTCGATCAGCCAAGTAACGATTCCCGCCAATGACCAAGCTCGCGCCTGCCATCAAGCGATCTATACGCCGCCCATAAATGCGCCGCACCCAAGCAAAACGATGCAGGTCATAGTTGTGGAAAATCGCATCGTCAAAATCCAGCACATAAGGTTTGCCACGCAGGAGCAACTCTTCAAACCACACCGGAAACCAAGGCAGCGCTTCTTTTTCAATCCAAACCAAATCAAATTGATGCGCCCCCATCAGCGCATGGATGCGCCGCCAATAAACTGATAACAAACCCAGCGAGCTATAGCCGCCATGCCGATATTTCCGCAATAGCATCGAATCATCAAACAAAGGGGAAACAACAGTCTCAATCCCCCCTGACTCAAACCATGGCAGGTATTGCATGGAGCGCATCCGCGAAGAAGCACCCTGCTGACCGTAGCGGGTGAGAAAAAGGATTTTCATGTATCGAGCTCTTGCCGCCGAAGTATGTAACACACTTCATAGCAAGGAAACAGATAACAAAAATTCTCTTCATACAACTCCTTTAAATAGTCGCATGAATTGAAAAAACTGCCAATTAGACGTTTGATGCCATATCGAACGATAAAGGGGCGAGTAGATTTAAAAATCAAATCTACTTTGGCAATTCTAAACTCCGCTTTGTAGCCATATGTTGGAACGTGGCGCGCAAAAGGCGACTCGCTCGCAAAGTAGCAAAATGTGTACAGACCAAAAAAACTACGATGCGTTGGATCAGAGTAAAAATAGGGGTTAGAAAAATGAGGGGCTACGAATTCAACATATCCATCTGGCTTAACGATCCTGGCCAACTCAGAAAGCAACTTTGGCACATCTGGGACATGCTCAACAAAATGGTAGCTATACACAGCATCCACGCTTTGGTTTGGAAGCACTGATAACACATCATAGATGTCACCCACGATGTCAACATCGGGATAATCCAACATATCCACCCCGATAGCTTGTCGATTGCGCTTCCGATTCCCGCAACCTAATTCCAGCTCAATGCGCGAAACACTGCCCACCCTCTGCAGAATGTTTTTCTTGTCTATCAGTCCCATCAAACTCTCCGCACAAAATAAGTAATCAGCTGCATGTAAGCAGCAAAAGTATTTTTAATATCTGACCACGAAGTCCTTACCACGCCTTGAACTAGCCTCAAGGGTAATTCAAGCCCTGTCAATAAACCGAGGGCGACAAATTCCATCCAAGAATAATGCTTTCGCGCGTAGAGGATGCGGCTGCGCAATGAATAAAACAAACGAGCCGCCTTTACTCGCTCAGAGCAGCCGCCGCCTTTATGAAAGGCCGACACCTCTGACAACAAATAAGATGAGTAACCAAGCTGTTTCGCCCTTAAGGATAAGTCCACTTCTTCGAAATATACAAAGAATCTCTCATCAAATCCACCACATTGATCAAACACATTTTTCCTGATCAGAAAAAATGCACCTATTACCTGATCAACCAAACCACTTTCTCGCAAATCAGCAGATGCCATCAAATGAGAGGGAAACACACAGGGAAAAAGCCGGGATAAGCCAAGAATTTTCCCCGCCATAACGCGCAAAGATGGAAAACGTGCAGCGGATGTTGAGGCATGACCTGCTTCATCCACCAGTTGTATACCACAAATGCCGATACCAGAATTGCTGGCTTTTTGCATGAAACTGATAGGCTTAGTCAAAGAATCCTCAAACAATCGCGTATCTGGATTAAGAAATAACAAATAATCGCCAGCGGCCCCGGAAGCTCCTTGATTACAGGCAGCGCCAAAGCCGCGATTCTCGTTATTCCGAATCACGCGAACCGACACCCCAAGCTGTTCAACGCCCGCCAAAGAATCGTCCGTAGATCCGTTATCAACAACGACCACTTCGGCAAGGGTAAAAGCATCCTGCTTTACAGGGCCGATAGATGAAATACAATCTCTCAACTGCTGACCAGCATTCCAGTTGACGATGATAATGCTTAACATTGGTTGCATAACTCAAGTTACGTTTCTAAGATAGGTGCAATAAAATTAGTCAGCATAAAAAATATCGCACCTGCCAAAATTGTGGCCACATATGTGGGTTTATGAAGTCTCCCAAGCGAAACAAGTATAGCCAGCGGCACCCAAAAGAATTGCAGCACCCGATCTGAACCAGGCATGGCCCAAAAGAGCCAATAAAACAGGTAGCCGAGGACCACGCTACTAAAGCAATAATCGAAAGTTTTACGTTGAACAACTATTTGTTTTAACGGTAAAACAGTCACAAGCAGGAGCAAAATAACTAACACATTTGTGCCCCTTATACCCAACCCTGACTCTTTATCCGCATAGTGACTTTGAATTACACGATGATCGTCTTTCAAAAAAGGAATGTTATCAATAATTGATAAAGGCGGGACTATATTAATGACCCCAGCAAGTTGGCTAATAATAACCAGGATAATTGCCAATTGATACCTGCGGGCAATTATTGTATTCGCCAATTCCACCATGGACGCGACAATTGCTTGATAATGTATCAGCATTGCAGCACCGTATGCCGCCACACCAAACTTTTTATGGCCTCGATCCATTAAGTACAGAGCCAGCAAGAAAAAGGCAATCGCCGCTGAAACCCGGAACTGAGTAATATCATGGTACAAATAAAATACCGAAAAATAGAAGTAAAGCGACAATATCGAGCATGAAGTCATTCTGGCAATCAAAAAAAGCTTTATCGCCAATGCCACACCTGCAAGAAAAAGTAACGCTTGGTAATCTTCAAAAAATAGCTTTGAAACAGAAAGCAAGAAAAAATAACCTCTGTCGTAATCAATTTCCTGATTCAATCCGCATTCGGTAATTTTGCATGTGTTTTCGACGTGAATCTTGTAGCTATTAGTATCACGAGCAATATCAATCGGCCGAAACATCGCCAGCAATATGCAAACAAACGAGATAGAAATATACAGATATTTTTCAAGTCTTCGGTGTCGAATCAGCATCACAAACACCGAACTAATGAGCAGCAGAAAAAACACCCCGACTAAGAGTACGTTGAATAAGTCAAAGGACAATTTGTTTCACCCCGCGTCTATTAAAACAACGTATTCCTTGCAGATTAGACTGATGCAGCTTCATTACGCTGCTAGGTGTAAAAATTTTTCCGGCACGCTTCGCCTTTCCAGTCAAGCGTAACAATTCGCTCTTGTTCATCAACCAATCACCCTCTGGATAAATAATTCGATGCATAATTTGATCATACCCACCTCCCAGAAACCGGTAAGAGCCAATAAAATACAACAACACTATAGGAGGAAGAGAGCAAAAAATACAAGGTTACCTACAAAGCCAAAAATCATCGCATCAAACATTTCAAACCAACCTTAATTTATCAAAAAACAATTCATAATTAGGTTTACCAATAATCTCATGCCCAAACTCTTCGGCATAAAAATTAGCCCTTTTCCCAATATCCTTCAAAAAAATTTTCAAATCCTTTTTTCCATTCATCACGATAGACGATCTCTGGAAAATCGGATTAAACCAACTATCACTGACATATTGAACAGCCACACAGCCCGACATCGCAGCATCCAACAAAACCGTCGAATAAAGCGATATAACAAGCTTTCTTTTAGCAAGCGCATCATCCAACACATCATTATCAAAGAATATTCGCTTATCCTCACGGAAAACCGAGAGGAGATCCGCCGATATATTGTCATTCGGATGTCGTCTCAAAACCACTCCATCAAAGACATCAAGGCAAACCTCAACCACATCTACAAAATTATCTAGTAATATTTCATAGGGAATTGATGTGCCAGCTGGCTGTAAGGCAACCAAAGGCATATCCAATCTTTTAAATAATTTCGTTTGAGGCTCGGTGTAGTCCAGTCGCCCCACATTTATGGTTAAAACATGTGGGCACCTTTCTTTGATAACATCACTAAAATAGCCAGACCATGTAAAATACAAATCAACATCGATTGGAAAATAATTCTCCACGATCGCACCGTGTTGAATACAACAGGTTCTAATATTATATTTTTTCGCGGCAGCTATAGCCGAACAAGCAAACGGGCCGCGTTCATTGAAAACCACGACATTAGACACCTGCTTATTGTTTTTCTCTATATAATAATAAATCAGCCAGGCCGGAAACGCTATGAAGATCGCGGAGGCGTTTTTACGCTCCAATTTACCAAACACCGCAACAAGTGCCATAACATACTGGGAGAACGTTGGTGTGATAATCAAATCCAAAGCCAATCCAGACTTTAAAACCGTCGGCATATACTGAAAAGGTACAAAATAACTGACCTTATCAGAGGCGAAGGATATTCTGTTTGAAACGGACACCGAAGACGGCCCATCTATAACAATAATATTTTTGGCTGGCTCACCTTTTTTTCCAAATATAGACACCAGCAAAATAAATTTGATGGTCAGAACAATTTTCGCAAACATAAAAACCAAGACCTACTCAATATCAACGTCATAAATAAAATTTGTAACGGCTCTATAAACAAAGAGACATCAGTTGTCGAATAATGACTGCCATGCCTGAATTGTTTTAACATTCTTTCCCTTGAAATCTACTGGGCCTTGTCTATAAACATCAGGAGATCTGAAAGCTATCAATTCTGACAACCCTTTTCCCCAATCCCCCAAATAAATATTTGATTTGTACTCGCCATAACTCGGTATCTGGTCAGCAATTACATCTAAGCCATGTACCAAGCTGGTTTCAACTCGATTGGCCGTTTTAGCCATAGTAAACGGGTTTTCTTGGATTGGTATAACTGCAACTCTGTGCAGAGACAATGCAGAAGAGAAAAATGTTTTATCCCAAGGCAAATAAAAAGTTGGAAAACCCCAACCTGTTGTCAAAGCCCTATATTTTCGCCAAGAATTACTAATGATGGTAAGGCTAATCGGTGTTTTCTCGTGTAGGTCTTCCAGATAAAGTCGAATAGACTCAAGGTCATTCATTCCACAATCGGCGTACCCACCCCCATGATTTCCAAACCAAACTAATCGATTTAATTTGACTCTTTCAAGTCGCTTCAACGAAAACTCCAAGGCTTTAAACTGAAAATACGAAACCGGATGTTTCAATTTATCTGACAGGCATGGCACATGCGGAAAATCAACCAAGTCGCCAATCACAACTATGGGTGTCGCATTGCCTATTTCCTCGCCAATAATGCCAGCCAGATATTCGCTTGATGCGATGACTACATCTACCGCCTGAATCGCCGCACGCAACAGCTCAGCCCTCTTGATAGCTTTAGGCTCTGGTTTTTTATAGAAAAAGTGATTATCACAAATATCCAAGTAGAGCTTGGCACCATATTTCTTCTTGACCTCAAGGGCTTGTTGAATGCTTAACGGGTCATAACGCTTAGACAGCACAAGTTTTTCGGGCGCATCGCCACTGTTATACAAAGCAATATCCATTCTACAATTACGCAAGCCTTCCATAACACGCAGACAGCGCAGTCGATAACTCGCGGTATTGGGATCTAGTGTATGAGGCCAAAAATGTACCGTCATGGACGAATACCTTCTTTGTTAACAGGACGCGCCCAAATTTCAATCCGACCACTTTGATGGGTTATGCCCAATAAAATACTCAACACCATTCTGATCCGCAACGCTTTTTGGCTCAAGCGCAACCATTTGGCAAGTTTGAGTGCAGTCTGCATGTTTTTGTCTGCTGCCCAGTATTCAAAACTCCACAGCAACGTATTACAATTGCGTTGCCAAAAAACTCGTTCCAGCACCCAACCAGAATTTGCAAGGACTTTCTTTAATGTCTCTGGGGTATAGTGAAATAAGTGAGTAGGCAGTTGCAAATCGTAACACCTCTCCTTAAAAATTGATTTTGCCAGTGAATTAGTATCGGGTACTAAAGCCACCAAATATCCTGTAGGTTTAATCCAATCCTGTAGTTTTTGTAACGCAAGTAATGGTTCGTGAAGATGCTCTAAAACCATCCATGCTGTAATTACGTCGTACTTAATTTCAGGTGACTTGGCCTCCTCAAGACTACCACTTTGAACGTTGAAGCCTTTCGAACGTGCAGCTGATGCAGCTTCGTCTGAAAACTCAATACCATCTACTTGCCAGCCCAGCCGACAAATCTGCTCCATATATCCCCCAGAAGAACAGCCAATCTCCAACATTCGCCCTGGTGGAATAGGAGGTAAAGCCCGCGCATTGAGTCCCAATAACTGTCGCAACCAACTCTTTACTTTAAATTTGGAGAGACCCCCTACCTCAGCAATGGCATGGTAAGGCGCGTAATCTAATGGATAGTAGGCTCCGATGGTTGCCGGTGTGGGACGTGGGGTTGTACGTTCCAAACCGCAACATGCACAGCGGTAGACTGTGAATTCGCCCGGTATTCCATGCAGCCTATCATGCCCCTTCAGCACCAAAGCGTCATTGGGTACACAACCATTAGGGCAATTGACAGATTCAAGTTCGACGTTATCTGGATATTTTTTCATTGATAGACTTTTCCAGCAAAAAACACATGACCAACATGTTTAGAATATAATAAATTGACGTAGCAAAAACCAACCCTGGTAATGCAAAGAACAAAAATCCAATACACTTCATGCCCACACTTGCTACAAAACCAGTAATACCTATTTTGACTGGTGTTTTTGTGTTCCCCATTGCATAAAATGCCGCAACAGCCACAGTACCAGACGCAGCCACATGGAGATAACCTAACAAAAAAAGGCACATTAACCATAAAGCCGAAGCTGTTTCAGTTTGAATATTCAAAACAGTTGTAATTGCCACTAGAAAATGCGGCTTAAGTACTAACAGCAAAGCCCCCAATAGAAACACTGCAATTGAGATACGATATACACCTTTTCTGTAAGCCAGACGCAAACCAACATAATCATTTTGAGCCACATGACGAGCCAACGTTGGCGTTATGGGCATACATATGGCACGCTCCAATATTGTTGCCAACGCACCCATAGCAGTTTGCGCTAGACTTAATGTCGTCATCCCTCCCGCAGGTGCCTGCGACGCCCAGTAACGATCCACCAAAGGTGAGGTTTTATAGATTGACGTACCTAATAGCAGTGGCCGCATCAAAGTCCAAGTTTCTTTACAAGCCCAGCCTTTTTTGAATGATAAGGGAGGCCAGTTCGCCAGACCCAGTTGTACAACATACACCAAAATAGCACGCGCCAAGGCGATCCATACTGCGGCAAACAAACCCCATACTGGCAATGCAAAGTACATGCCCCCTAGGGAAAGCAGGGTACCCAGCAAGGCTGTGAATTCTGCAGCGAGAAAGCGGTTACGGGCACGCAGTGCCACCGTCAGTAAAGCAGACTGTGAGTTGAACGCGGCAGCCAGCAACATCATCAAGCAAAACTCCATCGCAATTTGCTGCTGCTGTGCTGCAAATCCAGGGTAAAGCAATGGCAGCCACAATGGTATGCTCAAACCCACTAGCAAGAGTAACCCGCCACCCAATAAAGCGCCCTGTCCTTGTGCAATGGATTGTTCTTGTCGCCAGGCGGACACATCGCCAGACAAAACAGCCAGCCGAGGCAACCATACGCTTTGCAGGGCGGACGTAATGATCGCCACCAACACGGATGGCACGGCTTGCGCGGCGATGTAGGCATCAGTATCGAACCCCACGCCAACAATACGAACCACCAGCAGTTGGGTGAGCAGTTGAGCCAACAACTGCATGGCAACCACTATGCTGATATAAAGACTTTGCCTCACGGGCAAATTCCAAGCATTTAGACCACACCCGCTTGCAGCAATTGACGCATATTGAGCGCCCCAACTAGCTTGCCTTCTTCATCCAGCACAGGCAATGCAGATATTTTATGCTTTTCCATTAAGTCGACGGCCTCTACGGCTAATTGGTTAGCGCGTATGGTGGCGAAAACTTTCACCATGACATCGTTGATAAAGGTGGTTTTGATATCAATGTCTTTATCCAGGCAACGGCGTAAATCACCATCAGTAAAGACACCAATAACCTGACTATCCGCATTCACTATCACCACAAATCCCATGCCCCCTTGAGACATAGCGTACAACGCATCTTTCACGACCAAGTTTTGTTGGATGATCGGTACGTGATCCATTTTGCTCATGACATCAGACACCCCCACCAGCAAACGTCTACCCAACACGCCATGAGGGTGCGTTTCCGCGAAGTTATCTTGTGTAAAACCGCGAGCTTGCAGCAGGCAAATGGCGAGAGCATCACCCAATGCTAATGCCAGAGTAGTGCTAGCTGTTGGCGCCAACCCCAAGGAGCAAGCCTCCTTGGGGACGGCAGTATCAATAACCAAATCAGCGTGTGCAGCCAATGGCGATTGATGGACACCAGTGAACACTATCAGCTTGATGCCATTACGTTTGACATAAGGCATAACACGCAGCAACTCATCATTTTTGCCAGACTGAGATATAGCAATGACCACATCGGCTTTAGTGATCATGCCTAAATCGCCATGACCGGCTTCTGCAGGATGAACGAAAAAAGCGGGAGTTCCGGTACTGGCGAGTGTGGCTGCCATCTTGTTGCCGATATGTCCAGACTTACCCATGCCCATAACGATAACTCGACCGGGAGGTATACATTCTTTAATCAGCTCAACTGCGGTTGAGAATGAAGAGCCGATATTTTTCTTGCCGAAATTCAAAGCTGCAATTTCGAGATCGATCACCTGGGTGGCATTGATAATATGTTGATTCATGGATGCCTAATTTATTTTTTTGGCCTTTGCATGCAATATTTCATCTTCTCGTTTTCTGCAAACCATTCCTCTGAAAAATCTACTGATTTGTATTCTTCAAAATAAGGTCCGCCCACTGTCCAATGAACGTTTTTGACATCTTGTGGCGGCTCATCGTACTCCCCCACAAGCCAATTCCAGCGAACATTCAGCTCGCCAATTTGGTCGTCTTCAAGCCAAGCAAAACGATGCAAATCCATCGGCGTGGCGTTATTGACAAAATCGGGATTTACCATCTTATTGGCGGGGTGTCCACAGTTCCATAAAACAACGGATGACCAATTTTTTCTGGGGTACTTGTACTGAACAGTGTTCAGAAATTTGATATCGTCCCTAGGTTCATAATCATGTTTGACAACATATAGCGCCTTATCCGGCTGCTCCCTTATCACATTAAATATTTCAGCAATATCCGTGCGCAGCATCATATCGCAATCAAAGAATAGCGCATAGCCTTCATAATTACTAAGGTGCGGCACTAGGAATCTAGTGAATGAAAATTCATTCGATTGCTTCGGGTCGCGTGGGCGCTTATATATCTCTTTAAAGTTTGCGATATTAACAGGTATCAGGGCTACTGGTTTACTGCTCTGCATAAGGATTGAGTGCGCCATCGTGTGCCAGGCTACACTTTCAACAGGGTCGTAACCGATAAAAATTTTTATAACATCTTTGTCCATTCAAAAATTCCTCAAATATTAATATGGAAGGATAAAATGAGGCCGGAAAACAATAGCAGAATCAATAGGGCCAGACTCGATTGATTTATATTTTTTAACGTAGAGACATGGGATCATAGTTTTCAACCCACAATATCTTTAACATACCATTCCAGCGCCTGATCAATGCCTGTACCAATACGGTGACTTGGGCAATAACCCAACAGGTTTTCAGCTTTGGATATATCGGCAAGCGAGTGCCTTACATCGCCTGCACGAAAATCCTGGTAAACAGGTTTGAAATCTTTTAAGCGCGGATACCCGTTTTCAAGTCCCGCTCTTATTAATTCAAACAAATCGTTAAGTGTGGTTCGATCACCAACTGCCACGTTATAAACCTGATTGGCCGCCTCATCGCCGGCAACTGCCGCCAGAATATTGACCTGGACGGTATTGTCTATGTAACAAAAGTCCCGACTGGTTTCACCATCGCCGTTAATAACCACCGGTTTGTGGGTAATCATGGCCTCTACCCATTTAGGGATGACGGCGGCATAGGCACCGTTGGGGTCTTGCCGTTGCCCAAAAACATTAAAATATCTAAGCCCGATGGTTTTAAAGCCATAAGTTTTAGCAAAAACCTGCGCATATAGCTCATTGACCAGTTTGGTAACCGCATAAGGTGAAAGTGGGTTACCTATTTTATCTTCTACTTTGGGTAAGTCTGGGTGGTCACCGTAGGTAGAGCTGCTGGCAGCATAAACAAAGCGTTTAACCCCGGCATCCCGTGCGGCAACCAGCATGTTCAAAAAACCGGTTATGTTGTTTTCGTTGGTTTTAATCGGGTCGGCGATGGAGCGCGGCACAGAGCCTAGCGCTGCTTCATGCAGAACATAGGTAATTGAGCCGCAGGCATTTGCGCAGGTATTTACATCCCGAATGTCGCCTTCTATAAAGGTGAAGTTATTCCATTGCTCGGCGTTTACGCAAGCCTTTACCTGATCAAGATTATGTGGATAGCCGGTTGAAAAATTATCAAGCCCCACTACTTTTTGGTTATTTTTTAATAAGGTTTCTAACAGGTTGGAGCCTATAAAACCAGCAACACCGGTTATTAGCCACTTTTCTGGTTTTTTGTTTAGTTGGGCCAAAACTTCTTGGTATTTAGTCATGTTGTTTTGGTGATGCATTTAAAGTAGTGGATAGAAGCGACGTATATCGTTCCCACGCTCTGGCGCTCATCTTTATACACATCTCGACGTAGGCCGGAATAAGGCCACCCAAGCGTAGCGCGAGGTGGCGTTTCCGGCTTGCCGCACTGACGCCGGGCGGGCTTATTCCGGCCTACGTCCTGCCAGAACGACGGTGTCTTGCAGATACTTGTGTATAACGATGAGCGCTCTGGCGTGGAAATGCTGCAGGTGACGCTCCAGCAACTATGCAGGGCGTCGTTCCTACTAAAGTCTTCCATCGACTTTATCAGCCGGCAGGATATGTTTAATGTCGTAAAGTACGTGGTTTTCTTTACCTAAGGCTCTTATTTGTTGTTCGCCCATCTGGACAAACTGGTCATGTTTTACCGCTAATATGATGCCATCATAGGTACTTGGTTGCGGCTTATCGATAGGTGTAATGCCATATTCATGCCGGGTTTCTTTGGGGTCAACCCAGGGGTCGTAAATATCTACTTTAGCGCCGTAGCTGTTAAGTTCTTTAATGATGTCGATAACACGGGTATTGCGGATATCAGGGCAGTTTTCTTTAAATGTTAAACCCATGATTAATATCTTTGCTTCATTAATATGAAGACGCTTTTTAAGCATGAGTTTGATAACCTGGGTAACAATATAATTTCCCATGTTGTCATTTAAGCGTCTGCCCGCCAAAATAATTTCAGGATTATAACCGACTGCCTGGGCTTTGTGAGTTAAATAGTAAGGGTCTACGCTAATACAATGTCCGCCGACCAGGCCCGGTCTAAATGGCAAAAAGTTCCATTTTGTTCCGGCGGCAAGTAGTACTTCTTCGGTGTCGATATCCAGTTTATTAAACAGTAAAGCCAGTTCATTAATTAAAGCGATATTGACATCGCGCTGGGTGTTTTCAATCACTTTGGCCGCTTCTGCCACTTTTATACTGCTGGCTTTATGTGTTCCGGCGGTAATGATGCTTTTATATAAGGCATCTACTTTATCCGCTGTCGCTTTAGTTGAGCCTGAGGTTATTTTTAAAATATTAGTAACGCGATGCTCTTTATCACCTGGATTAATTCTTTCCGGGCTGTAGCCAACAGAAAAATGGGTGTTAAAAATTAGTCCAGAAATACGCTCTAATATGGGTACGCAAATTTCTTCGGTGGCACCGGGATAAACCGTTGATTCATAAATGACGATGTCATTGTGTTTAATGACTTTACCCAGTAATGCACTGGCTTTTTCCAGCGGGGTAAGATCCGGTTGCTTAAATTCATTAATGGGTGTCGGTACCGTAACAATGTAAATATTACATTGCGCAAGCTCATCAGCAGAGGTGGTATAGGTGAGTTGCGTTGCTTCAGTTAACTCATCATTGCTGGTTTCTAAAGTACGATCTACACCGGTTTGTAATTCTGCAATCCGCTGTTGGTTGATATCAAAACCAATGGTTGGGTATTTTTTACCAAACTCTACCGCGAGCGGCAAGCCAACATAACCCAGACCAATAACACCAATCTTCAAATTATTCATCTTTTCCGGTTTTTTATTTTTTTAAAAAATTTAATGGTGAACGCAATACCTACATGGCGATTTATTTATTCGCGGCGAAAGCGTTGCCACCTACAGTATTGTATCGTTCCTACGCTCCGGAGCATATCAAAATAAGGAGGCAAAGGGGTCAGACCCATTTATTTCAAGGTATATTGATATGGCTGTTTTAGTTTTTCAAAAAAATGCCGTATTGAAAAATCATTGTTCACTCGCCTTTTGTAAAAAGTTGTTTAATTTCCGATTCTGGCAAGCCGGTCACTTTAGCGATTATCTCAATGACTGTACCTTCTTTTGCTAGGCTGAGGGCTATATTTTGGGTTGCCTGATTTATGCCTTCAGCAAGACCTTCTTCTCTGCCTTTTTCTTCTGCCGAAGCGATTTTGCTTTCTACATCGGCCAAGGATTGCATGCGTGTTTCATAGACTAGACGTTCTTCTTCATCAAACATACGATCTACTGCTTCTATGGCTTTAACTATATTTTTGTCGGATGCCAATTCTTTTGGCATATGCTCTTTGTCTAGTTTATCGGCTTTAGTTAAAAAGGTGCTCCAGCGATCAAGGGCGCTGTTAATTTGATGGTATGTTTTTTTGAATTTTTTTAATTCTATGTAGTGCAGCTCAAAAATGTCGTGCAGTTTATCATCCTTTCCTGTCGCGGTATTAATGATTTTATAGCAGTTATGAACTTCTGTGGTATCGGGAATAAAGTTGAAATCCAGAATGCTGATGCTGATGGTTTTTTTCAGCTCTTTAAACATCATGCCTTCACTGAGTTGTTCGGTGACGAGCTTAGCCCAGTAGTAGATAGCGCGCTTATCGAAGTTGTAGTCTTCACTGATTTGCATTTCAACATTAAACCAGCGGCCATTTTCAGCCTTTGCCTTGATGTCAAGAATGGACATTTTACCGGCCCTATAATCGGCTAAATTGTAGGGATTTTTTAATTCTACTTCAACGACCTGCTCTTGTTCTGAGACAATGGCATTGATCAACGAAATAAGCAGATCTTTATTTTCTTCACTACCAAACAGTTTTTTAAACGCGAAATCTACGCGGGGGTTTATTTTGCACATGTGTTTTTATCTGTTGGCTGACGGCAAAGGAATAATAGGGAACAGACCACTATTTCTATATCCTTCTCCCATCACTTTCCCAACCATCTTTCCACGTCTTCCTGTATCGAAAAATCCAGCAAAGCATCGCCTAGCGCTTCTAACTGTCCGATGTTTAGATGTTTTATCCTATTTTGGGTATCTTCTCCCAATGTCCCAAAACGGCGAGTCAATTGACGCAGGATCAATTTCGCTTCGCCTTCTTGTTGCCCTTTTTGCAGTCCTTTTTGCAGTCCTTTTTGCAGTCCTTTTTGCTCTCCTTCTTGACGACCTTTTTGTATGCCTTCTTGTTGCCCTTCGGCATACACGTCCTGATAGAACCGGGTTTCCTTTAGACTGATATCGTTATATCCAAGCATTTTCTGTATCTCCTCACGGCTGAGTTTGGGAAATTTATACACCAATATGGTTTCTATTATTTCCAATATTTGCGCTTTATTGTCCACTGCCAATTCGCCGCTTTCAATCGCTTTGATCAGTGCTTGCGCGACTTTCGGCGCTTGTTTAATGTCTTCGGTGATTAATTGCACCAAACGTACCCGCGCTGACTGGGTCGGTTTGCCGGCCAGTTCATCCAGATAGAGCCGCTGTACTTGCTGACTTTCCAGTAGCACTGAATAATGCAGCTTGCCACTGACTTCCATGTTCCGTGACGGATAAATCACCACCGCGCGCCACGGATGCACTGGTTGGTTTTGGCGCAGATAGAAGAAAATTTCGCAGAAGAACCGACTGTAAAATCCATGATCGACTTGAAACTGCACTTCGACAAAGACCAGTGGCAGGTTTGGCTTTTCCGAAGGCGGCGTCAACACACCATCCAACCGAAACGAGGTCTGTTTGATTTCTTCAGAACGGAATTGGTAGTTCTCCGCACCAAGCAGCTCCAAGTCGGCCAATTCTAACAGCAATTGTGGAGTTTGCTGAAAGAGTTTGTAAAAAAGACTATCGGTTTTCATATCAGAATCGAAAAATCAAGTAATGGTAACGAAGCTCGTAGACAACGCTTTTCTGACTACCACCTACCACATTGATCAGCTCAGTGATTGGTGTAGCTATAGATCCCGAAGTTGGTAAAGAGGCACAAAGCCCTCTCGGCAATTGCTCCTGCATTGCTCTACCTCCTGCATAGTCCACAGGGATGTGGTGAATGCAGATATTGCAGGAGCAAATGACGCCTTACTAACTCCGGACTCTATAACACGGCAGGCAAGAATGACTGCTTTCATTGCGGATTTCTTTCTAAATAATCTGCATAGGTCAGCGCTATACCTCTGGATAAATCGATTCCCGACGACCAACCCAGATCACGGATTTTCGAGACATCTATAATTTTACGCATAGTACCATCCGGCTTACTGGTGTCCTGCACAAAGCCACCTTGATAACCTGCTACTTCAGCAATCGTTTCTGCCAACTCACGTATGGTCAAATCCTCACCAGAACCAACATTGATAAGTGGGCAACGTGACGGCTCGACCAGCACGTCATAGCGCTCATCATCTAATGACGCTAAAAATACCAGTGCATTTGCCAGATCGTCCACGTACAAAAACTCGCGTTTGGGCATACCGCTCCCCCACAGCACTACCTCTTCAACCCCGGCAACTTTTGCTTCATGTATTTTACGTATCAAGGCGGGCAATACATGTGAATTGTTCAGATCATAATTATCGCCCGGACCATACAAATTAGTGGGCATAGCCGCCAGCCATTTCGTGCCGTATTGGCGATTGTATGACCAACACATTTCAATACCGGCAATTTTAGCCAAGGCATAGGGACGATTGGTTGCCTCAAGCGGCCCGGTAAGCAAGTATTCTTCCTTAATCGGTTGCGGACAATCACGCGGATAGATGCAAGAACTGCCTAAAAATATCAAACGCTTCACGCCTGAGGCATAAGCGGCACGACAGACATTGGACTCAACCAACAGATTGTTCATCAGGAATTGCACCGGATAGCTGTTGTTGGCATGTATGCCGCCGACTTTAGCGGCGGCCAGAAATACGATCTCAGGCCTTTCCTGCTCGAAAAATCGGTGAGTAGCTGCTGCATCTTCCAAATCCAGTTCGGCACGGGTGCGCCCTATCAAGTTGGAGTAACCTTGTCGTTGCAACTCACGCACAATAGCGCTACCCGCCAGCCCCCGGTGTCCGGCAATATATATTTTTGTGTGCTTATTCATTGCTGATGACTTACTCGTGATAATCGTAAGCGGCAAAGCCGTGCTTTTTAACCAGCTCGTCGCGCTCGGCCGCCTTAAGGTCTTCACGCACCATTTCGGAAACTAATGCATGGAAAGTTATCTTCGGCGTCCAGCCGAGTTTTTCTTTTGCTTTACTCGGATCACCCAATAATGTTTCGACTTCGGTAGGCCGGAAGTAGCGCGCATCAACCTGAACGATGCAGCGACCTTGCTCATCGTAACCCTTTTCTTCTACTCCGCTGCCTTGCCATTTGATCAGGATGCCCAGCTCTTTTGCCGCAATCTCGACGAATTGCCGCACACTATATTGAACTCCGGTCGCAATAACGAAATCATCTGCCTGCTCCTGTTGCAGCATTAACCACTGCATCTCGACATAATCCTTGGCATGCCCCCAATCACGTAGCGCATCGAGATTGCCTAGATAAAGACAATCTTGCACACAGAGCTTGATCCGCGCTAAAGCACGGGTAATTTTTCGAGTAACAAAGGTTTCGCCGCGTCTTGGACTTTCGTGGTTAAACAAAATGCCATTGCAGGCATACATGCCATAAGCCTCGCGATAATTGACGGTAATCCAATAGCCGTAAAGTTTGGCAACGGCATAAGGTGATCGCGGATAAAACGGCGTAGTCTCTTTCTGCGGAGTTTCCTGGACCAGGCCGTAAAGCTCGGAAGTAGACGCTTGGTAGAAACGGGTCTTCTTTTCCAGGCCGAGAATGCGGATAGCCTCAAGTATGCGCAAGGTGCCGATACCGTCGGCATTGGCCGTATACTCGGGAGTGTCAAAGCTCACCGCGACGTGACTCATCGCGGCAAGGTTATAAATCTCATCCGGTTGAACTTGCTGGATGATGCGAATCAGGTTGGTTGCATCGGTTAAATCGCCGAAATGCAAAAAGAAGCGCGCATTCTTGACATGCGGATCCTGATAGAGATGATCGATACGATCAGTATTAAACAACGACGAGCGTCGCTTAATGCCATGCACCACATAGCCTTTTTCAAGTAAAAATTCAGCCAGATAGGCACCGTCCTGTCCAGTAATTCCAGTAATAAGCGCAACCTTAGTGTGATCGACCTTATTTGCTTTATCTGCCATAATGATCCTCAAATCGCATAATATCATCCTCACCCAAATAACTACCCGACTGCACTTCAATAATTTCCAGCGGGATCGTGCCTGGATTATGGAGACGGTGGACTTCGCCGAGCGGAATATACGTCGATTGGTTTTCCGTCAGCATAAATGTTTGATCGCCGCACGTCACTTCTGCCGTGCCTTTCACTACAATCCAGTGTTCAGTCCGATGAAAGTGTTTTTGCAAGCTCAAACTCGCCCCCGGCTTCACTTGAATACGCTTCACCTTAAAGCGCTCGCTCTCATCGATACTGTCATACCAGCCCCAAGGGCGATGCACCTTGCGCGGCAAGCGATGCTCTGATCGCTCTTGCGCCTCAAGGGCACTGACCAATTTTTTAACATGCTGGCTTTGATTACGATCGGCCACTAGCACGGCATCGGCCGTCTCCACCACAATCAAATTATTGACACCCACCGTACTCACTAAGCGACTGCCGGCATGGATCAAGGTGTTGCAGGTGTCTACCGTTAATGTGTCGCCCTGCGTCACATTGCCATTGTTATCTTGCCCGCCCACTTGCCAAACTGCGTCCCACGCCCCCAAATCATTCCAACCCGCGTCGAGCGGCACCATCTTGATGGCAAATGGAGAATTGGGGCATTTTTCCGCAACGGCATAATCGATGGAATCACTGGCAATTAGCGCAAAATCGCCTGAATTGGGGCGCACAAACTGCGCGTCCGTCGATTTGCCAGCCCATGATTGCTGAGTAGCTTCTACAATATCCGAACGGAAGTGTTTTAATGCTTTGAGCCAAGTGCTCGCTTTTAACACAAACATGCCGCTGTTCCAGAGGTAATCACCACTTTCCAGATATTTTTCCGCCATTTCCTGATTGGGTTTTTCGGCAAACTGGGCGACAACGTATTCACCATGCCGCCCCACGTCACCTTGACGCCTAATGTAACCGTAACCCGTCTCAGGCTTATCCGGGGTAATGCCTAAAATCACAATCGCCCCAGTATCCGCAACACAAATACTATTCTGTAACGCTTGCGTAAATGCCTCACTATCCATCACCGTTTGATCGGCAGGCGTGACCACCAAAATAGGATCTTCCCCATTGTCAGTCGCCTGCAATGCAGCCAACGTTAAAGCGGGGGCCGTATTCTTACCAATAGGTTCCAACAACAACGTGGCTGACACAGCCTTCATCTCTCGTAACTGATCCAATGCCAAAAAACGGTGTTCTTCGTTAGTCACCACCACAGTTGCACCCACCGCAATCTCAGCAGAGGCTAAACCATTGATGCGCTCCACCGCTTGCTGAAACAAACTCGTCGTACCCGATAACACCAAAAACTGCTTGGGAAAACCGGAACGCGATAGCGGCCAAAGCCTTGTGCCCGAACCGCCACACAGAATGACCGGAATAATATTTAAGGTGTTTTTTTTATTCATTTGAATTAGCTCATGGACATATTCTGTTCTAGACTTTTTTCTGCTGCTTAAGCAATCCAGGGCGCTGTTAATTTGATGGCATGATTTTTAATTCCATGCAGTGCGGTTCAAAAAATACCGCTGATTTTATCATCTTTTCCTGTCGTAATGTTGATGATTTTATAACTGCCATGAACATCCATGAAGCGGCATAAATTCAGCACACAGTAGCATCCTTAACCAATCAGTCATTGGCCGGGCATTAAAATCTATTTTTTAACTGCGTCATGAATAATGCGCGACTTTTTATCAATTCCGCACTTAAAAGCCATTACTTTTATCCCCTAACGTCTCACGCCAAAATCCAAACGACCATGACCCGTTATTTCCCGGCAATCGAATAAAACATAACGGCAACAAAACAGCCGCTTAAGCCGCCCCACCGGCAATCACTTGCCACCTAACCGCGTCAACTTTATGGCAACAACCAAATTTAAAGCAAAACATACTAACCAATATACTGATTATTATTGATATTTTAATAAATGGCATACCCTTCGCTTTTGTTATTGCAACGTAATAGTTCCAATCTACGAGGAAACGTCCATGACCCCTAAATCAGCAAACTTAGCGATTATCAGCAATAACACTTTTGAAGCAACAAAAGCAGTTAACCTCGATAATTATGACATTAGTAGCGCCTTGCAAACGACGTTGGAATTCAATGAACTGATCGCGATCTTCAGCAGCAAAATCGCCTATAAGATTCCTCATAGCGCCTTTGTTTATACAAACGAGGAATTTGGCCTGGAAGTAAAAAGCGGAGTTTTTACACGACACTCTTGCAGTTACGCGCTTAAGGTTGAACAACAACAACTGGGTAAATTAAAACTGATGCGCAACCATCGATTCAGCGACTCGGATCTCCAGCTACTGGAAACGCTGCTTTGCTGTTTAATTTATCCGTTGAAAAATGCAACATTATTCCATCAAGCTTTGAAAATGGCTCATACGGATCCGCTCACCCAAACCAATAACAGAGCGTCATTCAACGACTCCATTAAACGGGAAATGAGCCTTGCTATACGCAATGCCACAAATTTATCGCTAATTTTCTTTGACATCGACCACTTCAAAGCCATCAATGATACATACGGCCACGATTGCGGCGACACCACACTGGCTTTTTGTGCAAAATGGATTAAAGAAAGCCTAAGAAATAGCGATATTATTTTCCGCTATGGCGGCGAAGAATTCGTGATCTTATTAAGCGACACCGACGCCAACGGCGCAGAATTGCTTGCAGATCGAATTCGCGCCTCAATCGAAAATCATACAATAGCCTACGGCATGGAAACCATCAAAATCACAGCAAGTTTGGGCGTCAGCACCTTACGCAACAATGATACTATCGAGTCGTTCATTCTGCGCGCGGATAAGGCCATGTATACCGCCAAAAATAAAGGCAGAAACCAAGTTGTCTTGGCTAAATAAATTAACGGCAGAGACCCGGATTACACCAAGCCCTGCGCCTTGTGGGCAATCCGACTCGCGCCGTTATCGCTTTGCTGACTTATGCGATTTAACGTCAGGCTTGGTCAAGTGCGCAGGCTTTTCACTTGCCATCCCCGCAAATTCAAACAGCAAGTCCAGTTCTTTATCGGTCAACTCATAAAACGTACGGGCTTTCAGTCGCTCCGGCAATACCACCGGCCCATAGCGCACCCGCATTAAACGGCTGACGATAAGCTCCTGCGACTCCCACAATCGCCTTACCAACCGGTTACGACCTTCGGCAACGATAACGTTGTACCATTTATTGGCACCCTCGCCGCCGAAAAATATAATATCGTCAAACTTGGCTTTGCCGTCTTCAAGCTCCACGCCTTGCTTGAGCTTTGCCAAGGTCGCATCCGAAACCTCGCCCAAAATACGCACCGCGTATTCACGCTCCACTTGCGTTGACGGATGCATTAATCGATTAGCCAGTTCGCCATTATTGGTAACCAATAATAATCCTGACGTATTGATGTCCAGGCGGCCAACCGCTATCCAGCGGCTGACCGCCAATTTCGGCAATTGGGTAAACACCACCGGACGACCTTCCGGATCGCGACGGGTAACCACTTCGCCGACCGGCTTATGATAAAGCAGCACGCGGGTAGGCTGTTCGACAAACTTTTCCCAATGAATAACCCGATCATTGATCAACAGATGATCCCCTTCTTTCAATCGGTCACCCAAGCCGGCAGACTTGCCATTAATCTTCAACCGCCCTTCATCAATCCAGCGCTCAATTTCCCGCCTGGAACCGACGCCGCCGCGCGCCAGCACTTTTTGGATACGTTCGCCGTCGACCGACTGATTAGCATCGCCCCTCCCCCTTTGCAAAGAAGGAGATTGCTTCGGGGAATTATTCGGTTGTTGCGCTGAGCCTTGCGATGGTTTCAGCGGCCTGCCCGACGGTTTCGGTGATCCGCCCGGCTGTTTCGCTGAGCTGCCCGACGGCTGTTTGGGTGACTTGTTCGGTTGTTTCTTGCTCTTCACTCTTTACCTGCATGGGTTGTTGCGTAGTATCTAACGACAAGTCAAGCTCCTGAATCTCTTGCAATGTCGGCAGTTCATTTAATGACGTAATATTAAAATAATCCAGAAATTGTTTGGTCGTACCGTATAAGGCCGGCCGGCCCGGCACTTCTTTGTGCGCCACCACTCGAATCCACTCACGTTCGAGCAGGGTATGAATGATGCTCGAACTGACGCCGACGCCGCGAATATCCTCAATATCCCCGCGCGTTGCCGGTTGACGATAGGCGATAATCGCCAGAGTCTCCAATAATGCACGGGAATATTTGGGCGGCTTTTCTTCAAACAGCCGCGATACCCAGCGCGACAGCTCCTTCCTGACCTGAAAACGATAACCGCTGGCCACCTGTTTTAATTCAACCGGCCTGAACCTGTAATCCTCTTTGATCGCCTCGCAAGCCGCCTGTATTTCCTGTAGTTCCGGCTGTTCGATTTCAGGAAAAACCTGCTGCACCTGCTTGCAGGTCATGGGCCGATTGGCCGCAAATAAAATGGCTTCAACTACACGTTTAATTTCCACATTAATTTCACGTTGTTCAGTTATAAAAGACCTATCCTGATCCCTTCGACTGCACTCAGGACAGGCGCTATCGAGGGGCGGCGACGAAGGCTTGGACTTAGGTACACGCTTAGCTACCGGCGGCAGCGGTTCTGACGCGGATTTCGGCAAAGGGTTCTGACTGGATAATATCGATGAGTCGTTCTTTGCTGAGTTCGAGGATTGCCAGAAACGAGACAACGACTCCGTGTCGACCTTCTTTTCGGATAAATAATTGCGAGAAAAGGAGACTATCCGCTCCTTTAAGGTTTTCCAGAATGGTTGACATGCGTTCACGGACAGATAAGGGCTCTTTGGTAATTTGATGATGGCTGAGCTGCTCAACTCTTTTAAGTACATCCTGAAATGCCAACAGCATTTCTTTTAGCTGAATATCCGGCAAATTTTGTTCGACATTTTTTAGCGCCGAAACATCGACGCCGACTTCAAATATATCACGTTCAATTCTCGGCAATTGATCAATTTCTTCGGCCGCATTTTTAATCAGCTCATATTCCTGCAACCTGCGAATCAACGTTGCTCTCGGATCTTCCTCGTCTTCTTCGGCATCGGGCTGCCTGGGCAACAGCATTCTCGACTTGATTTCAGCCAACAATGCGGCCATCACCAGATATTCCGCAGCCAGCTCCAGGTTTAATTCGCCCATGATCTGGATATAGGCGATGTATTGATGGGTAATCTGCGCGATCGGTATATTAACAATATCCAGATTCTGCCTGCGTATCAAATACAGCAATAGGTCAAGCGGCCCTTCAAAGGTATCGAGCAACACCTCCAGCGCATCCGGCGGAATATAAAGATCGTCCGGCAGCTTATCGAAAGGAGCGCCGTTAACCATCGCGAATCGCTGCATAGAGGCTACCGGCGATTGGTCTAAAACTTCAGCCGTATTTTGATCGATATGCTCGCTCATGCTCAAGCTTCGAAATACGGCAAAAGAAGCCGGGACCTGGAAAGCAGGGTAAAAATCAACCTACAGCCCGGCAATTGAAAAAAATACTTTCTGCGCAACAAACATCGGATAGGCTAAAATCGAACCCAGAACATTCGTGTATAACAACACCAACAAAATAATAAATCCGAAGCGTTCCAATCGGTTATATTGCCACGCCCAATAACTCGGCAAAATGCCCGTCAAAATGCGACTGCCGTCCAACGGCGGAATAGGCAACAAATTAACCAATGCCAACACCAGGTTAATTGAAATACCGGCAATCCCGGTATAAATCAGCGGCAATGAGATCGCTTCGGTTTGCGCGCCTATCGTCACCCCTATTCGGGCTATTAACGCCCAACCGATAGCCATCAACACATTCGCAACAGGACCGGCCAGAGCGACTATCGCCATATCGCGCCGTGGATTTTTAAAATTCCGCGCATCGACGGGAACCGGCTTTGCCCAACCGAAAATAAATCCGGTAAAGGACAGCAATAACAAACCGGGAATGATAATGGTGCCGAGCAAATCAATATGCTTAATCGGGTTTAAAGTTAACCGGCCCAGTACCGAAGCCGTGTTATCGCCGTATTTTTTTGCCATCCAGCCATGCGCCACTTCATGCACGGTAATCGCAAAAACCACCGGCAATATCCACACTACTATGCGCTGTAAAAGTGTCAATTCATCCATCATGTCCGCCTCCTCAACCCGCCAGCATCGGAGCAAGACCCTTGCCCTGCCTGATGATCTCAACGCCGCCGCTGGAAAACTCGATAATCGTCGTTTGCTCGAACTCAATGATACCGGCGTCAATTATCAGGTCCAGCTCATGCTCAAGTTTATTCCTGATTTCATAAGGATCGGTCAAAGCCTCATCTTCTCCCGGCAACATCAAGGTAGAACTAAACAAGGGCTCGCCCAGCTCCTGAACCAGCAATTGCGCAACAGGGTGATCGGGAACCCGTATGCCTACCGTTTTTTTCTTGGGATGCTGTAAGCGGCGAGGCACTTCGCGCGTAGCCTCCAAAATAAAGGTGAAGGCTCCCGGCGATAACGCCTTAATCAGCCGATAGGCGTCATTACTGATTTTGGTGAACATGGATACCTGGGTTAAATCCTTGCACACCAGAGTAAAATTATGTTTATCGTCCAACTGCCTGATCCGGCGGATTTTATCCAGCGCCTGCTTATCGCCTATATGGCAGGCAATCGCATAAGACGAGTCCGTCGGGTAAACGATAACGCCACCTTTACGGATGATGTCTACGGCACGATGTATCAAGCGCAGCTGCGGACTCTCCGGGTGTATTTCAAAAAATTGAGCCATTTATGTAAATACTGAGTTGTTGTATATCAAACAATTATACCGTACATCGACATGAGCTTGCAGTTGAAAACCATGCGGCTTTCAAACAGCGCCAAAAATCCCCCACTAAACCGGCACTATTCGAAAAACAAATCCAGCCGCTATTTTTTTTACTGCGACCTGAGACAAATACCGCCGACAAGCGCATCAGGAACAGCGATATATTTTGCCCCCCGTCTTTCCATACCGGAACAATTTATCAGTGTTTAGGTATTTTGCGATATACCGATGCCCGGTCATTTGACTTAGTGTGTAGCCTTTACCGCCATGCATTCAACCAAGATTTACGAAACGGGAGTTAACGTCATGACACCAACAGAATTGACCCGGCAAGACTCCGGGTTCTACGATAACATTAGAAGCCAACGCTATAAAATGCCCAAACATTCAAATCAGGGAAAACGCTTACATTCCGCGGGACTTCGGGCTTTTTACAACTATAAACGACATATGGAAGCCGAACAAAGCCAAGATTGCATGCTCGAAGTCTTCCGCTGGGGTTTTTAAGGATTCAATCCAATCGCTAACCCAGCAGCACTGTCGCTTCCGGGTTTAACCTGGCGTCTAATCGTAAGCGCCCTTGACGAATCCCGCTATTCAGTAGTATTGGCAATGATTTTATGAATCCGCTTACTGCTAATTGCGATAATTATCAAAATAAAGGGAATGGAAATACCTTCAATAAGTTCCGGATTGACTTTCCAGCCAACCAAATGAAGCGCCTCGGCTATTTTGCCAATGAGACTGGCCGCATAATAGGTAATAGCCACCATCGAAATGCCTTCAACCATTTGTTGCATCCGCAACTGCATCTTTGCGCGCAACGCCATGGATGTCAGCAAGCCCTGATTTTGTTTCTCGATAATGATGTCGACACGGGTGCGCAGCAATTGACTCGCGTTACTGACCCGTTCGGAAAGCTGGGTGAAGCGTTGCGAAATCGATTCGCAGGTGTTGATCGCCGGTTCCAGTCGTCGTTTGATAAATTCACCCAAGGTCTGAATGCCTTGAATCCGCACTTCGCGTAAATCGTTGACGCGTTGCTGCACCAATTGATAGTAGGCGCTGGCGGCCGCAAAGCGGAAATGATTGC